>Ga0209752_1001601_pt1 | contig 10831 bp, 8 predicted proteins | sample METZYME_3_250m_FD_187548 | JGI IMG/M metagenome (GOLD analysis project Ga0209752, IMG submission 187548) | Marine microbial communities from oxygen minimum zone in mesopelagic equatorial Pacific - METZYME_3_250m (SPAdes) (version 2) | ecosystem: Environmental > Aquatic > Marine > Oceanic | place...
GTCGCCTTTTCATATGGATGATCGATTGTCGGCAGCCAATTACGCGCCCAGTTAGGCCAGTTGTCGGAGAAAAACGTACGGTCACCGTGCATGTTTTCTCCTATGACCAGACCTCTATCAGGAGTTCCGTGGTACTGGACCCGGAAGCGGCGCACTTGCCCGCGAGAAGAAGGTTCCGCCAAGATGATGCGCAAACGATCAGCGGCGTGCGTAAATTCTAACTCGGTGCCCTCCTCCGGCACTGAACCCGTAATGGTTAAGGGCTTTCGGCTACCAAGTTCATCAACGATTTCGCCGACCGCATTAACGATCATCCCGGCTTCTGGGGCATCATTGCGGCCAACCAGGTCAAGTTCGAAACTTTCCACACCGTCTGTCAAGAACCGGATCTGAACATTCGTGACGCCGTTTATACGGTCCGTGGTGTCAGAGAGCGTGAGTTCGAAAACATAGTGGAGGACATCGATGTCAAAGTTCTTTGGGTAGACGTCTGCTGCTGTCCCCAATGTCGGACTGACGGCAAACAGGATCAACACGATGGTCGAAGGCAACCGAAGTTTCATTCTCTTACTCCAAGAATCTTGTTGGTCATCGGCAACGAACGTCTTGCTGGCGTCCACTATACTCGTCAACAGACTCGGGCAGGCGCCACACATTCTGGTTATCCTGCATGAATACGGAAATTCACCCCGTTAGCGTGAACCGACGACGACGCAAGAAAATGAATCCAACCTTAAGGAGGAGCCATGAATGGTGATCGAAACAATTTTGAACAGCTGTTTGACATCGATGCCAGCAAGATTCCAAAGCCCAACATCTCTCCAAAACTAATCCGCACCGTGATCATAGCCATCTTGCTACTCACGCTTGGGCGGGGGACCTTCTACCAAGTGCAGACCGAAGAAGTCGGTGTGGTTCTGCGCTTCGGTAAGTTCATCAAGATCACCGATCCGGGGCTTCGAATGAAGATCCCCTTCTCGGACACTGTTCAGCGGGTGCCGGTAACCCGCCAACTCACCCAGCAGTTCGGCTTTCGTACAACGGGAACCGGCGCTCGTACAAACATCTCGACGGAGATGTTCCAGGACGAGGCACTGATGCTAACCGGTGACCTGAACGTCGCGGTGGTCGACTGGATCGTGCAGTATCGCGTCGCGGATCCCTATCAGTACCTGTTCAAAGTGCGCGGCATTGGCCCAGGCACCGACGACGAAACGTTCCGTGATATGAACGAGGCTGTGATGCGCGAAGTGGTCGGCGACCGCACCGTCACCGAGGTGCTCACAGTCGGGCGGCAAGATATCGAAGTGACGGTCAAGGAGCGACTGCAAGCGCTCTGCGACCAGTACGAAACCGGTATCGCAGTCGACCTGATCGTTCTTCAGGACGTCAACCCGCCTGATGCGGTCAAGCCGTCGTGGGACGAGGTCAACCAGGCACAGCAACAACGCGACCGGATGATCAACGAGGCCCAGACGCGTTACAACCAGGTCATCCCGCGCGCCGGTGGTGAGGCGCAGCAGACCATTCTGCAGGCGGAAGGCTATTCCCTCGATCGAACTAATCGTGCTGAGGGAGACTCTTCGCGGTTCATATCGATTTACGAACAGTATCGTCGGGCACCCGATGTCACGCGCCAACGCTTATACCTGGAGACGATGCAGAGAGTGCTGCCGATGTTAGGTGGAAAACTCTTCATCGATGAAGACGCCCAAGGTGTCCTGCCTTTACTTCCACTCGACACACTACGGCAGGTTATCCCCAATGGCGGGGGCCAGGAGGACAACCGATGAACGCCAAGACGATCACGAGCATCATCTTAGGTCTCACTATTTTGATCACTCTGTCGACTTCCGTGTACGTAACCAATGAAGCTCAGCAAGTGATTATCACGCAGTTCGGCCGCCCGGTTGGCGAAGTCGTTACTGAAGCGGGCCTTCACCTTAAGATTCCATTCATCCAGGCGGCAAACTATTTCGAAAAACGCTTTCTCGAATGGGATGGGGTCGCGAATCAGGTACCTACACGTGACAAGCGCTTCATTTGGGTCGATACCTATGCACGCTGGCGAATCAGCGATCCCCTACTGTTTTTCCAGCGCCTCCGCGATGAACGCGGGGCAGAAACTCGGATTTCGGCAATTCTCGACGGTGAGACCCGCAACTCGGTGGCACGCCACGACTTGGTGGAAGTGGTGCGCAACAGCAACCGCGACACGGCGGATATCCTGCTCGACGCCGAGGAAGAGACCGCGATCCTGGAAGAGATCCAGATTGGACGCGCGGAGATCCAACGCGAGATTCGCGAGGCGGCACAGGCTAGCTTGAACGACCTCGGTATCGAGCTTCTCGATGTGCGCCTCAAGCGCATCAACTACGTCGAAGAAGTTCAGGTCGACGTGTTCCAGCGAATGATCGCGGAACGCCAGCGCATAGCCTCACGTTATCGTTCAGAGGGCGAGGGCGAAACAGCAAGAATCGACGGCGAACGCGAACGCGAGCTACAGCGCATCCAGTCGGAGGCCTACCGCGAAGCCGAGGAGATCCGCGGGCAAGCGGACGGTGAGGCGACGCGCATTTACGCGGCCGCATACAACCGAGACGCCAATTTCTACGCGTTCATCAAAAGCCTGGAGACCTACGAACTGACAGCCGACCCAAGCAGCATCTTGATCCTCACTACGGACAGCGAGTTGCTACGCTTCGTGAAGTCCAAACAATAGAGACAAGCTGAAAGATTTTGTCTCGCTGAATTTTACGCTGCTGCTAATCCATAGTGTTAGCTGCTGGCAGTGCGGGCGTAGGCCCGTACTGCCTCGGCAGTGAACGTCAGAATAGTCGGCGATTATTAGCCACCTTTCTTCTTAACGCGTCCGATCGATTGTTGGCTACCCCGCCCGGGTCGCGTAGCCTCGCGCGTAACCATGTTGAAGCGGTCCCCCGGCGCCAAGAAGTAGAAGGAACCCCCCTCGCCACCCGGGCCGTCTTCACCGGCCCCTCCCCCCGGAAGCCAGGAGTTGGCATCGTGGATCAGCACGTAACCCTGTCCTATGACAGTGAAACTGTCAGCTTGCACAACGATGGCAGTATCCTCGTCAATCCCGATGCCCAGCAGCTCGGGTTGCTGTTCGATGATCTCCGTAAGGTCAAATTGCCTGTTGCGCATCAAGACATGCTGGTCAATTGCTGTGCCTTTTAGGAAACCAAGCCCTTCCGTATGGTCACCCATCATGATGGTATTGCCACTAGTGTCGCCGCGCGCTAGGTACTCACCTTGGATAGTCGCGCCTGCGGAGGAGCCTCCAATAACACCACCGCGCTCCAGAAGCTTCCAGAGTTCCTCATGTGTCTTTGTGTTGAGGTAAGAATCAGCCAACCGCCATTGTCGGCCGCCGTTAAACCAAACCCCACGGGCGCGTTTTATAGGCTCAACGAACTCGTCGCTGTCGGCGATAGAACGATCCGTAGCGTGAACCGCAGTAATGTCCCTCACTCCGGCGCGTTTCCAGCCCTGTAAACCTGAGTTCCAGTCGTCGTATTCGCTCCCTCCGCCCGCAGTGGGAATTACCACAATGGGAGCATCTGGGCCTCCTGCAAGTTCGATGAACCGCTGCCGGATGGCTGCATCGCGCATTGCACCACCGACGATCACCAGAGACCCATTGGGTGGGCCAAACTGCGGGGTGGCACGCTGCCCCCCGCCTTGCTCGGTGGCGACTGCGAGGTTCAATGCTGTGGTGGTTACTAGCGTCGCCGCCACAAAAACGATCAGCGGGAGGACGATACGGAATCGCTTCATGAGTTTGTCTCCGTGAAAGGTCGGGCTCACTACGTGTGCGAGGGTCAGGCCCTCATCAAGCCGGATAGTACTCAGCGAAAGAAGACCCGGCAACGGATTGTTGTCCGCCGGTGGTAGCAGCGTTAAAGTCCGACCATGAATTATTCACTTGATGCAGTATCTGCCATCTCTAGCCACCTTCGCTCATTTCGATGGGCCACCGTTATTACTGCCCTTGTGACAATCTTCAGCTTTGTGGTCGGAAACAACCCACGAGGTGCAAACGCAGCAACTCAGGAAAACATTCCTGCTCCGGAATCGAGCCTGGGCTTCACGGTCGGCGCCGATTTTGAACTCGCTACCTACGATGAATCCATCGCCTATTTCCAACTTCTTGATGCAGCGTCCAATAAATTATCGTTGGCCGATGTCGGTCGCACGTCGGAGGGGCGTCCTTGGTACGTGGCCTTTATCTCGTCGCCCTCAAATTTGGCAAACCTCAATCACTATCGCGACATAGCCCAGCGTTTGGCTCATCCGGAAGGCCTTAACGACGACGAAGCACGTTCTTTGGCTCGCGAGGGCAAACCGATCGTCGATATAAGTGGCGGTCTGCACGCGTCAGAAGTCGCAGGCGCTCAGCATACGATCCAGCTCGCCTATGACCTGCTAACCGGAGACGACGATCCCGAAATTGCGGCGATTCTAGACAAGGTTATTTTGGTGCTCTGGCCTTCACTCAATCCGGACGGGCAGAACATCGTCGTCGAATGGTACGAGTCCAATCTCGGCACCCCGTACGAAACGTCCGGACACCCGCGCCTCTACCAGAAGTACATCGGCCATGACAACAATCGCGATGCCTACATGGTCAACCAAGTTGAGTCTCGCGTAGTGGCTCGCACGTGGCGCCACTGGGAACCGCAACTTATTTTTGTGCACCACCAATCGTCACCGTTCCCGACCCGGATCTGGTTGCCGCCGTTTGCCGAGCCCATTGCGCCCCAGGTCCACCCGATCATGTCCCGAACGGTCAACTTCGCTGGCATGGCGATGGCCCAGGCGCTAGAAGAGCGCGGCCAGAGAGGCGCCGTTCATATGGGCACCGGCTTCGACGCCTGGTATCCAGGCTATATCGACTACATGCCGATGTTACAGAACGAAGCTGCGTGGTGGACTGAAACAGCGGGTGCTGGCTACGCTACGCCCAAATTTTACAGTCTTAGTGATTTCCCGCGGAGCCGCGCCAACCTGCGGCCCGAATCACTGTACTCAAGCCCGTGGCAGGGTGGCTGGTGGCGGCTGCGCGACGCCGTCGAGTACATGGAAACAGCGTCAATCGCCATCTTGGATTTTGCCGCCAAGTACAGCTTTGACGTGCTTTATAACCGCTATCAGGCTGGCCGTGACACCATCGCCAAATACCGCAACGAACCTCCCTATGCCTACGTCGTCCCGCAGGATCAGCACGATGCTGTTGCCGCCGTCGAGTTGCTTCGGCGGCTAGCCTTCAACGGTCTGCGTATTTCCCAGCTGCGCGCCGCCGCGCCCATTGATGGCATCGAGTACCCCGCTGGCACGTGGGTCTTGCCGATGGACCAAGAGTTCGCCGAGCTTGCCCGCCAGGTGCTCGACATACAGGAGTATCCCGATCTCAGGGAATATCCCGAGGGGCCACCGGAGCAACCCTACGACGCTTCCGGGTGGACGCTCTCGGCCCAAATGGGCGTGCGGGTGATCGCAGCATCGTCACCACTTGGGAACGACGTAAGGGATCTGCTCGACCCGATCGTTGGCGAGCCTGTCGACTGGCGGGACACCGAAGCTATCGACTCTGCGGCGCGCCTCGCGCCGGGAAGCGGTTGGTACGAAGTCGAGAAGCTACGGGAAGGACCAGCGATTGTGGGCGATGAAGCGGCGGCATTCGACAGCGTTCCAGGCAACGGTTTCAATACCGATGCGGTAGCCGCAGGCATCGTTCCGCCAGCCGGTCGCCTCACCGGTAGTGGTGATGCCATAGCGATCAGCGCAGCACAAAATAACGCTTTCAGGGCCGTCAACGAAGCCTGGAGAAATGGGGCCACGGTGGCCTTCGAGCCCGGCTCGTCCGGGGCGGAAGGAGAGTCCGGCACAAGTGGCCGATACTTAGTTCGTGGCTTAGACGCCGGAACCGCCAGTCAGCTGGTCGAATCGCTGGCGTTACAAGCGGAGCGAACGAACGCCAGGGGCACTGGCTTCGACCAGCCACGCATTGGCATGTTCAGGCCGTGGAGAGCCAGCATGGACGAAGGATGGACACGATGGCTGCTTGAGCAATACGGCTTCGATTTTGTCAGCATGCGTAACCATGACTTGCAGAACGGTGACCTAAGTAAACGTTTCGATGTCATCGTGCTGGCTGACTATGGCAGTCAGCAAATCGTCGATGGAATCACGCCTGGGAGCGTGCCGGCTCGCTATGCTGGTGGCATTGGCCGAGAAGGGGTTCGTGCGCTCGACGAATTCGTCCGCGCCGGTGGAACGCTCGTTTGCATGAACTCGAGCGGCGATTTCGCCATTGAACATTTGCGTCTTCCGGTGCGGAATGTCACTGCTGATCTTGGTCGCGATGAGTTTTTCACCAGCGGTTCGATACTCGAAGTCATCACTGACCCTGCACACCCCGTGATGTCGGGGATGCCTGAGCGCGCCAATATCTTCTTCGCGCGCAGCCCAGTATTTACTGTTGAAGAAGGGTTCGAGGGTGCCTCTCTAGCGAAATACCAGACGGAAGGAACACCGCTGGTATCTGGGTACCTGCTCGGCGAGGAAAACATAAGCGGTTACGCGGCCGCCCTAGATGTTCGGCATGGTGATGGCCACGTCATCTTGATCGGTTTTCGGTCACAGTGGCGCGGTCAGTCTTTTGGAACCTTCCGGGTTTTGTTCAACGCTGCCTTGTTCTCCGGTAACGTGGCGGCCGAGGCTCCAGCTAGCACATCATTCTGGGTGGCTCCCGAAAAACCGGGTGGCGACGGCGGAGGCGGACAGTGAACGAACCCCCAGCGTTTCTGGCAATTCTCTGATGGACCTGGCGTTGTTTCTTGGGGGGCTCGTCCTCCTGCTCGCCGGTGCCGAGCTGCTTGTACGCGGCGCCGGACAGGTTGCCCGCTCGTTTGGGATCTCGTCGTTGGTTATCGGATTGACGGTCGTTGCCTGGGGAACAGGCTCGCCCGAGCTCGCCATTGGACTCACCGCTGATTTCACGAATCATCCCTCATTGAACGTCGGTAACGTCGTCGGCAGCAACATCGCCAACATACTGTTGGTTCTCGGGTTTGCCGCCTTATTTAACCCACTGCGCGTCCCACGGCGACTGGTCCGTCTCGATGTCCCTCTGATGATCGGAGTGTCGATCCTGACGCTGTTGGTTTCAATCGACGGACGAATAGGGAAAGTCGATGGACTGGTCTTCGTCAGTGCGCTGCTTGTCTACACAATATGGACCATTCGCGCTGCGCGCAGCGTGCAGCGCGCCATGGTCGAAGAGCGCGCTCGCGAGGTCGTGGGGGAACCTAGCCAAGGCGATTCCGCACAATCGAGGTTGGTTGTCTGCGGGGTGATGATCACAGGGGGGTTGGCTCTGGTGGTCTTGGGATCCGCTTGGTTTGTCCGGGGTGCCTCGTATCTCGCCCGGGACCTCGGTCTGAGCGAATTGGTGATCGGCCTCACGATTGTCGCCATTGGTACGTCTTTGCCAGAGCTTGCTACCTCGGCAGTCGCAGCAGCAAAGGGTGAGCGCGATATCGCCGTCGGCAACGCCATCGGCAGCAACATCTTCAACCTACTTGCCGTACTCGGCATCTGTGCGGTCGTCACCCCGGGTGGCATCGAGGTCCCGGACGCCGCTTTGAACCTTGACATGCCGATTATGATCGCGGTCGCCATCGCCAGCCTGCTGGTGTTGTCCACCGGCCACATCATGACTCGCTGGAACGGAGCATTGTTTCTAGGACTATACGCCGCGTACATCGCCTATATCGTGCTCAAGGCCACTCAGCACACGGTGTTTAGCAGCTTCAACACCATTGTGACGATGTTCGTGCTACCGCTGGTTGCGCTCACGCTCGTGGCAATCGCCTACCAGAGTTGGCGCAAGCGCTGATACCCTGATCGCATGAGTATGAAGGCACGCATCTTTTCCACGGCACTGAACAAGATCGAGCGGCGTGTTTACGGCACCGTAACCATCGTTGTCATCGGCACTTTTCTCGCCACAATGTGGCCAATCTACCCATTGTTCAGCCGGATCAGACCTTTCGTGCTTGGCATGCCCGCCTCGTTATTCTATTTGCTAGTCCTGGTTTTTCTCGTTTTCTTCTCGCTGCTCGCTCTTTACAGGTGGGAAGACAAGGGCGGGAAGTTCGAGAAGAATGAAAAAGACACGGCAGCGGAGATGATCAAAGAAACTGCCCGGCGGCCATCCGGCCACTTGAAAGCTTCTGATGGATAGCTGGCTAATCGTCACGCTCGTTACCGTTGGCTACCTGTTTGTCTCGTTGGTGGTTGGTATTCTCGCGGGGCGTCGTGCCTCAAGTTCAACCGCCGGCTACGTAGTCGCTGATCGCGAGTTTGGCTTCATCGTGATGTATTTCGTAATGGGCGCGTCGATTTTTTCGGCGTTCGCCTTCCTCGGCGGGCCAGGCTGGGCATATTCGCGTGGGGCGGCAGCTTTTTATATTCTTTCGTACGGCACAGTCGGACTGGCCCCGTGGTACTTCTTCGGTCCGCGTGTTGCGGCGCTTGGTCGTAAGTACGGCTACGTCACCCAGGCCGACCTGTTCGCCCACCGTTTCCAGAGTCCGGCGCTCTCGGTTCTGATGGCGATCATCAGCCTGGTGTGCTTCCTGCCTTACCTTATTCTACAAATGGAGGGCGCCGGCTACGTCTTCGACGTCGTCACCGAGGGTCGCATTCCACCTGCAGCCGGAGCCGCAATTGCCTACGGCGTGGTGCTCATCTATGTCTACTACAGCGGGGTGATGGGAGTCGGTTGGACGAACACTTTCCAGGGGATCTTCATGATGGCGCTTGCCTGGGGGCTGGGTCTTTACCTGCCATACCAGCTGTACGGTGGTGTAGCGCCGATGTTCGAATCGTTGTCCCAGTCTGTGCCGGAGATGCTCACCGCCCCTGGGCTCGACACCGATGGCACGAGGTGGACGTGGGGGGGCTACAGCAGCTCAATCGCCATCTCTGTTTTTGGCTTCAGCCTGTGGCCACACTACTTTATGAAAATCTACGCGGCCCGCGATGAACGGACTCTTAAGAAGACCGTCGTTTGGTATCCAACTTTCATGATCTTCCTTGTGCCAATCATGTTCATCGGTTTTTCTGGAGTCCTCAGGTTCCCAGGTGTTGAACCCGCCGATGCTATTTTGCCAACACTCGTCACCTCTCTCGAGCTTCCCGCGATCGTCGTTGGCTTGTTCTGCGCTGGTGCCCTAGCGGCATCAATGTCTACCGGCGACGCGCTCGTGCACGCAGCCGGCACTGTTTTAGTCAACGATTTCTACAAAGTGTCCTTTAAGCCTGATCTGGATGACGCTCAGGAACGACGCCTCATTCGATTTCTCGTCGTTGCTATCGCTGGCGTCGCCTACTACTTAGCAGTGTTCTCAAGCTTCTCTCTGGTATATCTGCTGCTCTTTTCGTACGGCTTTCTTAACCAATTCATGCCACTGATAATTGCCGCTTTCTTCTGGCCCCGCGCGACACGGCCAGGTGTGCTCGCCGGGTTGATCACTGGATGCGCGACAGTGATTATCTGGACTTATTTCCCAGAGCTGCAGTGGCAGAAAATCCATCCTGGGATTTGGGGCCTCGGGGCCAACTTGATCGCGATGGTCTCAGTCTCTCTGGCGACGCAACCGATGGATGACGAGCACGTCCTTAAGTTCGTGGTCACGTAGAGGCGATTAACCAACCTCCTGTTTCCCTCCTCGCTCATACGTACGGCACATCTCGAGGCTCAATGTAAATCAGCAATGTCTTCTTAATTATTGTTTTGCTTCTCCCAGAGCAAGCAGAAGTTTCCAGGCGTCGCGAGTATCCTGAGAACTCTTGAGAAAAATTGAGAATGGGCACCATGGCACTAAACGTCGGCACGAGCGGTTTTAGTTACAAGGAGTGGAAGGGTGCCTTCTATCCCGAGAAGCTGCCGAACAAGGACATGCTTGCCTTCTATGGGAAGCACCTTTCTGCGGTAGAGATCAACAACACCTTCTACCGCTTGCCAAAGAGGGAAATCGTGGAGAACTGGGTCGCACAGGTTCCCAAAGGATTCCGTTTCTCGATCAAAGCCCCGCGCAGTATCACCCATTTTCGTCGACTCAAGGACGTCCATGAGGTGCTCGATGCCCTTCTCGCAACCACCCTCGTACTCGGCGACCGTCTCGGCGCCATCCTTTTCCAGTTGCCACCCAACTTCAGAAAGGACATCTCTCGCCTTGTCGCGTTTCTCGACACGCTGCCCAAGGACCTGCGTGCTGCTTTCGAGTTCCGCAACGACACTTGGTTTGACGACGAAGTTTACGAGGCTCTGCGCGCCCATGGCGCCACACTGGTAACAGTCGATAGCAACGAAAAAGACGGCAAGATCCTATCTGGGGCGCCCTGGGGGTACCTGCGCCTGCGAAAGGACAGCTACAGCGACAAGAAGATCGCTGTGTGGGCCAAGAATGTGGGGGAGGAGAAATGGGGTGACGCCTTCGTATTCTTCAAGCACGAGGACGCCGGTCGAGGCCCGAAGATGGCAAAGAAATTCCTGGGGGCAGTCTGTAGTTCATAGATGTCGCGCGCCCTTTGAAGGCTAAGCCGCCATTCGTGAGTCAAGCGCCCGTGCAAGAGCCTCGTTGCCAATAAGCCCCCGTTCGAGTTCGGAGATTGGTATCGCCTCGTTAATCGTGTGCGCTAGAAGATCGTTGCCTGGACCGAAACCAACACAGATCATCCCTTCAAGCGAGAAATGGCCGCCGTCGGTAGCGAACTGCCAGACGTCGACGGGGACGGCGGT
>Ga0209752_1001604_pt1 | contig 10826 bp, 9 predicted proteins | sample METZYME_3_250m_FD_187548 | JGI IMG/M metagenome (GOLD analysis project Ga0209752, IMG submission 187548) | Marine microbial communities from oxygen minimum zone in mesopelagic equatorial Pacific - METZYME_3_250m (SPAdes) (version 2) | ecosystem: Environmental > Aquatic > Marine > Oceanic | place...
ATTTAAATCTTCTGTAGACAAATTTTATGATCAAACAGATCTAAAAAATATTGTTAAAAAAACTAATGCAAGTAAAGGTGATTTAATTATGATTTTATCTGGAGATAAAAATACGGTAAGATCGCAGCTTAGTGCGCTACGCCTTGAAGTGGCTAAAAATCTAGGACTTAGAAATTCAGAAGAATTTGCGCCATTATGGGTTGTAGATTTTCCATTACTAAGCTGGAATGAAGAAGAAGATAAATTTCATGCAATGCATCATCCATTTACCGCACCAAAACCTGATCAAATAGAACTATTAAAAACCTCCCCTGGTTCTGTAAAAGCAAATGCATATGATCTAGTAATTAATGGGAACGAAATAGGTGGAGGATCTATAAGAATTCATGATAAAAGTGTTCAAGAACAAATGTTTAAATGTCTTGGATTTACAAAACAAGAGGCAGAAGAACAATTTGGTTTTCTTATGAATGCATTTCAGTATGGAGCGCCGCCACATGGGGGTATTGCTTTTGGATTAGATCGATTAGTTGCAATTCTTGGTGGAAGTGAAACTATCAGAGACTTCATAGCATTTCCAAAGAATAATGCAGGCAGAGATGTTATGATTGATTCTCCATCAAAAATTTCTCCAGAACAATTAAAAGAGCTTAAACTAAAACAAGATCTATAAAAACATAAATAATGAAAATATTTATTTATGTACTATTTACTATATCACTAATTTTTATCATCTCTGGGTATATAATAGAGGATATTAATTCAGAAAAATTTATAGGTGGTGGCACTTTTCTATTATTCTTTATAGTAATTCCATTATTTCTTTATTATAGATGGCAAAACAAAAAACTTAAGGATTTTATTTTGGATAATGAAGAATTAAAAAAAATGAAAGATGACAACTAATTTAAATTTCTTCTAGCAATAAAAAATTTTTCTAACAACTCTTTAGACTCATTTTCTAAAACACCGCTATTAACTTTTGTTTTAGGGTGTAGCGTGCTTCCCATTATTGTAAATCCTCTTTTTAAATCTTTTGCAGCATAAAACAAATTAGAAATCCTACTCCAATATAATGCTCCAGCGCACATTTGACAAGGCTCTAAAGTAACATACATACTACAACCGTTTAAGAATTTACCGCCAAGATAGTTTTCAGCTGCTGTTATTGCTAAGATCTCTGCGTGGGCAGTAACATCATTTAATGTCTCTGTTAAATTATGTGCTCTTGCTATAATTTGATTTTCTATAACAACTACAGCGCCTATAGGAACCTCTCCTTTTGATAAAGCTAACTGTGCTTCTTCAATAGCCTTATTCATAAAATATTTGCTGTCGTATTCTAACTTCATTAAGTTATTATTTTAATATTCATTGGCTGTTATTTTTTTATAGATTAAGAGCGCCTGACTATCTGAGAAAGATGCAATATAGTGGCATATTTCTAATATCCTGTAATATAAGTCTGATTTATTAATATCTATTGTATCAGGCAAAAGATTAAGTATTAGTTTATCATAACTATTATATGTCCCTGCATACATATTATTAGCTGCAGTAATATAGCTTTCTAATAAAACGCCTATAAGATTATATCCTGCAATTTCTTTTTCTGTGACTTCTTTAGACTCATATATGTTCTCTACACTGATTTTAATTATATCTGAAATCTGAGCTTTGTATTTACTTCGATCTAAAAGAGATGATTGAAAAACCCCCTGAATAATCTCTGCTTCATTATTCATAAATATCTCAACGCACTCATTTATCAAAGTGTTTATAGATAAAGCCCTTAAGTAACTTATCCTATCGGTTGTATTACTTAATTGGTGATATTTTTCAGTATTAATTGAATCCCTTACCAAATTAATTAGATATTCTAAAGCGAATTCTTCTTCAATTAATCCAAGATTTATGCCGTCCTCAAAGTCAATTATTGTATAGCAGATATCATCTGCTGCCTCAACTAAATATGCTAATGGATGTCTAATATAACTCCCCGTTTCATCCTTTGTTAACCCAAGTTCCTGTGCTATATCAATAAATACATCTAACTCACTTTGAAAGAAACCATATTTCTTATGGGAAACATTAGTAGTTGGTTTAATTGGAAGTGATTCCTTAGGATATTTGACAAAAGCTCCCAAGGTAGCATAACTTAAGCGAAGCCCTCCTTGTCTTCCGATCCGAGATTGTGTTAATATTTTAAACCCATTAGCATTACCTTCAAAATCACACAAATCTTGATATTGTTTTTTAGTTAAATCCTTTGAAAATTCTTTGCCTTTTCCTGAAATAAAGAACTGCCCAATAGATTTTTCTCCAGAATGACCAAATGGAGGATTACCTATATCATGTGCTAATGAAGCAGAAGCTACAATAGCTCCAAAATCATTGGCCTGGTATCTATATTGTTCTCTTAACTCTGGATATTTTTCTAATACTTTCATTCCCACCTTTCTACCTAGGGACCTTCCCACAACGCTAACTTCTAAACTATGAGTTAGCCTAGTATGAACAAAATCTTCGCTTGAAAGCGGAACTACCTGTGTTTTGTCTTGAAGGCTTCTAAATTCGGAAGAGAAAATTATTCGATCATAATCCACTTCAAATCCAAGTCGTGTTTCGTCCTGATCTTTTCTTTCTCTTTTTTGAGTATCACCAAATCTTTTTAATGACAATAATTTCTCCCAGTTCATTCTTTTATTTCCTGATTAGCAATATAATCAAAAGTATTAATTCCTAAAGTTAAAATACTAATATTAATGTCCTAAAATCATATCTAATTAATAACATTCAGTTAACATTAAGATTACATTATAAAATGATATTTGCATAGTATTTTAAATTAAGTGATGAAAAAAATTTTATTAATGATTATAGTTTTATCTCCTCTGGTTGCTTTTTCTCAAGGTAGAGAAGATCAAGTTAACACGAAAGGTCAACCACACTTTAAGGTTTTTTGGAATTATCATTATGATTATACAAAAGATGTTGATCAAGTAAGCGCCTTTGAATTAACTAGAGTTTATCTTGGATATAAATATACATTTAATGACAAAATCTCTGCAAAAATAACCTATGATATAGGAAAGAATGATGCAGGGAGTAAACACACTGCATTTATAAAAATTGCTCAATTGGATTATAAAATCAATCCTAGTATTAAAATCAGTATGGGATTACTTGGGGGCAAACAATATAATGATCAAGAAAAACACTGGGGGTATAGATATATATATAAAACGCTTCAGGATGAAAATAAATTTGGCCCAAGTGCTGATTTAGGAATTAATGCAGAATTAGAAATTAGTAAAGTACTAATGGCAAACCTATTCATTGTTAATGGAGAAGGGTATAAAAATCTTCAAGATGATAATGGAAATCAAAGATTTGGTATGAGCTTAATTTATAATCCGTCAAAACTAATAACTACTAAATTATATTATGACACGCATGCCTCTGAAAATTCTAAATCCTTAAATAACATTGCGTTTTTTGCTGGATATAAAGCTGATTCTTGGAAAATAGGTGCAGAATATAATAAAATGGAAAATGGGACAAGCTATAAAACAGCAATAGATGATCATAATTTAGAAGGAATCTCTGTTTATGGAAGTTATATATTTAATGATAAAATTGAAATATTTGCTCGATTTGATGAAATATCTTCAAATACATTAAACGGTCAAAACAGTAGCTGGAACTATGAAAAAGACGGAATTCTAATACTATTTGGAGCGCAATACATAGCAGCAAAAGGAGTGAAATTTTCAATAAACTCTAGAAATTTTAATTATATAAATGATGATATAGAAGATTCATCATTTATATATTTTAATGCTGAATTTAAATTATAAAAACAAGAAATGGAGAATATATATTTATTAATGTTAGTTGCTTTGATAGGTTTGGCTATTGCAGATCTTGTTGTAGGTGTTAGTAATGATGCTGTTAATTTTTTAAACTCTGCCCTTGGTTCTAAAGCTCTTTCATTTAGAACAATTATGATTGTTGCCAGTATAGGTATTGCAGTTGGAGCAGTGTTCTCTAGTGGCATGATGGAAGTAGCAAGAAAAGGGATATTTAATCCAGGGGAATTTATGTTCAGTGAAATCATGATAATTTTTATGGCAGTAATGATTACTGATATTTTGTTGCTTGATTTCTTTAATACTCTTGGTTTGCCAACCTCTACTACAGTCTCTATTGTCTTCGAATTGTTAGGAGCATCTGTTGCTATGGCATTAATTAAGATTGGATTAGACAATGGAAATTTCTCTGATCTAGCAATGTATATAAACACATCAAAAGCAACACAAATAATTCTCGGTATCTTACTCTCGGTGGTAGTTGCATTTTCCATTGGGGCATTAGTTCAATGGGTTTCTAGACTTCTGCTTTCTTATAATTTTGCAGCAAAAGCAAATTGGGTAGGTTCAATCTTTGGAGGTATCGCTTTAACTGCAATTACCTATTTTATTTTAATGAAAGGAATAAACGGGACAACATATGCAAAAGAAAACTTTGATATAATTGGAGGCATGACAATTACAGATTATTTAGAAGTTAATGTTATTTCAATTGTTGCTTGTAGTTTTGTTTTCTGGTCTCTATTATCTTACTTTTTTATAACTGTTATAAAAGCGAATATTTATAAAATAATTATTGCTGTTGGTACATTTGCATTAGCTCTAGCCTTTGCCGGAAATGATCTGGTTAATTTTATTGGAGTACCAATAGCGGCATGGCAATCCTATGAAGCTTGGATGGCTTCAGGGCTGGCTGCCAATGAATTTAGCATGCAAGTATTAGCCTCTAAAGTGCCTACCCCAAATTATCTTTTATTTGCTGCTGGTGTAATAATGGTGTTGACACTATGGTTCTCTAAAAAAGCTCATAGAGTTGTTAAAACCTCGATAGACCTGTCTGAACAAGGAGAAACTGAAGAAAGATTTAAGCCTAATTATTTATCAAGAACTTTAGTTAGAGCAGGAGGAAACACCTCCGATTTAATATCAAAAATTTTACCAGATTCTATAAATACTTTTATTGAAAAACAATTTATAGTTCCTCAACTACCAGCAAAGAAGGTCAATAAAGCCGATAAGCCTGCATTTGATGTGATTCGTGCCTCAATTAATCTTATGGTCGCAAGTATTCTAATTTCAATTGCTACTTCTTATAAATTGCCTCTCTCCACAACTTATGTAACTTTTATGGTTGCAATGGGGACGTCGCTTGCTGATAGAGCTTGGGGGAGTGAGAGTGCTGTATATAGGGTGGCAGGTGTGCTGAATGTTATTGCTGGATGGTTTGGCACAGCTATTATTGCATTTCTTGCAGCTGGAACTATTGCCTATTTAATCAATATAAGTGAATTAATGATTGCTGTTTTATTGTTCATTGCAATAATCATAATGATAAGACATTACATACGTGGGAAATCTAAAAATGATATTGGAATCGATGAGGGGCTAGTATTAGCTGAGAGTAGTTCATTGCAAGGAGTTATACATGAAAGTGCAAAAACTATTGCTAAATTAATCAAGCGTGGGAACAAGGTTTATAATAATACAATTGAAGGGCTTTCTAGGCAAGACTTAAGCCTCCTGGATAAAAATAATAAGCAAATTAATAAGTTATCTCAAGAAGTTGATGATTTAAAAAACAAGCTTTTCTATTTTATTAGAAACTTAGATGAATCTAGTTTAGGCGCTAGTAATTTTTATATAAACCTTTTAGGTTACCTGCAAGATATTACTCAATCATTAGAATACATCTCTAAAACAAGTCATAAGCACATTAACAATAATCATAGTAAATTAAGGCTAAGTCAAATAAGAGATTTAATAGAAATTGACAAAGCCATGAATGATTTATTTGAAGAAATTGAAATTTCATTTGAAAAACGATCATTTCACAAAATGGAAGTAATTTTAAAAAACAAAAACAAAGTATTTAGTTTAGTTGATGATAAGATTGAGGCTCAAATTTCTAGGACAAGGACCACAGAGGCAATAAGTCCAAGGAATACAACGCTTTACTTTAGTATTCTACAAGAGACCAAGGATCTTTTAAAGGCAATAATGAGTTTAATAGAGGAATATTATTTTTCTCATGATGGCAGTATTGAGCCTGCAAGAGCAACTAATAATTCCTAGCAATATTTAGCAGCCATAAATTTAAAAGCTCCTAACTATAGTAAAGTAATTAGGAGCTTTCCTTACTTGTCTTTTTATGTTTATGAGCCACACATTAAGCAATCATCTCCTTCAACCTCTTTTGTCTTTGCTATTAATTCTTTTATCTCTTTCGGAGACATAGGCTCAACATCAATCTCTTTAGTTTTTGCAAACTTTTCTGCTGTTTTCTTTGCTGTTTGCTTTTTATTTGCAACAACTTCAGGCTTCTCGTCCTTAACAATTGACTCCTTTGGAACAGGTTCTTCCTCAACTTTTTTGTCTAACGTAAACTTGATTGCATCAACTGCACTCTTAGTTCTTAAATAATACATTCCTGTTTTAAGTCCGCTCTTCCATGCATAAAAATGCATGGACGTAAGTTTAGCCATAGTAGCGCCTTCAACAAATAAGTTTAATGATTGTGACTGGTCTATAAAATACCCTCTATGCTTAGCCATATCAATTATATCCTTCATGCTCAGCTCCCAAACAGTTTTATATAATTCTTTAATATCATCAGGAATAATGTCAATATTTTGTATTGATCCATTTGCTCTCATGATCTCTTGTTTTAATTGTTCATTCCATAATCCTAAAGCAACAAGATCTTCTAATAAGTGTTTGTTGACAATAATAAATTCTCCAGAAAGCACTCTTCTTGTATATATGTTAGAAGTGTAGGGCTCAAAACATTCATTGTTGCCAAGAATTTGAGAAGTACTGGCTGTAGGCATTGGTGCTACAAGCAATGAATTTCTTACCCCATGTTTTAATACATCCTTTCTAAGTTTAGCCCAATCCCAGAAACCACTAAGATCTTTTTCGTCTACATCCCATAAGTTATGTTGGAATTTTCCTTCACTAATAGGTGAACCATTATACGTTTCATATTTTCCATTCTTCTTTGCCTCTTCTACCGATGCAGTTGCGGCTGCATAGTAGATAGTCTCAAAAATATCTTGATTTAATTTTTTTGCTTCATCACTAGTAAATGGCATTCTTAATTTAATGAATGTATCTGCTAATCCTTGTACACCAAGGCCTATAGGTCTATGGCGGAAGTTGGAATTCTGAGCTTCAATAACAGGATAATAATTTCTATCTATTACTCTATTTAAATTTTTAGTTACTCGCTTAGTTATTCTAAATAATTCTTGATGATCAAACGCCCCGTCCTTAATAAACATTGGAAGGGCAATAGAGGCTAAATTACAAACCGCAATTTCATCAGGAGATGTGTATTCTAAAATTTCCGTACACAAATTTGAAGATCTAATTGTTCCTAAATTTTGCTGATTAGATTTTAAGTTAGCAGCATCCTTATATAGCATATATGGATTTCCTGTTTCAATTTGAGCTTCTAAAATTTTCTCCCATAATTCTCTTGCTTTTATTGACTTTCTCCCTTTACCTTCCTTTTCATATTTAATATATAACTTGTCAAACTCCTTGCTATGAACATCACAAAGACCAGGACATTCATTAGGGCACATTAATGTCCATTCACTATCGGTTTCAACTCTTTTCATAAATAAGTCTGGCATCCACATTGCGTAAAACAAGTCTCTAGCTCGCATTTCCTCTTTTCCATGATTTTTCTTTAATTCAAGGAAATCAAATATGTCTGAATGCCAAGGCTCAATATAGATTGCAAAACTTCCTTTTCTTTTTCCACCACCTTGATCTACATATCTAGCAGTGTCGTTAAATACTTGTAGCATTGGGACAATTCCATTGCTTGTTCCATTAGTTCCTGCAATATAGCTCCCTGTTGATCTTATATTATGAATTGACAAGCCAATACCTCCAGCAGACTGTGAAATCTTTGCAGTTTGTTTTAATGTATCATATATTCCTTCAATACTATCATCCTTCATTGTAAGTAAGAAGCATGATGACATTTGTGGCTTAGGTGTTCCTGCATTAAACAATGTTGGAGTTGCGTGAGTAAAATATTTTTTACTCATTAATTCATAAGTTTCTATCGCTGCGTCTAAATCGTTTAAGTGAATTCCAATTGAAACCCTCATTAACATATGCTGAGGTCTTTCAGCAATTTTGCCATTTAGTTTTAATAAATATGATCTTTCTAAAGTTTTAAATCCAAAATAATCATATCCAAAATCCCTATTATATATTATAGTAGAATCTAGTAGTTCCTTGTTTTCAGAAATTACTTTATAAACTTCATCTGAAAGCAGAGGGGCTGTTTTGCCGGTCCTTGGATTAATATAATTATATAGATCATCCATGACTTCACTAAATATTTTTTTTGTGTTCTTATGTAAATTAGAAACAGAAATTCTTGCAGCTAATATTGCATAATCTGGATGAGCAGTAGTTAAGGTTGCAGCTATTTCAGCGGCAAGATTATCAAGCTCACTAGTAGTAACACCGTCATACAAACCTTCAATAACACGCATTGCTACTTTGACTGGATCAACCAATGGATTTAATCCATAACAAAGTTTTCTAACACGAGCCGTAATTTTGTCAAACATTATAGGCTCACTTTTGCCATCTCTCTTAACTACATACATATAGGGTCAAAAAAATTTATATCTCTTTTTGAGATAATTAATAACTCTTTTAAATTGTTTGAACAGTTTAGTTAATCTAATTAAAAATCAGCGTCAAAACTAAATTTATCCTTCTCTTCTTCCTTGCTTAATACACCTGCTTTTTGATATTCAGAAACACGTTTTTCAAAAAAGTTTGTTTTCCCTTGTAAAGAAATCATGTCCATGAAATCAAATGGATTAGAAGAGTTGAATTCCTTCTCACATTCAAGTTCCACAAGCAACCTGTCAGTTACAAATTCTAGATACTGAGTCATAAGCTTTGCATTCATTCCAATTAAACTAATTGGCAATGATTCTGTAATAAACATCCTCTCAATGTCAAGTGCATTAATCAAAATTTCTTTAATTCTTTTTGGCGGCACTTTATTTACTAAGTGATTATTATGTAAATGGACTGCAAAGTCACAATGTACTCCTTCGTCTCTAGAAATTAATTCGTTTGAAAAAGTCAGCCCCGGCATAAGTCCTCTTTTCTTTAACCAAAAAATTGAACAAAAAGCGCCAGAAAAAAAGATACCTTCTACAGCGGCAAATGCAATTAATCTCTCGGCAAAGCTGGGAGATTCAATCCATTTTAATGCCCATTGTGCTTTTTCCATTATAGCAGGAAACCTGTCAATAGCATTGAATAGCATGTCCTTTTCCTGCTCGTCCTTAACATAGGTATCAATCAATAAAGAATATGTTTCACTATGAATATTCTCCATCATAATTTGAAAGCCATAAAAGAATTTTGCTTCACTATATTGAACTTCATTAACAAAATTCTCTGCTAAATTTTCATTAACAATACCATCACTGGCTGCAAAAAAAGCAAGTATATGCTTGATAAAATATCTTTCATCATCATTAAGCTTATTGGCCCAATCCGATAAATCTTGGTGTAAATCAATCTCTTCTGCCGTCCAAAAACTAGCCTCTGATTTTTTATACCATTCCCAAATATCGTGATGCTGAATTGGAAATATTACAAATCGATTTTTATTTTTTTTTAGCAAAGGCTCTACAAAAGCTGACATAATATTTTTATTAAATAAAAAATTTAATTTAAATTGCGACTAACAAATAGACAAAATTGTTGTCGAAAATGAAAGGCATTTTTATTAACATTTTCAATAAGTTTTTAACAAACAGGTCAGGCAAAAAAAATAATTAATTTTTATAAAAAAATTATGCAAAAAATAAGTGTCGTTATTTCAATTTTGACAATACTAATTATACTATTTAATATTACACTAATAGATTTTAGTGATTTTTTTTCAGAAAAAAATACGGTTGCAATCATCACAATAATTGCTGGTTTGTGTTGTCTAATGCTTCTACTAATTATAAGAGTTTCAAATAAAATAAAAAATTACAATAAAGAAAAATAATTAATTTTATTGATCGATATGACACACTTCAATGCCGGCCTTTTCTAAAAAATCAACCCCTGATTTATCCCTATAATTCTCCCGGTAGACAACTCTTTTTATATTGGCCTGATGAATTAATTTGCTACACTGCTTGCATGGACAAAGAGAGATATACAAGGTGGCTCCCTCGCATGACTGCGTGGAAGATGCTACCTTAGAAATCGCATTAGCCTCCGCGTGCAATACATACCATTTAGTATATCCATCATCATCTTCACAGATGTTTTCAAATCCAGAAGGAGTCCCGTTAAAGCCGTCAGAAATAATCATATTATTCTTAACGATTATAGCTCCAACCTGTCTTCGCTCACAATAAGAAAGCTTACCCCATTCGTTAGCAATCTTTAAATAGGCAAGATCATATTTATGTTGTTTTTCTGGTGTCAATTTTTAGAAATAAATAATGTTAAAAATATAAAATTAATTGTTCTTAAAGGCTTCTAATCCGCAATTTAAAAATGCTAAATATTCTTCTTCATCAGGGGTATAGCCAACAGGATTATTTAGAATCTCATTAGAATTTGGATCATAAAGTATATAATAGGGCTGGGAATTTGTCTTAAAATATTGTGCCTGAAAATAGGCCCACTTATGACCATAGTTGATTAGCTTTCTTACTCCCTTTCCGTTAGTTCTTGTTACTA
>Ga0209752_1001607_pt1 | contig 10822 bp, 9 predicted proteins | sample METZYME_3_250m_FD_187548 | JGI IMG/M metagenome (GOLD analysis project Ga0209752, IMG submission 187548) | Marine microbial communities from oxygen minimum zone in mesopelagic equatorial Pacific - METZYME_3_250m (SPAdes) (version 2) | ecosystem: Environmental > Aquatic > Marine > Oceanic | place...
AAGCATTTAGGTATCTGACCTGCAGTTCTTGTTGTGGGCGCGGAGGGACTTGAACCCCCGACCCCCTCCTTGTAAGGGAGGTGCTCTCGCCATCTGAGCTACGCGCCCGGGACCGGTGACCCTACCGGTGTACCCGGGCTACGGATCAGGTCTACCCGGTGGCTCAGAACGTGCGGCGGGCCTCCAGGAGGGCATCGGCCAGCACCGGGCCGGCGCCGGCCACCGGCGTGCGACGGGCGTCGGGATCCAGCACGCAGAGGTCGCGGCCGTGGGCGTCGGCCACCTCCACACCAGCCTCCGAGCACACCAGGAGCGCCCCCATGTAGTCCCACACCCCGTGGGCGTCCACCGAGCAGTCCACGTAGCCGTCCAGCCTGCCGTCCGCCACCGCACAGAGATCCAGTGCCACAGCACCGAGCGCACGGAACTGGCCCCATCCCAGATGCCGCGGCGGCAGCCCGGACAACCCGATCATCGCCTCGGCCAGGGGCGGCGCCGCCTCCCGACGGATCGGCTCACCGTCCAGGCGGGCTCCCCAGCCGCGCACCGCGTCGTAGCGGTTCCCTCCGACCAGGTCCACGACTACGGCCACCCAGGGCCCGTCATCGTCGACGGCACAGAGGCTGGTGGCGAACCACGGCAGGGAGCGCGAGGCGTTGGTGGATCCGTCCAGCGGGTCCACGACGACGACCGGCGCATCGGCCGCGGTCGGCGGCACGAAACCTGACTCCTCGCTGAGCACGCCGTAGCCCAGGGGATCCAGCAGCCCGTGGATCGCCCGGTCGGCGACCACGTCGCTCGTGTACTGGTCGTCACGACCCCCGGACGGCCCCCACTCCACGAGGTCGTCGAGCACGGCCAGCACCGCGTCGGCGGCATCGTGCAGGTCGCTCAGGACGGCGGCGGGGTCCGAGGTCAGGTCGTGGTCGTCCGGCACCCGACCATTGTGCCAGACCCCTGCGCCACCATTGCCGGGATGGCCCTACCCTGTCGGATAACGCAACACACCGGGGACCCGGAGGACCGCCAGTGGCCGTAGTCGACATTGCAGGCTTCGTCGCAGACCTGAAGGACCACGCAGCCGAACACGGCTTCCACGTCCACGACGAGCGCCACTTCGTCGAGACCTACTCGATGCGCCAGGCCTTCGAGGTGGACCTGCACCCCGAGGCCGCCTGCGGTGGCCCACTCGACCTGCACCTCTCCCTGGACCTGGAACCCCGGACGCTCATGGCATTCGAGGACGAGGTCATATCTCTCTCCGAGGACGAGGACCCCAGCGACGACCTGGTCGTGCAGATCGTGTTCACCTGGGCCCTCCCCCCTTTGGAGAATGGCCCCGACCTCCTGGTGCTCGCCACCGAGCTGGCCGGGCTGGGTGGTCCCGACCTTCCGACCCAGGTCTCCGCCATCGACTCCTTCGAATTGGTCACCGACGCACCGCAGCGTTCCCTCAGCGTGACCGCACGCCTGGAGACTCCGCTGGCGGCCCTGTTCAGGGGTGACGACACCAACTGGATGTGCGACGCCCTCGAGCGGTCCCGGGCCATCAGCGAGTACCTGCTTGACCGGGCCCCGGTCTGGCTGGGCGAGGAGGCCTGACCCGGACACCCACCGGGGCCGACAACGCCTCGTCGGCGACGCTGTGGTGGACTCCGCCACATGGCCTTTCCCATCGGCGAGACCGACCGCCTGCTGTCCACCACCAGGTCCGTCCGCCGTCGCCTGGACCTCGAGCGGGAGGTCCCCGAGGAGCTGCTCCTGGACTGCATCGACCTCGCCGAGCAGGCTCCGACCGGAGGGAACCAGACCAGCCGTCGCTGGTTGATCATCCGCGACCCCGACACCAAGGCTGCCCTGGCCGACCTCTACCGCGAGGCCGGCGGCGACTGGATAGTCGAGAACGCCGAACGGATTGCGGGCACCGGCCACCGCAACGAACGCACCCTGGACTCCGGTGCACACCTGGCCCGCAACCTCCAGCACGTGCCGGCGATCGTTCTGGTGACCATCTACGGCGAGCACGACGGCAGCGGACGACCCGGGCTGTTCGACTCGGTCATCCAGGCGGCGTGGTCGTTCTGCCTGGCGTTGCGGTCCCGCGGCCTGGGCAGCGCCTGGACGACCCTGCACCTGGGTGCCGCCGATCGCGTCGCCGACCTGCTGAACCTGCCCGAGGGTGTCACGCAGATCGTGCTGCTTCCCGTGGCCTGGACGATCGGCGACGACTTCCGACCGGCGCCGCGACGCCCGGCCCGGGAGATCACATGGTTCGACCGGTGGGGGCGCACCACCCAGCGTCCGTCCGACGGACCGGTCGTCCATGCCGACGGTCCGGGCGTCACCGTGGAGGTGGACGTCAAGGCGCCCCCCACCGACGTCTGGCCGTACATCAGCGACATCCAGCTACCGGCCAGGTTCAGCGACGAGTTCCAGGGCGCCGAGTGGCTCTCCGACACACCCGAGGTGGGCTCCACATTCCTGGGTCGAAACCAGAATGACAACCTGGGCGACTGGGAGGTCACCTGCCACGTGGCGGGCTACGAGGAGAACCGTGTGTTCGCCTGGAACGCCGGTGACGCCGAGGACCCCTCCGCCCAGTGGAGGTTCGAACTCATCCCGCTGGCCGGCTCCACCCGACTCCGGTTCTCGATGGTGCTCGGCCCCGGCCCGTCGGGCCTGACGGCCGTGATCGACGCCATGCCGGACAAGGAGGCGAAGATCATCGCCAACCGCCAGAAGCACCAGGCGGCGAACATGCGGCGGACCATAGAGGGCATCCGCGACCTCGTCGAAGGACGCACCTGAGCCAGGCCCGACCGCCGACGACCGACCCGGGCGACCAATAACCATCCAGACCACCCAGAAGGAAGAACCCGCCATGACCACCCTCGGCCTCTCGACCCACGACCTCCTCACAACCACCCGCGCCGTACGCAAGCGGCTCGACTTCGACCGTCCAGTCGACGACGACCTCATCCGGGAGTGCCTGGAGTACGCAGTCCAGGCCCCGACCGGCTCCAACAGCCAGGGATGGCGCTTCCTGGTGGTAACCGACGAGGAAAAGAAGGCCGGGCTCGCCGACCTCTACAGGCGCGGCTGGGACCGCTACACCACCATGGCCGGCAACGTCGGCCATGTCGCCGAGAGCGCCCCCGACCAGCGGGCCGCCCAGCAACTCAGGGTGCTCGGCTCGGCCTCGTACCTCGCCGAGAACATGCACCGGGTCCCGGCGATGCTCATCCCCTGCCTGCCGGGCCGAATCGACGGCTCGACGATGGGGGCCACGTCGACCCTTGCCTCGATCATCCCCAGCACCTGGAGCTTCATGCTGGCCGCCAGGGAGCGTGGCCTGGGTACCTGCTGGACCACCATCCACCTCATGTTCGAACAGGAGGCGTCCGAGCTGCTGGGGATCCCCTACGAGTCGTTCAGCCAGGTGGCGCTCATCACGATCGGCCACACGATCGGGACCGACTTCAAGCCAGCCGTGCGTGATGGCGGCGCTGCGGCCGTCACCTCCTGGAACGAGTGGAGTTGATCCCCCTCAGGTCGCCCCGGCAGCCTCTGCTGCCACCGCCAGGTTCGCCAGCGTCGTCTCCATGCCGGCGCGGTTGTGGGTCGCCCGGTCCCCCACCCCACTCGCCAGACGCCCGATCTTCTTCAACAGCCATGTCCGGTTGTCCACCCACGACTCGGTGACCATGCAGCCGGCCGCAGTCGGCTGGATCTCGTAGATCCAGTCGCACCCGCCCAGCGGCCCTACACGCAGCCGGAAGACCAGCCGGTTCGGCGGCTCACACTCGACCACCTCCACGTTGGTACGCCAGCGGTACCGACCGTTGTGGTTCCGGCCCCGGAACACAGCCCCGACCGCTGCTCCCGTCGCGTCTCCGGCCCAGCTCCCGCCGTCATTCTCGGGCGACCAGTCCCCCATGTTTGTCAGGTCTGAGACCAACGCCCAGACGGCCTCGGCTCCCGCTGCCATCTCGCGCTCGACGCTCACATCGTGTCCCACGACCCACCCCCAGTTCGTCCGATGCCCCGATGGTGGCCCATGGGTGGTGCGGACCACGATGTGGCCGGTCAGTCCGCTACGGGGATGACCTCGATCGAGCCATCTCCGGCCACCACCACGACCAGGTCGCCGGCCGCGGTCCGGACCGCCTCCACGACATCGGCGGTGTCGACCTCGACTGGTTCGGCCACGTCGAGGCGCCGCCGGTGGACCACTCGCACGCCGGGCACGTCACCGATGGCCGCAACAAGGGCCGACGCCCGTGGGCCCACGACGGTGACCGTGCGCTGTGAGGGCCGGCTGGATGGCGGGACGGCCCTCAGGCCGGTCCGCAGGACCCGACCGTGGTACACGGAGACGCCTGCCGTGGCGCCGACGAGGGCCAGTGGGATCCGGAAGCCGGCCACGGAGTCCCCGTCGAGGCTGCCGTCCAGCAGGCCGAACACCACCATGTAGACCATCGCCAGGACGGAGCCCAGCACCACCAGGCCGGTCACGCCGAACACCGCGAACAGGTAGACGCGGCGAACTGCCGACGATTCTTCGGAAAGGCTCCCGGCGTGTGCCTGAATGCGACGCCATGCCCGATTCCAGATTGGCCCGCCAGCCAGCAGCATGGTCAGGGCGAACGCAACCAACTCCCCCACGTCGACGTCCCAGTCGTCGGGCGCTGGTAGCACCTCGTTCAACACGATGCCCAGGAGGACCGCCACCCCGATGGTCGTGGTCACCAGGCCGACGCCGGACTCCAGGTGGTCGTAGAGGCGCGCCACCTCGTCGCGACCTTCGGCCTGCCGGGTCACGGCGTGGGGGACCTCGCGCCGGTGGTAGGCCCAGAGGCCCAGGCCGACCACCAGAAGGGTGGCGTAGATGGTCATGACGTCGAAGTGCTCGACCGTCGAGCCCTCCCGGGAGGACCCCACGATCAGCCACGACAGCACCGTGTGGAGGACGCCGGCGGCGGCCACCACCGTGGTCGCCAACCCGCCGAGCACGCCCACCACGAGGACGTAGCCGTCGCGCTCCGGGCTCCGGGCGGCCTTTCGGGCGTTTCGCCACCAGAACCACCACCAGGCCGCGCCGAAGGCCAGCAGTGGTCCGATGGAACCACGCAGGCCATCCCAGCTGTTGGCCCACGAGGTGTCGCCCACGTACCCGTACCTGAGCGACAGGGGATCGGGCGTGACGCCTTCGTAGGCCCAGCGCAGGAGGTGCTCGACGATCACCGAGATGCTGAATGCCATACCTGCCAGCGCCGCGCCCGAGGCGAACAGGAGGTGGATCAGGCGGCGTGTCCCCGGCAACCTCCAGTGCACAATCGACACGACGAACCAGACGGGCAGACCCGCAAGCGCCCAGGAGTTGAACGACCAGCCGTCGATCAGCCATCCGATGACCTTGATCGACGACCCCACCAGCATCCCCGTGGAGATGAGGTCCACGGCCGAGAGGTAGAGCGACCAACCGCCGGACTCCGCCTCGGATTCCGATAGCCGGAACCGGCGCCGCAACCAGAGCGATAGGCCGACCAGCGCCGCTCCGGCGACGATCACGAGGCTCAGCCAGAGCGCCAGCCCTTCGGGGTCGCCACCCCGACCATCCTCCAGCACGTCGAGGAGCCGGCTGAGGGCTCCGGTGACTCCTATGGCGGTCGTCACGACCAGGCCGAAGAGGAAGCCAAACTCGAACAGGCGTCGGGCCATGAGGCCGATGTCGACCCGCCTGCCGTCGGCCCGCTTCCGGTACACGATGATTCCGAAAACCAGCCCCACCAGCAGAATGAACTCCACAAGACCTCCCGTCGGCCGCTCCCTGAAGCCTCGCGCAGTCGGTCAGTCGGCCGGCGTCACCCCAGCGGCGGGACTCCCCCTATCCGGGCCTTCTAGCAACCAGTCGTTGAGGTCGGCGTCCTCCCAGTCAGCCGGGCCGTAGACGGTGCCGGGCAGCGGGGTCATCAACTGTGTGTCGCCGGAGGTCACGTGGTCGGCCATTAACTCCTGGCAGTCGAGCAGCCGATTGTCGGGCTCGCCGTCGTCGAGGCCTCGGGCGGAGTCCAGGCTGCGACGCATACGCACCCAGTCGTCGACGGTCGTGGCCCAGACCATGACCACCTCGGTGGCGTTGGTGGTCACCTCCCAGAGCCCGGTGGCCACCACCCCGTGGTCGGCGAACACGGGCACGCGACGTTGGACCACCTCGGCCAGGAACTCCAGTTGCCGGCCGGCTCGAACCGTGAGCACCTCGTTGACGAACAGCGACCCCCGGATGCCCCGCTCGGCTATCTCGGCCGTAGTCGGCGAGCCGGGCACGCCGGCACACACCCGGTCGTACCCGCCGGACCTCCACTGGGACGCCTCGTCCCACCAGTCGCCGTAGAAGGCACTGCGACGCTTCAGGTTCAGCCGGTCCAGGTTCCGCCGCCAGCCTTCCCAGCCGTCCTCGCCGCAGTCCCAGATGTTGACCACCTGGGGCCAGCGTCCGCCGGCGAAGCCGAGGACGAAGAAGGTGCCCTGGAGGGAGGTCATGCCGGGCATCCGATTGGTCGGCTCGCCGCGCACGTGCTCCATGTAGGTGTACTGGCCCTGGGCGATGATGTCGACGGTCTCGTGGACGTACACAGGCCTGGGCACGTCACAATCCTCCCCCGCCCCAATGCCGCCACGCCAACCACTGGGTCGCCGTGGCGGTGCCAGGCCCTCGAACCGGCTCGGATGTGGTGGTTCAGGGCATGGGAACCTGTACTGGTGGGCCGGGGGAGAATCGAACTCCCGACCGAGCGATTATGAGTCGCCTGCTCTAACCACTGAGCTACCGGCCCGCCGGCAGTCTGGCAGCCGGGTGGGACGTTGCATGTCGCCCGGTGGCCCATTGCCTGACGCCGGGGACCACGCTCTGCACCTCAGGCGATCCGATACGTTGACCACGACCCCTACGGACACCGGCAGGAGCGACCGTGACCGGCGACGCGGTCGTCGAGGTCGGCGACCACCCCACTGCGATATCGGCTGAGCACGACCCGGCGGTCGTCCTGAGCCTCGTCGTCCCCACTTATGACGAGGCCGACAACATCGAGGCGCTGTTGCGCTCGCTCCACCGGGTGCTGTCCGATCGCCACGTCGGCTTCGAGATTCTGGTCGTCGATGACGACAGTCCCGACCGCACCTGGGAGGTCGCCGGAAAACTCACCTCCGAACTGCCCGGACTTCGCGTGATTCGACGCACCGGAACTTCGGGGCTCGCAACGGCTGTGACCTGCGGCTGGGTCCATGCCCGCGGCGGGATCCTCGGGGTGATCGACGGCGACGGACAGCACCCCCCCGCCGTGGTGGTCGACCTTCTGGACGCCATGGTCGACCGGATCGACGTGGCCGTCGCCAGCCGACACCTCCCCGGTGGCGGCGTCTCGAACTGGTCGGCCCTCCGGCGCATGCTCTCCCGCGGCGCGCAGGCGCTCGGCCTCCTGCTCCTGCCGGGAACGGTCGGACGTGTGACCGACCCGATGAGCGGCTACTTCCTGGTCAGGCGGGACGTCATAGCCGGTACCGACCTGGACCCAGTCGGCTACAAGATCCTCCTGGAGGTCCTCGCCCGTGGCGACGTCAGTCGGGTGGCCGAGCGACCGTACGTGTTCCTGGAGCGCGAGCGGGGCGAATCAAAGGTCTCGACCGGCCACTACGTCGGCTACCTCCGGCACCTGATGCGCCTCCGGCTACACCCGCTGCGTAGCCGGGCGCTGGTCCGCTATCTGGTGGTGACCGCTCTGGCGCTGCTGGTCGACGCCCTGGCGTTCCTGTGGATCTTCGACGTGCAGGGCTGGAACCTCACGCGCTCGGCGGCGATCTCCGGCGAGGTCGGCATCCTCCTGACCGTGCTGCTCCACGACCTGTGGACGTTCGCTGGACGGGCCGCCCGCAGCTCGCTGGATCGGTTCCGACGACTTGCCGGCGTGCAGCTGGCTCTCGGCGTGCTTTTGTTCCTGCGCCTGCTGCTGATCAACGCCTTGGTGAACTGGTTCGGGCTCGGCCCGCTGGCTGCCTTCCTGGTCGCCTTGGCCGCGGTCACACCGGCCAGCCACCTGCTCGGCTCTCGGCTCACCTGGAGGGGCGTCCGTTCCTGAGCGGGCGCCGAACGCCCCGTAGGCAGCGGCTCCTCCGACCCCTCAGTCGACCGTGAGCAGCCTTCCCACTCCCGATCACTAGTCGGCTTTTCTTCCTGGTGGCGAACCTATGGGGTCGGTGCCGCCTTGTCTCCGGCCCGCGGTGAAGACCACGGGCATGGAGACCACACCGGTCATGAGGAGGTTCCCCGGATAGGGCCGGAACAAGTCCTCGTCGATGGCGTAGTCGGGGACCCGGTGGAGCACGTCACGGAACATGACTTCAGCCTCTATTCGGGCGATCGGAGCCCCGATGCACCGGTGGCCACCGAGGCCGAAGGCTAGATGCCGGTTGGCGGTTCGGTCGAGAACGATCTCGTCGGCCTGCTCGAAAACTGCCGGATCGTGGTTGGCCGACACCCAACTGATCATCACGACGTCGCCCCGAGCGATCCGCCTCCCTCCCAGCTCCACGTCCCGGGTCGCCGTACGAGTGAGGGTCTCACTAGGGCTGTAGAACCGGAGAAACTCCTCAACGGCTCCCGGCACCAGAGTCGGGTCGGCGAGGAGCCGGTTCCGTGCCTCGGGCACCGTACCCAGATGGTGTAACCCCCATGACACGAGCGATGTGGTGGTGTCTAGACCGCCAGCCACCAGATTCCACATGATCCCGCCGACCTCGGAGTCGGTGAGAGGCCGTCCAGCGATCTCACAGGTCACCAGGGTGGTGGTGATGTCCTCCGACGGGTTCCGCCGCCGGAAACGGGCGAATCCCACTAGTTCATCCCACATGTCCTGCCATTGGCCGACGGCGGCAATATGTTTCGGGTCGGTGCGTTCATAGGAGGCCGAGGCGTGAAAGAATTTGGCGTAGTAATCCCAGTTCTCGGCAGGCAAGCCCATCGATTCAAGGGTTAGGACCGCTGGCACTGGCGTGGCGTAGTCAAGGACCAGATCGGCCCGGCCCGCTTCAATCACCTCGTCCAGAAACCACGTCGAAATCTTCTCCATGCGGGGACGTAATTGCTCGACCCGCTGGGGACTCATGTGCGGGTTCAGAACTCGCCGGAGGTCGGCGTGTTCGGGTCCGTCGATCTCCGATACACCCATCCGCGGGGTTCCCTTTGGTCGGGGGATTCCGCAGATGCCCTGGTAGGAGATCCCGTCGTCGGCGTTGGGGTCGAAGCGGTGGGCGAAGGTTTCGTTGTCACGAGCCACTGCGGCGACCGACTCGTAGTCGGTGACCAGCCAGAAGCCCCCGTAGGCAGTGTTGTAGACAACAGGACACCGGGCCCTCATCTCCCCGTACCGACTATGACGGTTGGCGATGAAGTCTGGGTGTTGGTGGTCGATATCGACTGTTCCGTTGACCGATTCCACGGGCGTAGTGTCCCGCATTGCCCCGACCGTTTGCGACTCCGTGTCCCAAGGGCACGAGGCCGACAGACAACTTCGCTCCACAGGGACACCTCCCGACTAGATTTTGCCGGAGCGATAGTGCGTCGCCGATCCAAGGAGCGAAGCCGTGGAAATGAACGACATGATCCTGGTCAGCGTGGATGACCACCTCTGCGAGCCGCCGCACATGTTCGACGACCACCTGGCCGATCGATGGAAGGACGAGGCACCCAAACTCCTCCACACCGACGACGGCAGTGACGTGTGGACGTTCAACGGGGAGATAATCCCCAACGTCGGGCTCAACGCTGTCGCCGGTCGCCCAAAGGAGGAATACGGAATTGAACCGACATCGTTCGAAGAGATCCGACCGGGCTGTTATGACATTGATGAGCGGATCAAGGACATGGACGCCGGGGGAGTACTCGGGTCGATGTGTTTCCCCTCGTTCCCAAACTTCGCCGGTCGACTCTTTTCCAACCACCCTGATAAAGAATTCGCGGCCGCTCTAATCCGGGCCTACAACGACTGGCACATCTACGAATGGTGTGGTTCCTATCCGGGGCGCTTCATCCCTATGGCCCTGCCAATGATCTGGTCGGCTGAGGAGTGTGCGGCCGAGGTCCGCCGGGTCGCCGAGTTGGGGTGCCACTCGATGACCTTCACCGAGAACCCGGCAGCAACGGCCTTCGGTGAGCCCAGTTTCCACGACGAATACTGGAACCCGCTCTGGGAGGCACTGGTTGACTGCAACACAGTGCTATCGATCCACCTCGGATCGTCGGGCGAGTTGGTGATTACCGCCCCTGACGCCCCGATGGACGTCATGATCCATATGCAGCCCATGAACGTCACCAAAGCGGCCTCCGACCTGCTGTGGTCTACCGTCCCCCGCCGCTACCCCGACCTCCGGATCGCCCTCTCGGAGGGGGGTACGGGCTGGGTGCCCTACTTCATGGACCGCGCCGACAAGACCTACGACATGCACCACCTGTGGACCGGACAGGAGTTCGGCGACCTCAAGCCGAGCGACGTCTTCCGTCGTAACTTCCTCACCTGCTTCATCACCGACCCGGTCGGGGTGATCCTTCGCCACGAAATCGGAATCAACAACATCAGTTGGGAGATGGACTACCCGCACTCTGACTCGAACTGGCCAACGGCCCCTGAAGAACTCTCGGAGGTTTTCGTCGGTGTATCGGACGATGACATCAACCGCATCACCCACCTCAACGCCATGGACTGGTTCTCCTACGACCCGTTCGCCGTGTTCGACCGCGCCGACTGCACAGTGGGGGCGCTAAGGGCCC
>Ga0209752_1001613_pt1 | contig 10784 bp, 10 predicted proteins | sample METZYME_3_250m_FD_187548 | JGI IMG/M metagenome (GOLD analysis project Ga0209752, IMG submission 187548) | Marine microbial communities from oxygen minimum zone in mesopelagic equatorial Pacific - METZYME_3_250m (SPAdes) (version 2) | ecosystem: Environmental > Aquatic > Marine > Oceanic...
ACCGGAGCCAGAACCGGAGCCAGAACCGGAGCCAGAACCGGAGCCAGAACCGGAGCCAGAACCGGAGCCAGAACCGGAGCCAGAACCGGAGCCAGAACCCGAGGGCGAGGTCTGCCCGATATGCGGTTCTGAGGCCGAGATCGGCGCCTCGGTTTGCGTCGTCTGCAGCTATTCGTTCTGATGCGAACTGGTTTGGACGCCTTTGGCGTCCACCGAAGCGTTCTTGCTACTCGGTCCAAACGCGGGCCCATGGCTTCCGCAGGAGGTGGTGATTCGCAGGCCGAGTCGATGTCATCGATGATGATGCCCATGCTGTTCCTAATGCTGATGATGGTGGTGCTGATGCTGAATCCAGGTCTTCGTATTCTCTTGGCAGATGGTGCCGGCTACGCCATCGAACCCCTGCTGCCGTTCCACACGGCCTACTTCGTTCCCACCGTCTTTATCGTGGGTTCCAGCATCATGGTCGTCAACACAATCATCCGCTCATTCTTCATGGATCCAATGAGGCAGGCCCACTTCAGCCATCGTAATCGTCAGATTACCAAGCAGGTCAGGGAGGCGCAGATGGCCCGAGACACTGCCCGGACGGAGAAGATGCAGAAGCTGCAGATGGAACTGATGCCTGAGCAGATGGCGATGCAGTCGGCGATGATGAGGCCGATGATGTTCACAATGGTATTCATCATCGCTATCTTCAGTTGGATGGCCAGTGCGGTGGAGTCGTTCAGAGTTGATTTCGTCAGTTTGCCTTGGGCCCCCATGTGGTCGTTCAACGACCGGGTGATGTGGATTTTCCCAGCTTGGATCGCCACTTACATTACGATGAGTGCTCCTCTGGGCAGGATCATCGATCGACACATCAAGATTCGCCGCTACAAGAGCCATCCGTTGGTTGTCGCCGGCGACCCCGTCCCCGAGCCCCTGCTTCACCTCCTGAGCGAGCAGAAGGCCAAGACGAGCGACGATTCGAGGGCCCGCCGGACGCAGCGGAGGAGGGACGGGCCGCGAAAGACAGGGGGACAGGCACAGGCGTCCCCTCAGAGGAAGAGAGGCAATGTCCCTACAGCGCCCCCCAAGTCGGGGACGGTATGCCCCTCCTGTGACTCGAACATGGTCTCGAGGACATCCAAGGGCAGGCTCAGGTGCGATGTGTGCCGAAACGAATGGAGGTGAGTGGATGCTGAGGCTGACCGTCAGTGGACCCCCTGGAAGCGGCACCTCGACACTGGTCGGAAAGTTGTGCGAGGACCGTGGCTGGTCCTCTGTCAATGGTGGCGACATTTTCCGTGAAGAGGCATCGAACCGAGGGCTCACTGTGGTCGAATTCAGTGCCCTGTGCAAGAAGGACCTCGATGTAGACCGTTCCTTGGATACAGTCGTTAGAAATGCAATGAGTGACCCAGAAGGCCCCGAGGTGGTCGAGAGCAGGCTCTGCGGCTGGTGGGCCCACGAACTAGGCCTACAGTGCCTCAGAGTATGGGTCTCGGTCTCAGACGAGGAAAGGGCTAGGAGAATTCAGAACCGTGAGGGCGGAGACTACCAAACCTGTTTGGAGTTCTCCAAGCAACGCCAGAGTGATGACATGGAGAGGTACCGTGTTCTGTACGACATTGATCTTGATAACATGAGCCCGTACACTCTCGTCGTCGATGCCGACGAGTTGGATGCCGACGAGGTCTTCGGAGTCGTCAGCACGGCATTGGGATGAGTGGTTGGATGGGTGAACGCGACTTCTGGGAACTCTCCAAGGCCTCTACCAATCCTGGGTTCGGCTGCATTCCCAGTGAGCGCTCGCTCGATGAACTGCTGGCATCGGGAGTGGTGCTAATAGAGAAGCCCAGAGGACCCACCAGCCACCAGTTGGCGGCTTGGGCCAGAGAGTCTCTTGGAATCACGAGGCTAGGTCATGGAGGGACCCTCGACCCGTTCGCTACAGGACTTCTGACACTGCTTTGCGGCAAGGCTACCAGGCTGACTGAAATAGCTCTCAAGGGCGACAAGAGGTATGTCGGGGTGATGCGATTCGGCAGGGATGTCTCCGACGACGAACTCGAAGATACCCTAGCTCGGCTCAATGGTGTAATTTTCAATGTCCCGCCCCTTGAGTCAGCGGTCAAGATTCAAGTCCGGACCCGCACCATCTACTCTCTGAGAATGCTGGAATCCGACACCGACTCGCGCATCGCCGCCTTCGAGGCCTCATGCAGCGCCGGGACCTACATCAGGACGCTCGCAAAGGATATCGGGCTGATACTGGATACGAAATGCGAGTTGACCGAGCTGCATAGAGATAAGACAGGCCCATTCGACCAAACCATGGCTTGCACCATGCAGCAGCTCACAGATGCGGCATTCCTGCACAGGGAGCATGGTGATGACAGCGCACTGGTCAAACTCATCGCCCCGGTCGAGGTCCTGCTCTCGGGGCTGCCCTCCATCACCGTCAAGGACGGAGCAGCAGCAGCTCTCTCGCACGGCGCACCGCTAGCGAGACCAGGTATCGTAAGAGCACAGAAGGGGATATCGGAAGGTTCCAATGTACTCGTGCAGAGCATGAAGGGCGAAGCCGTCTCCGTAGCTAGGTTGACAGTTGACACCGACTCACTGCCAGAAATGAGGACCGGAGAAGTCGCAGTTGCTCGCGCTGTTATGATGGAGCCGGGTACGTACCCGCAGAGTTGGTCCAAAGAATGAGGGCTCAGGCCATCTCATGCTCTTCGTAGACCCACTCTTCTGTCTCCAAACGAATCTTCAGTTTCATCATCTCAGTCACACACCACCGGCTCAAACACCATGAAGCACCCTTGCGCGGCATCCTTCTTCGGATTCGCGTATGGTATAATCATTCCTTGAAAATCACCGATTATCGGCCAGAAAGGGGGTCGGAGATGCAAAAAACCGGGCTACTGAGCTACTTCCTACGCTCGAAGGGCTTGCGCACTCTGCTAGGGCTAAAATACAGGGCTGTGAGTGAGATGAGTATCACTCCCACGGAGATGAAGAGCAAAGCCGGTCCTCTGTCTATCGAGTCTATGATGCCGCCCTCTTCATCTTCGCTCTCCGCTACGTCCAGTACGACGATGCGGTCGTTATTGCTCTCTGAGGTCTCTGCTATCGATCCCGTTCCGTCGGCTACCACTTCGATTGTCACAGTCCCGCCATCTCTTGCGACCTGTGCGTCACAGACGGCTACGCCGAGCCCACCGGACTCGATGCGATCAATCATCACCGCGCCCACTAGGACCCCCTCCACTCTGCATTTGATGTCCACAGCATCAGCACCTCCGCGCCCCTCGTTCCTGATGTAAGCGTGAATCTCGATGATGTCGCCATCAACTAGATTCGTCACGCTGACGCCATCTCTCCTCACGTCAATCATCTCCACCAGCAGATCGGGTTTTGCGGTCACGATGACCTCTATGTCCTGAACGATCTCGTTGGTACCATCACTGATCGATATGGTGACTGTGTGCGAGCCAGAATCTACTGGCGTCAGAACCAAGTCACCTGCAGGGTCGAAAGTGGCCCAGGACCTGCTGGTCGCCAGTGACAGCGATTCGGTGTCCGGGTCGGTGACTGTAATATCGACCACCATCGTTTGTCCCAGTTCGATGTAGACGGTCAGAGGTAGGCCATCGAGCACCGGGGGGTCCTCGACTGGCGTGACTGTCACCATCATCGAATCTGACCAGGAGTTTCCAAGAGCATCGCTGACAACCACTTCGATGCTGACCTCGCCCCAAGCGTCCCGGACTGGTTGTATCCTGATGTACTGGTCGACCACGCTAGCTTCGATGATGCCCGAATTGGAACTGGTCGCACTTAGGACGAGGTCCTCTGGAGCAGTCAAGTCGTCGTTACACCTGATGTCCATGGGGAGGTGGACCCCGGAATCGTCCTCGTTGAATGACATATCCTCGAGTCCGAGGCATTCTGGGTCGTAGTCCCAATGCACAGAGTAACCACCTGTGATAGTCATTGATTGGATATGGACGACAGTTGCTTCAGCCGTCCCGTTCGATGACCATTGGAACCTTGAAGCGACACCCACTATCATCTCGCCACCACGTCCTGGCAGCGCATGCCCTACAGGCACGTCCACCGAGAACGCGCCGTACTGGAGTGGTATGCTGGCCACTAGGCTGCTGCCGACGGCGAATCTGATGTAACTGGTGTCCGCCAAGCCGCCCAGTGCCCCTGAGACGTGGCCCTGAACCACCAGATGAGGGTCGTTGACGTCAATCCGAGCGCCTGAGACGCACCCGTCCTCGATGTCTATCCGGATGTGCTGGAGTGAATCTGGTCCGTCCAGCGAACCGCCGGATTGGATCTGCGTGTAATCTCCGTCCACATCATCAGGCAGCGCCCATATTGTATGGTTACCGGTGCCGAATACGTGTATCCTGCCAAGCTGCTGCAGTGGTGGTACTTCCACATCGAAAGACCATTCGCCGGTGACAGGGCCCTCGGGAACGAGCCCACATGACTCCTGCGAGAGCCCCGAAATCGTCCCATTGTATGGGCCAATGTCGATGACGGGGGAGTCCACACCGCCGACTGTGTTGACGGCCTTGACAGTCTCAAACGAGTACCAAGGTTGGTGGTACTTCACTCGGAGGCCTGCTGCATCCACCCTGACCTCGGAGTCGTCGCTGGTCCCGGTGGAGACGTAATCGATAGTGAACTGGGTATCCTCTAGAGATGACCAGCCTGCTAGAGCCAGTCCGTCGAGCGACAGGACCATCGGATTGGTCATCCTGTATATCGGCCCGAAGGTGCGCGCGTAGGTCACGACCAGTTTGTCCGAGCCGTGATTCTGCAGGATGACCCTGACTGAGTCTTGGTTTAGGGTATCGGGAATAGAGAAGTGCAGCACGAGGGAGATATTCGCAATCTGCATCCCGTGCAGTCCGCTGAAGTCGTATCCTGTCATTGTTATGTTAGGCCCCTTCGACCATGTGTAGTAAGAATCCGGCTCGCCCAGAGTTGCGTTGGAGTTCGTGATGCTGTATGTGGCCCATGAGGTCTCATACTGAAAGTTGTCAGGCCTGTCATGGGTGAATGACAGTTCACCGTCAGCTACCATGCCCAACGAGTAATCGGCTGCATCTCCGGAGAACCCGGCAGTGCCGGCTATCTGCCACAGGCCAGAGTCAGAGAAGTCACCAGCCTCGAGCAGTTCAATGCCCTCGGCCCCGATTACCGTGTCCGCTGCGGCGAATGGCACCACAGGTGCCATGCTAGCCACAAACAGCACGACGAGCACGACTCCAGAACGAGCCCTCATGGCACTGCAACGGTAGAGCGCAGGGCTTCAATCCGTTGGTCTCAGGTGCACCATGCCTCGCGTGTGTAACGGTTGATAAACAGGCATTGGGTCCAAGTCGCCAATACGGCTGTGATGGTGTAGCGGTTAGCACGGTGGGTTGTGGTCCCGCCGGCCCGGGTTCAAGTCCCGGTCACGGCCCCATTCTAACGCTCTTTACCGCCGAGAATATCTTCCTCAATCTCATGCCCCATCCTGTCTACTTTGGTGGTCAGGTATCTGCGATTCTGATCTCCCACTCCTACTACTAGGGGCATCCTCTCAACTATGTCGACCCCATGCTGACCCAGTTGCGTTACCTTGTCAGGATTGTTCGTTAGCAGACAGACACCAGTGATTCCCAGAGCACTTAGTATCACTGAGGCGATTCCGTAGTCCCTCGCATCGGCAGGATGACCCAGTAGGAGGTTGGCATCCAACGTGTCAGCACCGTGGTCCTGCAGGTTGTATGCCTGTATCTTGGCATGCAGCCCTATGCCGCGTCCCTCCTGCCTGAGATAGACGAGGCAGCCCCAGCCGACATCGTGAATCTGTCTCATCGCGGCATCCAACTGGGCTCCGCAGTCGCACCTGAGGCTGCCGAATGCATCCCCAGTCAGGCATTCGGAGTGCACCCTGACGAGTACTGGGTCCGGCCCATTCATGTCCCCCAAGGTTAGTGCCACGTGGTCCAGGCCCGAGATTTCTTCGTGGAACACCCTGATGCGGAAGTCGCCATACGACGTCGGGAGGCGAGCATCCGCTGGGACCTCCCCGAGTTCGTTGACGTTGTACTGGTCGGGCACGGTGACCACCGAGAAGAACCCTCCCTTTGAACAATATCCAAGCAGCCTACCGCTTCTCGATGCGAAAAGCGTACTCCCCCGCATCCTCGCTCACGCCCAGCAGGAGCAGCCCCATCCGGTCGCAAAGGGCAGGGATGTCGTGAAGTGTCTCCGGGTCATCGCACAAGACCTCGAAAAGCGTGCCTGGGGTTGCTTCCTCGACCGCCTTACGGGTCTCGTGCACCGGAACTGGGCAGAGGAATCCAAGCAGGTTGAGGGAGACTATGCCCTCGTCGACCATGATTCCACCTAGGCATCCACGATGGTCGGGGTCAGAGACCTGCCGTTGAATTCCCTAGCCTTGATAACGTCGATGACGTAGGCGACCTTCTCGACATGTATCTCGACCTCGGTCTCATCATCACTCTGGGAAATCTCTCCGATTACTATGTCAGGAACCCGTGCCTGCTTGGTTATCCAGTCTGCCAGCGCCAACTTGGTGGAGTCCGACTTGCCTATTGAGAGCTTGATTGTCACCATACCGAAGACGTCAGACACCTCTTCCCAGTCCTCCCTCCTTCCGACGGGGTCTCTTTCAACGCCGTCTGGAAGCGGTGGTGCGTCGACGACGGGGATGGTCATGTTCCATGTCGAAGCTATCTTCTCGATCTGGGGCTGGTCCTCGCGAGTCACAAAACTCCAAGCCTCACCTTTCCTGCCCATCCTGCCAGTGCGTCCTATCCTGTGAACGTAGGATTCCGTGTCATCGGGGAGGTCGTAGTTCACGACATGGGTGATACCATCCACATCCAGTCCGCGTGCCGCTACATCTGTAGCGACGACTATGCTCTCCCGACCTTCTTTGAAAGACCCGATTATCTTCTCCCTCTTGTTTTGGGCGAGGTCGCCGTGAAGCCCTATGGCCCTGATTCTGAACTTGCCTAGCCTCTCTGAGAGGATATCGACCATTCGCTTGGTATTGGCGAATATGAGCATCTGATCGCCCTCGTCCATTCGGCAAATGATGCGACCGAGGGCCCAGAGCTTGTTCGCCCTGCCAATGTGGATTGCGAATTGCTCAATCTCAGGTATCTCGACCTCCATGTCTTCGCTCATCACGTGGATTGGGTCCGACATGAATTCGTCCGCCGCGTCCAGCACCTCCTGAGGAAAGGTCGCGCTGAACAACAGGGTCTGCTCCCTGCTGGGTGTCTGTTCGAAAATCCAGAGGACGTCAGGGAAGAATCCCATGTCCAGCATCCGATCGGCCTCGTCGAGGCAGAACAGGCTAATCCCTTCTAGATCGAGATGCCCTCGCTTGGTCATGTCAATGACCCGGCCGGGGGTTCCGACTACTATGTCGGCACCCTGCTTGAGACTCTTGGCCTGCTTCTCCAGATCTGTGCCGCCGTAGACGGTCTGTATCGACAGCCCTTTGTCTCCCTGCAGCGAGTCCATCTCCTCCGCCACCTGCACTGCCAGCTCCCTAGTCGGACAGAGCACGATTGCCTGAGGATTGCCTTGAGGCGCGCACTTCTCGAGGATGGGGATGCCGAATGCCCCGGTCTTGCCCGAACCGGTCCTAGCTTGGCCTACCACATCCAAGCCCTGCCTCGCCAGAGGGATGGCCTCCCTCTGGATCTCGGTCGGCTCTGTCCAGCCATTCGCTTTTACGGCCTTCGCAATCGGAGCCTGAAGGTCCCAAGACGCGAAACCGACTGTTGCTGAATTCATGGTATCGCCTCAGAAGGTTTCCGAATCGCGGATTTCCTTCTGCAGCTCACCCATCCAGTACTTGCGGCAGTTCTGCTTCGTGAGGAACTGATCCTTGCTCGAAAAATTGTGGTTGAAATGCCCCTTGTCGGCAGACGCCCACTGGTCCTTCCTCTTCTTGTGGAACTTCTGCAGGACGTGCTGGCGCATGTACTGCCTGAACTTTATCGACTTACTCCGGTTGATGCCTTTGGGTGTCACACCGTCCCAAAGGCGCTCGAAACGCTCAAGCTTGTCATCAAACTCCTCGCTCATACCGGGTCCTCGCTGTGCGGCCGACCTGACTGCTGTTTATCATGTTCACCCTCAGTAGGTGAATCACCGCTACGCGGTGCTTCCATCTCCTCAGGAAGGGGATCTACTCTCTCTAGGGGGGCTAGGAAGCGATTCTTCTCGTCCTCAGTTCCCTCTATCTCCAAATCTATGGAAAAAGCGCTTAGTTTCTTCCGCAGTTCTGGGCGAGTTTCCTGTTTGAGCAACTCGGAAGCCGCGTCCCTCAATGCCCCGCCGCTCATAATTATCGGGAGGTGTTCAATACAGGCCTTGCGCAGGTTGTAGTCCCTGCTTCTGGCACCGTCGATCACCATCTTGTTGACACGAGGGTTCTGCATGTCCAGTTTCTTGAGCGCCCTGATGACGGACTTCCTGACTCCATCGTCTTCGTCAAGCATCGCCGATTCGATGAAAATGGTGGCTATGCCGGGTTCATTGTTGGCGAGTGTTATGAGCGTGTTGGAAGCATTCCTCCTTACTAGAGCATCCTCGTCCTCCAAGGACCACCCTATCAAGTCCCATCCGGTAGCTCCCGCCTTGGAAGCGATGGTACGTAGAATCTTCGAGCCACGCCTACGCAGGTCTCTGTCCTCCTCGCGAATCAGTTCGTCGAGGTGCAGGCAGCCTGCCTCCGGCCAGCTCTCTGCTGTCAGGCGCAGTGCTTCAAAGGCGTTAGCCCTACAATCTTGCCTCTGATTGCGCAACTCCCGTCTCAGTATCTCCTCGCAGCCCGAGGGGAAGACCGGAGCAACCTTCAGCAGACAGACGCGAGCAGCGTCCTCGACTTGAGGGTCTTCGTCGAGCAATCTGTCCGATAGGCACTGCAGCAGACCATCGTGCTTCTTTAGAGCGAAAACGGGAAGGACCCTCAGAGCAGCTACTCTGTTGCCACTTTCATCATCATCTAGAATATCAAGCAGGACCCCATGAGCATCATCGATTTGACTCTGCATCACTCGATGCAGGGCATGAATCGCATCGACTCTCCTAGCGAAGCCCCCTCCTTGGCCACGAGTTAGTTGAAGCCCGTCCGAATCACCGCGCGCTAGAGGCAGAATCTCATGCGCGGGAATCCTCTGCCACGTGCCGGCCGGAGGCAGCAGCCCCCGGATGTCCACATCAACTTCGGTACCCCTGCGTCTTATCGCCTTCCCAGTACGCGGGTCGCGTGCGATGTAATCCCTCGCCATGTTGCCTCGGCCCGCGCATGCCGCCACCTCTCTTGAATGGAGTGCTTTTCTGTTCGCTCCAAACTAGGCAAGCATCAAGCGGCTCCCTCCTCCTGATGCGTCCCCGGGGAAGCATGGAGAAGGGCCATCAGCAGGATGTCTGCCACCTGCTCCACATCAGTCTAGAGGGGCTGTCCGGAGGGACAGCTTCACGCGGCGAGCTGTCGCGCATCTGGTCTCTGGAACTGCAGTGGTTTACTCCTGAGGATGCGGATCGGATAGTAAGTGCCCTGTGCGAGAGGGGCTGGCTGACCGAGTCAGAAGGCGGGCTCGGCCCCGCAATTGGTCTCGAACTCACTCGACCTCAACTGGGTTGGCGACCTGTTCCTCGCAGGTTACTGGGTGTCCCTGAGTACGAGATACCGCAAGAGCCACCTGCTCCTATATCTGAGGTGACGAGGGCCCCAACCGAATCCAAGCCCATGCCACGGGTCTCGGACCCGGCCCCTAGCAACCTACCTCCCGACAGAGCCGAGGGCTCGATACCACTGCTCATCGGAATCATCGCCGACAAGTCAGCACTTGAGAACAAGGAGGTGATGCGAAAAGCCCAGAGGAAGCGTCGCGCACTGGGTCCTGTGACGCTGTGGATGGCACTGGCGCTGGTGGCTAGGGAGCAAGGTCTTGACATGCACGAAGTGACCACCATGATTGAGGCTTAATCAGGCATAGTCGCCAGAGGTGCGGAATTCGGCGGCCAGCAGACCGGGCAGGACCAGCAGTGCCATCACCAACGAGAACAGCACGGATATCGAGCTAACAATGCCGAAGTCTTGGATGACTGGGATGGGTGACAGCAGCAGCACCATGAAACCGCAGATCGTGGTTCCCGCTGAGAGTAGCAACGCAGTCCCCGTGGTCGAGTACATGTCCCGCATTGCCTCCCAAGTCCCCATGCCTGAGTTTCTGTTGGCCTCTATCCTCCTCCAGACGTGAATCGAGTAGTCGATGCCGAGTCCGATGGTCAGGGCGGTAATCATGATAGTCAGGACGTTCCAGTTAATCCCGAGCATCGCCATCGCACCGACGACCCATGCTCCGGCGAGGCCGACGGGCAGAATCACGACCAGTGACTGCCCCAGCCTCCTAGTCAGCAGCACCAGCACCAGCATCGACACGAACAGGCTGATGGCCGTCGATTCGACCTGCGAAAGCACTAGCCCTGAGAGTACGTTGTTCAGGACCACGACGTCCCCTGTGATGTAGACCTCGCCACCTATCAGGCCATCATCCTCTAGCAGTTGGGCCTGCTTCACGAAGACCTCTGCCACTTCCTGAGCCTCCTCACTGGTCTTGACCAGCACGTCAACCCGCATTTTGAGGAACTTGATTGACCCCCCGTCCTCGGTCAGAGCCACGTGCATCGCGGTCCTCTCGGCCCATGTATGTCCTCTCAGGGCATCGCCCACCGAGTCG
>Ga0209752_1001614_pt1 | contig 10784 bp, 10 predicted proteins | sample METZYME_3_250m_FD_187548 | JGI IMG/M metagenome (GOLD analysis project Ga0209752, IMG submission 187548) | Marine microbial communities from oxygen minimum zone in mesopelagic equatorial Pacific - METZYME_3_250m (SPAdes) (version 2) | ecosystem: Environmental > Aquatic > Marine > Oceanic...
AGCGTACGGTGTCGACGACCCAAGGATCTAGAGGAATGTGCATCCCGTCGCCCACCACGGCGATGACCACATGCTCTCCGGCATCCAGACCTTCAATTTCGTACTCCACCTGCCCATCACCTAGATGGACCTGCCCCGAGAAGGACGGGATCGGTAGGCCGCCCACCGGAAGGTCGCGGTCGACCATCAGATGATGGTGACCCGTACCTGGGTCAGTCGTACCTGCAGAAGCGATAGTCAAGCCAGAGACCTCCAGCGTCACCATCACAGAGCTGCCCTCTTCAAACGGCCCCTCGGCCGGCAGGACGATCTGGACGGAAGCGGAATCGCTGCACGCGACGAGCATAAGGCCCAGGAGGGCCAGTCTAGACCGAATCATTTCACAACTCCTAGCGGTGTGGTCAAGGTCTTCTCTTCAGGATCAGAAAGGGACAACCTATTCTCGGGGTGTGGCGTGGGGCAACTCGGATCTATTCGGGGGGGGCCGAATCGTGGTCAGTCGAGGCGGGGAAGCCCACAGCAACCGGCGGTGTCTCATCGCTGGCGAGGGTGGTGAGTCGGGGTTCCCATTGGCCCATCATCGCCGTAAACGCGTGGGCGAGGGCCCCCATCGAATTCGGTCCCGGACTTGGCCTCGATGTATGCCAGCACCTTCTTGGACGGCCAGGGATCGCGATATGGTCGCTTCGTGCGCAAAGCGTCGTAGAGGATTCAAGGCTGGTTTTGACTCGGCGGTTGGAAACAATGCTATTCGATGAACCTTATGCTGCGGATCAGGGCGACGCCACATATTTTACAGGCGTCCATGGAGCTCCGCTGAGGGTCGCATTCAATGTATGAAACGACTCCCAAACGCCTCGGAGTCGTCGGGACTCTCGTTTGGGATACGATCAGATATCAGGATGGTCAGCCCGAGCAGGTGGAAGGGTGGGGCGGGGTCGCGTACGCCTTATCGGCTTTCGAGGCCGCTCTCCCGGATAATTGGGAAATCGTACCGATCGTCAAAGTGGGGTCCGACCTGTCGGAGTCGGCATGGAGATTTCTGCGATCCTTTCCGCGGATCGACGTGGAGACGGGGATTCGGGTCGTCCCTGAACTGAACAACCGGGTGGAACTCGTCTACACCGGGCCGGAGCGGCGTACCGAGCGCCTGACCGGGGGTGTGCCGCCCTGGTTGTGGGCAGAGCTCGAGCCCCTGGTACGGACGTGCGACGCCCTCTACGTAAACTTCATCTCGGGCTTCGAGATGGAGCTGGATACGGCTCAGTCCCTCCGAAGTGGTTTCGCCGGACCTACCTACGCCGATTTACATTCGCTCTTTCTGGGTGTCGGCAGCAGCGGCCTTCGCGTCCCCCGGGAGTTACCGTCTTGGGGAGCGTGGCTTCGCTGCTTCGACGCAGTGCAGATGAACGCCGAGGAGTTCGAGCTACTCGGGCGAGCGGTGGGAGATCCATGGGCATTGGCCGCGCAGATCGTGGGTCCCGAGCTGAAGCTGATCACCATTACGCTCGGAGCCAACGGGGCCGGGTACGTCGCGGACGCCGCATTCAACAGTGATCCCTCCCTTTGGCCCGACACCCGGTATCGAGTGGCAACCCCCAGACCTGCACACAGTGGGGTCGTACCCGCCGAGGACTCCGAAGTGATGGGGGATCCCACGGGCTGTGGAGATGTCTGGGGAGCCACGCTCCTCGCCGGGCTCCTACGGGGGGATCAACTGGAGCCGGTGATGGCGCAGGCGAACCGGGTAGCGGCGAAGAACGTGGTGCATCGAGGCGTGAGCGGGCTTCACCGGCACCTCAGGGGCCGACTCTCCACTGAGGAGGACGAATGAATCACTCGGTTGCGCGGTTTCGCTCTTCACGCCACGATATCCCAACCATGAGAAAAACCATTCTCCTCACGGCCATCGTGCTGGTCATCGTGGTGTTCGATGCTCCGGCCTCCGCGCAGGGCCTCCCCACAGCCGCACCCGAGTCCGTGGGGCTCTCGAGCGCACAACTCGACCGCGTGACCGCCGGCCTACAGGCGCACATCGACCAAGGGCACATCGCGGGCGTCGTGGCCGCCGTCGTCCGGGACGGACGGCTGGTCTACATGGAGGCATTGGGACAGGCGGACATCGAAGCCGCTCGCCCGATGCCGAAAGACGCCATCTTCAGGCTCTACTCGATGACCCGCTCGATGACCAGCCTTGCCGCGATGATTCTGTGGGAGGAGGGAGCCTTCCAGCTCGACGATCCCATATCGCGGTATTTGCCCCAGTTCATGGGTCAGAGGGTTTTCGCCGATGCAGGGTCACCCGATATGGATCAAACCCAGTCGCGTGACGGCGATATCACCGTAGAGCACCTCCTGCTCCACACGTCCGGACTAGGAAGCCGAAGCTCTGGAATCTATCGGGCCGAAGGTGTGCGTCTACGCTCTATTTCTGTCGAGCAGATGGTCGACAATGCGGCGCGCACACCCCTGTTCGAGGATCCGGGCACGAATTGGCGGTACGGCATCTCGACCACGATCCTGGGGAGGCTTGTCGAAGTCTGGTCCGGTAAGCCATTGGAAGATTACCTCCAGGAGCGCGTTTTCGGGCCGCTCGGCATGACGGACACCGGATTCTGGGTCGAACCCGAGCGGGCCGATCGCCTTGCCACGGTCTACCGTGCGTCCCGCGAGGGTGAGCTCCGGCCGTACCAGATGGAGGAGATCCCCTTCACCGAGCAGCCCGTCCTGATTGAGGGCGGAGTCGGCCTGGTCGCCTCCACGATGGACTTCCTCCGCTTCTCTCAGATGTTCCTGAACGGTGGTGAACTGGACGGAAATCGGGTGCTCCAGCCCGAAACGATAGCAATGATGACGGTTAATCGTATTCCCGACGCGCTCCTTCCGATCGGCTTCGGCCGCCCGACACTCGGCCAAGGTTGGGGCTTCGGGTTCAGCATCGTCATGGACGCCAGCCAGTACGCCTACCCGGTCAACGACGGCGACTTCTGGTGGGACGGCTCCGCGGGAACACGCTTCTGGATTGACCCGACCGAAAACATGGTCACCATCGTCATGGCGCAGGTCTCGCCGGCCAGCGGCAGGGGCTTCCGCGAGGAGTTCAAGACGGGTGTCGACGAGGCGATTACCGAACGCCGGTAGGTCGCCGACCTTGCACTTTCTTGTTCTCCGCTCCAAGGCCCCGATAGTACTTCTTCTCTCATGCTTGCTGCAGGCGTGTTCGACCGTAGCCGCCCCCTCCACGCCCTCAACCGCCGGGCCCCGTGCGATCGGGTCCGGGGCGATCGACGTCGTCGAGCTCACCGTCCAGGACATCCAGACCGCATATGCGGCCGGAGAGTTTACGGCCGTCGAGGTCACAACGGCTTTCCTCGACCAGATCGACCATTATGAAGACCATTACAACGCCCTGATCTCCATGAACCCGGACGCGCTGGCGATCGCCGCCGCGCTCGACGAAGAGTATGCTTCGACAGGGCCACGCGGTCCGCTCCACGGTGTGCCGGTGGTGATCAAGGACAACCTGGACTACGGAGGCCTCGTAACTACGGCCGGCTTCTCCGGATTCAGTGAAGCGACCGGGGGCGTCGACATGATCCCTCAGGAAGACGCCGTGGCTGTCGCGCGACTCCGAGAGGCCGGTGCCATCGTGCTCGGCAAGACCAACCTGCCCGATTTCGCGGGAGACGGTACCCGTACGCGAAGCTCGGTCGCCGGGGTGACCCTCAACCCCTACGACACAGGCAGAGCCCCAGGAGGATCGAGCGGCGGGACGGCGACGGCCGTCAACGCCAACTTCGCTGTGCTCGGGCTGGGCACCGAAACCGGAGGATCGATCCAGAACCCGGCAGCCGCCCAGGCACTCGTGGGCATCAAGCCCACCTTCGGACTCGTTCCTTTGCACGGTGTCGTTCCGATTGACGCCACCTACCTCGACGTCGTCGGACCACTCGCCAAAACCGTTTACGACGCAGCGAGCACATTGGACGTCATCGCGGGCCCCACCGCAGAGGATCTCGCCACGTACGCCGCCGTGGACCACATCCCGGAGGAGGGGTACACCGCCCTACTGAACGACTCCGCGCTGGAGGGCAAGCGCTTTGGGCTGGTCGGCGTTGGCTGGCGGGACGATTGGCTCCCACTTGCGCCGGAAACGGAGGCCTTGTATCGGCAAGCGATCGCGACCCTGGCCGACCAGGGCGCTGTGGTCGTAGACGACCCGTTCCTCAACAGCGATTTCGTCGAACTCTATCAAGCGCGGCCCCGTGTGCCTTCGGTAGGGTCCTACAGCATGCTCGTCTATCTGAGAGGTCTTGGGGATCTGGCCCAGTTCCATAGCGTCGCCGAGTGGGAGGCGCTGACGGACGAGGAGTTCCCCGGGCGAGTCGACCGCGCACCGACCCGACCGAGTGCGACGGAGGAAGGCGACGCCTTCCAGGCCTGGCGGCAGGAGATGAGAGAGCTGTACCGGGCGGTTTTCGAGATCTTCGATCTCGACGGGTTGTTCTTTCCTCAGGCGGGCGCGCCGATCAGGGACCTCGTGGAAGACCTCACACGTCCCGAGTATAGCCCCAACAATCATCCGGAGCTGCCGAGCAACATAGTAAACGCTCTGGGTCTGCCAGTCGTCACGGTGCCCTTCGCCTACTACGACGACGGGACGCCGTTCGTCTTGGCCTTCATCGGAGACACCTGGACCGAAGCAGAGCTGTTAGCCTACGCGTACGACTTCGAGGACGCGACAAGAGCGCGTATCCCACCGGGTCTGGTGCCAAGACCCACACAGTGATGCCGGGAGGGCCGGCCCCCAGCGTGTCATAAGATTGAACAAGAACCCGCAAGGTAGCTTTGCGATTTCTGTGCGATTGGCCAACGAAGACCGTTCCATCGGTGCCGAACGCGAAGCTGCCGGGACAGAGGAGGATTCGTTGGAGGTGCCAGCCAATACCGTCCTCGGCGTGACCCAGCAGTTTCTTCGAGCCGGCCGTGAAGACGGGCCGAGCGTCGTGCTCAGATTCCTGTCCGCACGGCGCCTCCGCCATCCGCAACACGATACGGTCGTGGTGCTGGTGGAGGCGGTGGTCCGCGGCCGCCAGATTCCTCTGACGGGTGCTGCCTCGGTCAGCGACGGGGTCGAGAGGACCTCAATCCTGGCCACGCTCCAAGCCACCAACGCGTTCGTCGCGAGCAGTCTGGTCTAGTCGCTTCGGCTGATCCGTCCCACCGCGAGTGAAACTACAGGCAGACTAGACGACGATGGGCCCTCCGATCGTTGCACTCGTCGCCCACCCCAGATATGCTCGGGTCAGCAGCGGCCCGCCGTCTTCGGCTAACGCCGTCAGTTGAACGCCGCTCGTTGGCGTAACGACAACTCGGAGGTATCCGTGAGAGCGATGAGGTCGATCACCATTCTGTCCGTGCTCGCACTTGTGGCGTGCCTGGGTCAGGACGAAGCCGAAGAAGTGGACGGGGAGGCAATGATCGAGGCCGTGGCCTCGGGCGAGACGGCGATGGAGCGAATCCAACTGCAAGTCGGGGAGTTCACGTTCGACGCAATAGCCGCCGGACCTGTAGACGGTGAGTTGGTGTTTATGCTCCACGGTTTTCCCCAAAGCTCATACGAATTTCGGAATCAGATCCCCGCGGTCGCCGAGATGGGCTTCAGGGTCGTGGCGCCCGATCAGCGCGGGTATTCTCCAGGCGCCAGACCGGAGGGTGTGGAGGCTTACGCCGTCGGCAACCTCGTCGCTGACGTGGTCGGAATGGCCAACGCGTTGGGGAAAGAACGCTTTCACGTGGTAGGGCACGACTGGGGTGCGGCCGTGGCGTGGAACGTCGGGCTCACGAACCCCGACCGTGTGATCTCGCTTGTGCCTCTGTCGGTCCCTCACCCCTACGCGTTCAGCGAAGCACTCCGAAGCTCGACAGGTGACCAGGCGGAGCGCTCCGGTTACTTCCAGCTCTTCGCCTCCGACAGTGCCGCGGCGACCTTCCTCGCGAACGACGCCGAGGGTCTGCGCGGCATCTACGCCGCTTGGAGTGGGGGTGGGCTCTCCGACGAAGACGTGCAGGTCTATGTGGATCTTCTGAGCGAGCCGGGAGCGCTACAGGCCGCGCTCAACTGGTACGGCGCCATGAACCTGGGCGCGGGTGGGGCCGCGGTAACCCCGATCGGCATGCCCACGATGTTCGTGTGGAGCACGGAGGACACGGCACTCGGGCGTGAGGGCGCTGAGCTGACCGAGAAGTACGTCGAAGGACCGTATCGCTTCGAGGTCATCGAGGGTGTCAGCCATTGGATCCCGGAGGAAGCCGCCGACCAGTTGAACGCACTGCTCCGGGAGCACTTCGCCGCGAACTGAACCAGCTACACCACACTAGTTCTCGATCGCGAACACCCAGACCACGCCGCCCTGCGGCACGAAATTACTCGTGTCACGCAACCCATCGAGGCGCCGTCCCATCGCTGCGGCGTCCACACCCCAGCCCGACTGAATCGCGACGTACTGAACTCCATCCACCATGTAGGTGGACGGCACGCCGATGACCCCGGAATTAGTGCGCTGCTGCCACAGGATTTCGCCGGTTCGGGCATCGAACGCCCTGAAGTAGCGGTCGCTCGTACCACCCGCGAAGACGAGTCCCCCTCCGGTCGTGAGCACGGGCCCCCAGTTCTGGGAGTCGAACTCCTGGGTCCACACACGTTGGCCCGTATTCATGTCCCAGGCCTGTAACTCGCCGATATGGTCGGCCCCGGGGGCCACACTCATCCCCGTACTGGCGCCGGTGAAGGAGCGCCCCGCCTGGTACTCGACCTCCACTCCCACACTGCTCCCACAGAGGTTCTCGTTGGCCGGGATGTAGAGAAGTCCGGTCATGGGATTGTAAGCCGCCGGTGGCCAGTCCTTGCCCCCCCAGAGCGACGGGCAGAAATCAGCCGGCTTCCCGGTACCGGGCTTCCGGTCTTCATCGTACGTGGGCCGACCCGTCTCGGGGTCGAGGCTGGTAAAGACGTTCTGGCGCACGAAAGGCTGGGCGTCCACATACCGGATGTTCTCGGCGCTGCGCTCCAGAAGCCACAGGTACCCATTCCGGCCCGGATGAACGAGCCCCGGAATCGTACGCCCGTCTCGCTCCACGTCGATGAGGAGCGGCGTCGAAACCTCATCCCAGTCCCAGGACCCGTTCCAATGGTATTGGTGATGAGTTACCAGTTCGCCGGTTTCGATAGCGAGGGCGATCACCGAGTTGGTGTAGAGATTGTCCCCCGGGCGCTGGTCTCCGATCCAGGGGCCCGGGTTACCAGTGCCCCAATAGGTGAGACCGAGGTCAGGATCGAAATGCCCAGTGAGCCACACCGCGGCCCCACCCGTACGCCACGCCCCCTCTGGCCACGTGTCATTTCCCGGCTCGCCCGGTGCAGGCACCGTAAAGGTCCTCCAGACCTCCTCGCCCGTCTCCGTATCGAGCGCCACGACAAAACCGCGGATACCCAACTCCCCGCCGGAGACCCCGACCATGACCTTACCCCGTGCAGCCAGCGGCGCCATGGTCATGTAGTACCCCGCGCTATTGTCTGCCACCGGCGTATCCCACACGACATCGCCGGTACGGGCATCGAGCGCCACCACTCGGGCGTCCAGCGTGGCCATGTACACCTTGTCTCCGAACAACGCCACACCCCGGTTGGTGTCGTGAAACGCGATCCGACCCTGAGGAAGGTTGTGCCGGTAGCGCCACAGCAAGTCACCGGTCTCGGCGTCCAGAGCATACAATAGGTTGCCCGGAGTCGTGATGAACATCACCCCGTCATTGACCACGGGTGGCGACTCGTGGCCTCCTGTAGTGTTTGTCGAGAACGCCCACACTGGTTTGAGATCCCGCACGTTGGACACGTCGATCTGGTCGAGCGGGCTGTATCCCCACCCGTTGTAGGTCCCCCGGTAGGAAAGCCAGTTCTCGGGTTCGGGACTCTCCAACCGCTCGTCGGTAACCGGCCGGTAGGACTGGCCAGCCACGGTGGGCGGCGCCAGTGTGATCGCCGCTGCGAAGACCGTCAGACCTGCTGCGGCAAGAGTTGCGAACCGATTCATCGTTCACTCCCTACGGGTGTGGGATCACGTCTGGTGGCCACCAGAGTTGCTTCCTCTCGGCCCCGATGCCCGTGGGACCTTCGAACCGAGAACGTAGGACAGGACGCCTGGGACCGCTAATCCTCCCCTCCCTCTTTCCGCCCCCGGATGTGACGTGCCATAATGACCGTTCTCGCACCACCGCTACCTAGGAGCCCCGGCCATGATCAAGAATCGAAAATACTCGCTAGCCTCGACACTATGGATCAGCTGCGTCTTGGCAGTGGCCGGAGTTGCCCTCCTCGGCGAAAGAGCGGCTGCCCAGCAGCAGCCCAGCAAGCTGCTCTTCCTCACCCACGCCGGATTGTACAAGCACACCAGCCTCGGGCCCGCCGAACTCGCCGTGACCTCGTGGGGACAGCGCGCGGGATTCGAGGTGACGACACTGCAGGGATACCAACAGGACGCCGAGAGCCTCGATCTCTCGATCATATCGGCGGATTATCTGGCCCAGTTCGACGGTGTCATGATGATGACCAACGGCAATCTGCCTCTCACTGACTCGCAGAAGAGTGCGCTGATCAATTTCGTGAACGATGGCGGTGGCTTCGTCGGTGTCCACTGCGCGGCTCTGACCCTCTACAACACTCCGGAGTTCGGGGAGATGCTGGGCGGCTATTTCCGCCAAGCGATCCAGCAGAACCACGTCTTCGTTCTCAACGTCGAGGACACGGACCATCCCGCGACGAGAATGCTGGGAGACAGTTGGCCAATCGTCGACGAGCTCTACCTGTACGGCACGGCACCGTGGAGGGCGGACCGACCCGACGAGAACGTGGACGTGCTCTTCGGCAACCAGATCCCGATCGGATTTTCACGCGATCGCGTACACGTATTACTCAGCATCGATACCGGAAAGACCGACCTGGGGGGGCTCGACGGCGTGCAGGCGGGTGGCGACTACCCCCAGGCTTGGTACCAAGACTTCGGCGAGGGCAGATCGTTCTACACTTCGCTCGGCCACCGGGACGATATCTGGAGCAATGACCCGGTCTTCCGAGCCCATGTCACCGGGGGCATCCGGTGGGCGCTGGGACTGGAGGAAGGTTAACCTCTTACGAATACCGGATGAATTCGAGCAAATTCCCGTCCGGATCGCGGATATAGACGCTCTGACCTACCGCGTCTCCACCGTCACGTCCACCGGCCCGCTCCCCCTCCGCAACGATCTCAGCCTCAGCACGCGCCAACACCTCGGCAAGCGCGGCCTCTGAGCCTTCCCACACCCAACAGAAGTCGCCGCACGGCGGCTGCGCTGCGGCCGCTCGAAGCGTAAACGTCCCGCTCTGCCATAGAGACGGACGGTGGAAGTTGATCTTCTGATCGCCAAAATGAATGGAAACGATTTGCCCGGCCTCACGCACGCCGAACCCGAGCTCTCGATAGAACGACACCATCTCCTCGACGTTCTGGATCGGAATCGCGACGTGATCGAGAGCCACGATCCCCTGCGCCTGGCTCATGCTTGCCGCAACACGACCAGCGAACGCGCTCGATGCCGAGACCGCAGCGCCCGTGGCGAGCACCTGTTTGATGAAGGAGCGACGGGCGCTGGACTGTTTCGAGATCACGGCCGTTTTCGGACTGCTCATCGTTTCCTCCTGAGCTTCGCCTGAGTTTCACCTGTGTTTCCCCGTGACTGGTCATGGGTGACAACAGTCCTCTTCCCAACACATTCTGTCCAGTCCTCATGTCGGGCTTAACACTCGGTGCCCCTTAGGGGTCTGTATTTCACGCTTGTGATGCCTCTAACCGGAGTATCTTATGAAGCACGGCGCCTTTCTTACTGCCTTGCTCACTGCAGCAGTGGTGGCCATGGCACCCGCACCGGCCTCGGCTCAAGACTTGGCCGGAATGTGGGAGCTCTCCCAGGAGACTGGACGCGGCACACGGACCTCGACGCTCTCGCTTACCGTAGATGGCATGACGCTCACCGGAACTGTCACCACCACGCGCGGTCGTCGTGGTGGTGGTGGTGGTGGTGGTGGCCCCCAGGCCGTTGAGATCTCGGACGGGAAGATCGACGGGAGCTCGTTCTCGTTCTCTCTCATCAGGACCTTCGGCGACAACACCATCACGCAGACGTACTCGGGTACCATCGATGGTGCGACCCTCACGGGGACCATTGAGGGCGGCGGCCGCGGTGGCGGCGGACAGCCACGGCCGTTCACGGGAAAACGCCCCTCATAAGCAGAGTTCCTGGTCGTTCTAACAGCGCCCCGAGTGGGCGGCGACTCGGACTACGTGTCAAGGTTCTAGGCACAACGGGTTGAATACCCAGAGACCGGAGTGCATGTCGCTGAGGTAGATCAGCCCGTTGTGCAGTTGGGGAGCCCAAGTGCAGGTCCCGCTACCACTCGTGCGGTTCGGTGCCGGATTGGGTCTATCACCTCAGGACATACAGTTCGTTATTGCCTTTCTGCACACGTTGACCGACACCAGCTACGTCAACAATCCCGATCTGTCCAACCCGTTTGGTAATCCATAACACGTAGACAACTCAAACAAGCAGACGACTCAGCCCAAGACCTCCTGGCAACCGCGCTCTACGCCTACTTTCACCGCATCGACAATCTCGTCGACATCCGCTCTGGTGACGATCAAGGGCGGGGCGACGTTGATGGTGTTGTTCAAGCCGGGAACGCTCCTGGT
>Ga0209752_1001617_pt1 | contig 10775 bp, 9 predicted proteins | sample METZYME_3_250m_FD_187548 | JGI IMG/M metagenome (GOLD analysis project Ga0209752, IMG submission 187548) | Marine microbial communities from oxygen minimum zone in mesopelagic equatorial Pacific - METZYME_3_250m (SPAdes) (version 2) | ecosystem: Environmental > Aquatic > Marine > Oceanic | place...
ACCGGCGTCGGGGTTGCCGTTCGAGCCGCCGTTGGAACTCTTGGCCGAGGCCCGAGCCTCGCCGCAGATGATACAGGGGCAAGCCGCTCGCAACACTTTATAGGTGTATATTCCGGTGTAATGGGCGTCGCTCCATAGGAACTGCACACCGTATTTCCCGACGGGCATCTGGTCCAGGGCCTTCACGTCCTTGGATACCGTGTCCGGGTCCAGAGTACGCTTGCCGCTCATCTCGTCCACGCAATTGGCGCAGGGACAGGCCAGCCGCAGGTAACGGTGAGGGAAGGGGCTGCGGTGGGCGTCCTCCCAGAGAATCACCACGGCATCGTCTTCCAAGTTTATAGCGTCGGGCTGAACAACTTGTTCCATTCGTTTATCTCTAACGGCAGACAGGCGGTTTATTTTATCCTCGTGGCGGTGCCTGTACCTCGGCCAACCGGGCTGGCCGGGGCATCTCGTCTGGGTCGGTGGGTATCTCGATGATGCTGGGCTTATCGCAATTCAAAGCTTCTTGAAGGGCATTCCCGATGTCCTCTGGCCGTTCTACGTAGAACCCGGCCCCGCCGAAGATTTCCGCGTACTTGTCGAAGCGAGGGTTGGTGACGTCGGCGCCGACGTAGCGCTCATCGAAAGCGTAACGTTGGTAGGCCTTCTCCGAACCCCAGATGCCGTTGTTCATTATTACGGTGACTAGCGGTAGATTGTATTGCACCGCCGTGGAGAATTCCTGGGCGTTGAACAAGAACCCCCCGTCTCCGTTGAAGTTGATCACAGGCCGGTCTGGGGCGGCGAACTTGGCGCCGATGGCCGCGGGGAAGCTGAACCCCAGTCCACCCAGATCCAATGAAGTTATCAGACTCCGGGGCTCGTAGTAATGCAGCCGGTCTTGTCCGTAGTTGGGGGCCAGCCCGGCGTCCAGGGCGACAATGGCGTCTCGGGGCATGACCTTCCTGAGTTCGGCGTAGACCCTCTGTGGCTTTATCGGCAATCCGGAGAGTTTCTCTTCGTCTTGCAGCCGAGATGCTCTCCGGTGGTTCCAATCGCCGATCTCCGAAACCCATTGCTGGTTGGGCCGGGGCTCACGGTCTCGCACTTTTTCCAGAAGGCCTTCCATCACCGCTTTGGCATCGCCTTCGATGCCCACGGTCACTGGATAGTTGCGTCCAATTTCCTGGGGGTCAATTTCGATCTGGATGATCTTGGCGTCCTCAGGGATGAACCGGTTGTCGTAAAAAGTCGTAGACTGGCTGAGTCTGGTGCCCACGGCTAGGATGGTGTCGGCTTGGCGCACTGCCTCTATGCCCTCTGTTGAACCCAGGCGGCCCAGATGGCCCAGGTAGTTCGGGTGGTCGTTGGGCACGGCGTCGGCGCGGCCGTATGACGTGACTATGGCGGCGCCGGTCAGTTCGGACATGCGGCAGACCTCGTCGCCGGCGTTGCTCCATTGCACCCCTCCGCCAGCCAGGATGACCGGGCGTTGGGCGGCGGACATCACTGTGGCGGCTTTGTCGATCAGGCTTTGGTCTCCCCTAGAACGGGTCTGGCCGGGGCGGTAGGAGTCGGGGGATAATAGGTCCAGTTCGATTTCCGCGCCGGGCAGCAGGTCGCGGGGTATGTCGATCATTACGGGACCCATCTTTCCCGAGGTGGCGACCCGAAAGGCGTGGCGCAGGGCTTCTGGCAGCACCTCGATCTTATTGATGGCAAAGGCCGCCTTGGTGATTGGCTTGAAGAGGGCCACCTGGTCGAACTCCTGGGTGGAGTCGCGGTTTTGGTGGGCACGGGAGGCTGAAGGCGCCAACACGACCACCGGGGAGTGGGCTACGTAGGCGGAGCCTATGCCGTAGGTCAGGTTCAGGACCCCGGGGCCGTTAGTCACCAGACAAACGCTGGGTGCGCCGGAGATGCGACTATACCCATCAGCCATTAGGGCAGCGCCTTGCTCATGGCGGACGCCGATGAACTGGATGTCGTCCCGGTCGTAAATGGAGTCTAGGATGTCTAGGAAGGATGAGCCCACAATACCGAACATGTGGGAGACCCCTTCCTGCCGCAGCATTTCAATGACGGCGTCGCCGGCCTTCATCGTCTGAGCCAATGCAATTACCTCCAAGGTAAGCCGGGAATAAATCCGTATTTCAAGTTACGCCTGAGTATCGATGGGAGTTTATCATAAGCAGGGGCTTGATCAGCCCAAATTGACTGGTCGTCACCCTAACCGTAGAATCGGGATGGAACCCGAGCGAATCTAATTCGTCCTTCCTTAAGGTAAGAGTTTCCGGTGCCAGTGTTGGCATCTCATATGTCACACTAAACGAAACGAAGGATCTGCCGAGGTGATGCTTAGAAGATACTTCGTTGGCCTTTGGTGCTCCTGAGAATGACAGTTGTGCCTCAAAAAGAGGAAGGCCAAGTCTGACTAAGTCGGAGATGGAGAGGAAAATGGCTTACGAAACAATCTTGGTGGAGAATGAAGAAGGCGTGGCGGTCATCACCATGAATCGGCCCGAGGTCTTAAACGCTATGAACCACGTCGTGAACACCGAGCTACACGATGCGGTTGTGGCGGCCAACGCCGATGTAAATATTGGCTGCATAGTTATCACCGGCACCGGCAACAAAGCCTTCTCGGCCGGAGGCGACATCCACGAGCAGCGGGAAGACGCTCGCAACCGCAGCGAAGAAGAGCGGGATGCCCGCCAAGAGGAACACTCCCGCTGGATGTACGAACTCTCAGCCTCGCCCAAGCCGGTCATCGGCATGATGAATGGGCTGGCCTACGGCGGCGGCGCGGTACTGGCGTCCTGCCTCGACATACGGGTAGGCTGCGAGAACACCAAGTTCCGGTTCCTGGCCGTGGCTTACGGCCGCATCAACTGCACCTGGACCTTGACCAACCAGGTGGGCTGGCCCAAGGCTAAGGAACTGTTGTTCACGGCGCGTGTGGTGGAGGCCGAAGAGGCCTTTCAGATCGGCTTGCTCAACCACGTCGTCCCAGCCAGTGAGCTTCGAGCCAAGACCATGGAGATGGCGACCCTGATTGCCAAGAACAACCGGGCATCTGTGATTGGCGTCAAAGAGATACTGCTGAAGGATATGACCGCCAACCTGGAAGGCATGTGGCAGAACGAGAAGGACTTCACCAAGATCGTCAAAGGCTTCGGAGTGGAAGATGCGTTCCCAGAGTTCATAGCCAGAAAGGGCCGCCCGTAGCAAAGCGCCTCCAAAGGGGTAAAATACCTTCCCCAGCGAGCGAGTGAAGGTAAAGAAGGGGCTTCAGTTCCGGTAAAACCAAACACTATTGCTCACGCAAATATCATGCAACAGGAGCAAAGATGATTCCTTGGAAGCTTCTCGGCAAAGCAAAAACGCCCAGGAACGGGGCTGAGCTTCGGCTGTATCGACGAGGCGATGAGTTCTCGATAAAAGCGGATAATCAGGAGCTCATGAACAGCCAAACCCATGGTTCCGAAGAGCTTCTGGCCAAACTCGCTTGTGAGAAGCTCACTGACCATCCGGATGTCCGGGTTCTCATAGGTGGTCTGGGCCTGGGCTACACGGTGAGAGCGGCCTTGGACGAACTCAAAGCAGACGCGGAAGTCATCGTAGCCGAGATAGTGCCCGACGTTCTGCAGTGGAACCGGGAATTCCTCGGCCACCTAGCCAATCATCCCCTCGACGACGACCGGGTCACTATTGAGTTGACCGACGTCGCGCAGATGATTAAGTCGGGCAACGGCGGCTTTAACGCCATCATACTGGACGTCGACAACGGCCCACAGGCAATGACCCAAGAGGGCAACGAATGGATCTATGGCTTCAACGGCCTGGAATCATCCTTCGCCGCCCTACGACCGAAAGGAGTCCTGTCCATCTGGTCCACCGACTCCGACCCGGCGTTTACCAAAAGGCTACTCAAAACCGGCTTCAAGGTAGAGGAAGTCAAAGCACGAGCTCGCACCGGCAAGAGAGGCGGCGGACACTACTTCGTCTGGGTCGCCACGCGGACTAGCCGCTAAGCGTCCCCTTGGTGCTGGGAATTTGGGATGATACACGGGGGTCTGGCTCCAGAGCGTCGCGCAGGGAACGGGCTAGGGCTTTGCAGAGAGCTTCGGCCTTGTGGTGAGGGCTGACGCCGGTGATGATTTTGGCGTGGAGGTTGATCTTTCCCTCCAAGGCGAATGACTCGAAGAAGTGTTTCACTAGCGCGCCGGGGAGGGTCTCCACCATGGCGTCGTCCAGGGTCGTTTCGATAACGGCGTAGCCGCGCCCGCTGCAGTCCAACGCCACCATGGCCAGCGTCTCATCCAAGGGCACCATGGCGTGACCCATACGCCTGATTCCTCGGGCGTCTCCCAGGGCTTGATTGAACGCCCTTCCCAGGGTGATGGCCACGTCCTCCACCAGGTGGTGCCAGCCGGTGTGGATATCCCCTTTAGCGCGCAGGTTTATATCGATCAGCCCATGCCGAGATATCTGGGAAACCATGTGGTCTAGAAAGCCGTTGCCGGTGTCAACGTCATAGGCGCCGGTGCCGTCCAAGTTTAAGGTCAGCGAGATCTCGGTCTCGCCCGTCTTGCGTTCTATATTTGCTGTTCGCCCCTTAGTAGCGGCCGATCTTCTCGGTGGCATCACATCTCTCCCTTAGGAACACAACTCTCTAAATGCCTCTACTACCGCGTCAGTCTCATGGGGTAGGCCGATGCTGGTCCGGATGAAATTCTTCAAACGTCCCTTTGACCAATAGCGCAGAAATATCCCCCTGCTGCAAAGGCCCTCAAATATCTCTTTTCCCCGTCCGTCGGGCACCTCGCAAAGGATGAAATTGGCTCTGGACGGCCAAGGCGTCAGGCTGGGGACCTGCTTCAGTTTTTCCATCATCCGGCTCCGTTCTTCCACTATCTGGGCCACGCGTTCCAACAGGCTCGGCGTGTCCTTCAGCGACGTGGTCAGCGCCACCTCGGCGGCCAGGTTGACGTTGTAGGGCGGCTTCATGGCCATCATGGTGGCGGCCAGGTCTGGGTCCATGGCAGCCACGCCAATGCGCAATCCCGCCAGCCCAGCCCATTTGCTGAAGGTACGCAGGACCACCAGATTGGGGTACTCGGAGAGCAGCGGGATGGCCGTCTCGCCGCAGAACTCGAAGTAGGCCTCATCCATCACCACCAACAATCCGGTGTCTAGCAAGGCGCGGGTCTGGGCCTCAGGGACGATGTTCCCCGTGGGGTTGTTGGGCGAGGTCAGGAAGATGATTTTGCTCTTGGTGGTGACGGCTGACTTCATGGCTTCCAGGTTGATTTCAAACCAGTTGTCCCGTTCCACCGAGATGGTCTCGCCGCCGCAGATTCCGGTGGAGAATGTATACATGCCAAAGGTCGGTGTGGGGATGATAACGTTGTCGCCTACGCCCACGTACATGCGCAACAGGAGGTCAATCAACTCGTCGCTGCCGTTGCCTGCAACGATACGTTCCGGATCCACGTTCAAGTAGCCCGACAGGACCTGGCGCAGGTTGCGCTGTCCTGGGTCGGGATAGTAGTTGAAGTTCGGATAGTCGCCCAAGGCCGCGGCCACCTTGGGCGAGGGCCCGTAGGGGTTCTCATTGCCGTTCAGGCGGATGATCTTCTCCGAGGGTATCCCGGACCGCTCGGCCATGACCTCCATGGGGTCAACGCCCTCGTAGGTCCCCAGAGCCTCTATGTGGGGCAGCATGGGCGGCATTTTATTGTTGGTCATATTAGGCCCCTTTCCCGATGGAATCGAGCCTGACTTGGATGGCACTGGCGTGGCCGGAAAGCCCTTCAGCGTCGGCGATGTGCACCGCTGCCTTGCCTAGTTTCTGGAACTCGGCTGGGCTGAGACCGACCACCGGCATAGTGCGCAGGAAGTGGTGCACACTCAACGCGGAACCGAACCTGGCGGTGCCTCCGGTGGGCATCACATGACTGGGGCCTGCGATATAGTCGCCCATGACTTCAGGCGAGAACTCACCCAGGAACAAGCCGCCGGCGTGTTTTATCTTGTCGACCCAGGACCAGGGGTCATCCAGCAGCAGGCACAGGTGCTCGGGCGCGATGCGGTTTACCAAGTCCACGGCCTCTTCCAGCGAATCTACCAGCACCACTTGGCCCTGGCGGTCCAACGCGGCTTTGGCCACGTCTCCTCGGGGCTGCTCTTTAATCATCCGGTCAACTTCCAACTCCACCTGGTCAATCAACTCTTGGCTGTTGGTGATCAAGATGGCCGTGGCCAGCGGGTCATGTTCCGCCTGTGCGATGAGGTCTGCGGCGCAGAAGGTGGCGTTGGCGGTATTGTCGGCCAGCACGATGGTCTCGGTTGGGCCGAAGACACCGTCTATGTCCACAGAGCCCTGGACCAATTTCTTAGCGTAGGAAACGAATATGTTACCGGGGCCGCAGATCTTGTCTACTTTGGGGACCGAGTCTGTTCCGTAGGCCATGGCTGCGATGGCCGGGACTCCGCCCACTTGATACAAGGCGTCCACTCCGGCGATTTCAGCGGCGACTATCACTGCCGGATTCAGGGCCTCTCCCCGCTGGGGCGGCGTGCAGAGAATGACCTCCCGGACGCCAGCCACCCTGGCTGGCACAGCTGTCATCAATACGGTCGATGGGTAAGCGGCACTACCGCCAGGGGCGTAAAGGCCCACCCGATCCAGAGGACGAACCAACTCGCCCAGGCCCTTCTTTCGGTCAACCCAGTCGCTGGGCATGGTGGCTTGGTGGAAATCCTGTACCCGCTGGGCGGCAAGTTCCAAAGATTCTCGCAGTTCGTTGCTGACCGAGTTTCTGGCCTGGGCCATCTGGGCGTCGGTCACCCGGAAATTTTCCAGGTTCGAGTCGTCCAGAAGTTTGGCGTAACGCAATACTGCAGTGTCTCCGTTGCGGCGCACGTCGCCCAGCATCTGATGGATCGACTGCAGCGGGGTGACGCCCTTTCCGAAGGCCTCTTGGGTGCGTGCCAATACCAACTCAGGCAGCGATTCGAGGTCTAGGGGGTCGATGCGGACTAGAACGTTTCCGGCGTTCTGGATTCCTTTTATCACGTTAAGGGCCAACTCGTTTCTCCATCTGTTCTTGTATCCTTATCTAGCCCGAGACGAATTCCCGGACCTGTGTTATCGTCGCGGCCAAGGCGCGTTCTTGGTAAGCCGAGACGTTAGCCTCGGGTACTTTCTCGTAGAGCTCTTCCATGTTACGGGGCATCCCTTCTAGGAACTGCTCTACCGTTCTCTGCACATCTCCATCATCACGATACAGCCGGTTCAGTGCGCCTTTCAATCGTTCCCAGGTGAATTCCCATACCTGGAACCGCCCGACGCGGTCCTTCCACTCGCCCAGCAGTCCCGCTTCAAAGAAGGGCATGGACACGTTATAGTCGGAGCAGGACAACCATTGTTCGGGGTGGCAATCGCCGCTGATCCTGGGCAGGGCCTGCCGGTCCATGTCCAACTGCATCGCCCGGTCCCAGATATTTGCTTCGACCTGGTCGTCGGTCAGTCGGCTTCCCTCCGCAGTATCGAAGTGGGGCCGGAAAACGCTGGTGATCCAGACTTCATCTGACGCTAGATGGCAAATGTATCCGGCCAAAAATGCCCTGGACGCCGGCGACATATCCTCCTGAAGCTCCGGATGCATCCGAAACATGGTCTGGGTCCCGGTGCCGACTTCCTCCACCGAAAGGGGCGCGAAGTGGGTTTGCTCCCTGGGCCACCTGGTCATGGCCCGGATGTCCGGGGCGGTGGAGCCAAGGTAGTAGGCGCCGAGGTGATCGAAGACGTAGGCGCGGTCCAGTTGCTCTGCAACCTGGTCGGCCAGATATATGTGCATCGGTAGGTTTGGCATTATCTATAACCCGCTGGAAACTCCAAGGGATCCGGACTGGCCCAAGCGATTAGTGTTTGCCGCCGAAGAGGGCTTGGTAGGCTACTGAATGGCCATCAAAGAGATAGCTCAATTGGGATGCGGCCACGTCTATGGCGCCGCAATCCCGCAGGTGGTCCACTGCTTCCAGTAACTGGTCCTTCTTGATCAGCAGGCTAACGTTGAACCAGCCCTGCTCCTCTATGTTGTACACCTTCGCGACGGTGGGGCCACGCAATCCTGCTAGGTCGGGGCGGGCCAGAACTGTTGAGCTGACTTCCTCTGCCGAGTCCGCACGCACGTTGGCGGTGACGCGATAGTAGGGCTCGGCCCTTAAGTGGCCCTCCATTAGTTCGACGATGGAACGGGCTAAGGCCAAAGCCTCGTCCGACGCCGAAAGCAGCACCTGGTTGGCGATGAGACAAGACTGGGACGCCAGGATGGTGCCCTCATCCAGTTGTTTGAGTTGGTTCTCCCGGAGCGTAACTCCGGTGGCTGTTAGGTCTGCGATCAGGTCGGCGTATCCGGCGGCGGGGGCTGCTTCCATGGCCCCGCTGGCCGGGACCAGAGTGAAATAGTTGATGCCCCGCTCGTACAGGTAGCCCCGCAACAGCCGGGGGTATTTGGTGGCGATGCGTAACTGTTTGCCCTCTTGGCGGAACTCCAGAGCCAGGTCGGCCAGGTCGGATAGGGAGGTGACATCCATCCAGGAATCGGGTACCGCCATGACGAACTCGCAGCGGCCGTATTCCAAGTCTTCTATCAACACCGAGACCCGCGCCTCGTCGTTACGGTATTCCAATACCCGGTCTAAGCCAGTGACTCCCAGTTCCGCGCTTCCCTCTTCTACTTTTTGAGTGACGTCGGCCGTGCGTTGGAACAGCACTTCCACTCCTGGGATGGCGGGGACCGAGCCGGTATAGCGCCGCGAGTTGGGGCGGGACACGGTCAGCCCGCACGCCCTCATGAAGGCGAGGGTCGAATCATATAATTCGCCGTCACTCGGTAGAGCAATGCGCAGCAGGCCCTGTCTCTGGGCTTTGATCCTATTTTGGCCTTGAACAATCAAGTCTTGCCTAACTTGCCCCGATGGAGATGAGAGCGTCTAGGTTATAAGCCAAACCCAGGGCGGGTACGGATTCGCTGCCGCCAAGAGCTCGGGAGAGTGTGTCGTAACGGCCTCCGCCGCCCAATGTCCCCGGCCACTTGGGGTGGCTGACCTCGAAGATCAGGCCGTTGTAGTAGGCCAGTCCGCGCACCAGGCCGAAGTCCAACACAACTTGGCCCTTGGTGACCGGCCCCTCGGACACCAAGCCGATGACCTCTGCGAGACGGTCGGCGGCGTCTTGGTTGGCTCCAGCAGAAGCCAAGGTGTCCTTAACGGACTGAAGTGCCTGCTCGGGCTCGCCGTTGATTACTGCCAGGTCGCTGGCCAGCTCCAGGCCCTGCCGGAGTTTGTCCTCACTGTCGGTCCCTCTGATCTTTTGGAGGAGACGTGCCACCACATCTTCGGGCGTGCGTTGGCCGAGGTGGTCGGCCGAGTTCCATTGCAGCAGACCCTGCAGCACTGACCTAGCCTGCGTGTCATCCAAACCGTGGACTGCTTGCCGTAGTGCGGCGTCTTCCATTTCAGCCGCCCTATTGGACCTGCCTACTAGGTGCAGGTGCCGTCCTTCCTCCAGGAATCTGGGCACCGCGGAGCGGCCCTCCCTGAGTCGGGGCATGCTTTGGATGATGAAAGACCGGGCCCGCTCGGAAACGCCCACTGGGTCCAACAGGCTATCTAGGATGTCCAGGTCGGCGAGCTGTAGGCTCCAGCCGTCCAGTCCCAACTCGGTCGGCACTGCCACCGCAAGATTCAGGAGTTCGACGTCGGCGGCGATGTCAGATGAGCCAAGCAATTCTCCGCCCACCTGGGTAAACTGGCCGCTGGCCTCCGGGTGGGACACGTCGAACCGGAATACTGGACCGTAGTACTGACGCCGCGCCGGAAGGCTGATGTCGGCTGCGTTCTCAAGGTAATGCCGCATGATGGGGGAGGTGAACTCGGGTCGCAGACTGACCGAATTACTCCCCGCATCCGTAAAACTGTATAGCTGGGATGCCAACTCACCGCCCGATTTCCTCAGGAACAGTTCGGTAGGTTCTAGGACTGGGGTCTCCAGCTGCCGGTAGCCGTAGCCGCTGAGTAGCTCGCACAATCGCTTTTGCAGTCCGAGTTTTTGACGCCAAACATCCTCCCGCAGGTCGTTCATGCCCTGCAGGCGGGACACGGTATTGGTGGCATGTGTAGGTTGGCGGTTCATTTTCATATCGAGTGAGCGGGTAGTCGAAACGTTGCACAAATAAATAAGGACGGTTCGGTCAGAATGAGACGCCCAAGAACCCTCGATATTGTACATCAGCCTAGAAGCTACTTCCAAGAATGTCGGGTGGGAGGAAGGTATGTTTCAAAAGGCTCACCTCGAGGGGGCCGGAAAAGCGAAAAACCCAGCAATCCATTCGTCCGAAGCTCGTTGAGGGACGCGCGTAAGTCGTGTTTCGAGGAAGGCCTCCACCATATCCCTCCCTCTCGCAAGGGGGAGGGATATTTGCCCCTATGGATGGGCGTTAAGGCCACCGTCCACATACACCGGCTGGCCGGTGGAATAGTCGCAGAACTCGGAGGAGAGATAGACCAATAGAGGTCCGATGTCGCTGGGGTTGCCCTTACGGCGTAGCGGGGTGTAACGAACGAGAAGCTCTTCTCTTTGGGTTTCGAGAGTCTGGCATTCAGTATCGATCAGTCCAGTCCCGATGGCGTTGATCCTGATGTTGAAGCGACTCCACTCGACAGCTAGAGAACGAGTCAGGGCCAAGACGGCGGCCTGGCTGGCGGCGAAGGCCGAGCCG
>Ga0209752_1001618_pt1 | contig 10775 bp, 8 predicted proteins | sample METZYME_3_250m_FD_187548 | JGI IMG/M metagenome (GOLD analysis project Ga0209752, IMG submission 187548) | Marine microbial communities from oxygen minimum zone in mesopelagic equatorial Pacific - METZYME_3_250m (SPAdes) (version 2) | ecosystem: Environmental > Aquatic > Marine > Oceanic | place...
GCGGGCGGTCCAGAGCTACGATGCAATGACTGCACAGGCGTCAGAAATGCCGTGGGCGGTGCAGCAGCGCATCTCGCGCCGCATCACCAACGAACTCAAGGAAGACATCAACCGAGTAGTTTACGACGTCACAGACAAGCCGCCCGGGACCATCGAGTGGGAGTAATGGTGCCGGGGGCGGGGTTTGAACCCGCGACCTCCGGATTATGAGTCCGGCGCGCTGCCAACTACGCCACCCCGGCACGCGATGCGGCGGACGGCGGGTGCCATAAAAGGATTAAGACTCAGGCGGCCTTTTTAGCGGGCGCCATCTGCCGCACGCAATGGCAGCCGACTCCGTCGGGGATTACGACCCAGTAGCGCTGGAACAGGCGGTCGCCAAACGCTGGGCGGCCGAAGGCACTTTCCAGCAGCAGGTGGAGCAGCGGAAGGGTGCGCAACCGTTCACTTTCCTCGAAGGGCCGCCAACTGCCAATGGCATGCCTGGGATTCATCACGTAGTCTCAAGGACCTACAAGGATCTAGTCTGCCGCTGGCGTGCGATGCAGGGGCGCTACGTCGAGCGAAAGGGAGGCTGGGATACCCACGGGCTCCCTGTCGAAATCGAGGTGCAAAAAGCACTCGGTTTGGGAACAAACCGTGAAATTGAAGATTACGGCATCGAGAAGTTCAACACCGCCTGCCGGGAGAGCGTCTGGACCTACGAGGAGGCGTGGCGCGAGATGACCGAGCGCATGGCGTTCTGGGTTGACATGGACGACCCGTACGTGACACTCCACGACGACTACATCGAGTCGGCGTGGTGGTCACTGAAGCAGATGTTCGAGAAAGGACTGCTCTACCGTGACTACAAAGTGCTGCCCTACTGCCCGCAGACAGGCACCAGCTACAGCAGCCATGAAGTTGCCCTGGGCTACAAGGAAATCAGCGAGCCGTCAATCTACGCCAAGTTCAGACTGGTAGATGACAATGCATCAATCCTGGCGTGGACCACGACCCCCTGGACTCTGCCCGGTAACGTCGGGCTGGCAGTCGGTGAGGAAGTCACCTACTGCCGTATCCGTATTATCGAGCCACCGGCCAGCTGGGAAGGAAATGGTGGCGCCGAAGTGGGCGAGGAGCTGATTCTAGCTAAGGATCTACTGAAGGATACGCTACGGCACCAAGTCGAAGTACTGGCAGAATTCCCTGGCTCCGATCTTGTCGGCCAGCACTATGAACCGCTATTCCCCGGCGCGATTGAACCTGGTAGCTCGAAAACCGCATGGACTGTGATTGCCGCTGATTTCGTCACCGCCGAGAGCGGCACGGGCGTCGTGCACACGGCGGTAATGTACGGTGAGGATGACTTCAATCTGGGTCGTGCCGTCGGACTGCCTGAGGTGCACACGGTTGGGACTGACGGTTGCTTCGTCACCGGGGTGCATCCTGACCTTGACGGCCGCTACGTCAAGGAATGCGACGGCAACATTATCGCGCTGCTGGACGAGGCGGGGTTGCTCTACCGCACCGAGGAATACACGCACGACTACCCGCACTGCTGGCGTACCGACCATCCGCTGCTCTACTATGCCATGGACTCGTGGTTCGTGCGTATGACTGCCGTGCGGGAACAACTACTGGCGCACAATGCGCAGGTAGAGTGGGCCCCCACCTGGGTGGGCGAAAAACGATTCGGCGAATGGCTCGAGAACGTCAAAGACTGGGCCATCAGCCGCGAACGGTTCTGGGGTACACCACTCCCGGTCTGGTGCTGTGAATGCGGCCACCAGCATTGCGTTGGCTCGCGCGCTGAGCTGCGTGAGCTTGCTATTGATGCCAACGCCATCCCGGAAGACTTGCACCGCCCCTACGTCGACACAGTGAAACTGCGTTGCAGCGAGTGCGATGGTGAGATGACACGCGAGCCGTTCGTTATGGATTGCTGGTTCGACTCCGGCTGCGCCAGCTTTGCGCAGTGGCACTACCCCTTCGAGGACAACAAGAAATTTGAGGAGAATTTCCCGGTAGACTACATCTGCGAGGGAGTCGACCAAACGCGTGGCTGGTTCTACTCGCTGCTGGCGGTTGCGACCGCGGTTTTTGACTCCCACTGCTACCGCAGCTGCCTGTCACTGGGGATGATTCTAGACCGCGAAGGCAAGAAGATGTCAAAGTCGCGCGGCAATATAGTCAACCCGGGCGACCATTTCGACCGCGAAGGGGTTGACGCCGTGCGCTGGTATATGGTGACGGCAGGCGCGCCGTGGGCCGAGCTGCGGTTCGACCCGCAAGGACTACGCGAGACGTTCGCGCGCTTTTTCCTGACGCTCTGGAATACCTATCGTTTTCACGCAGACTACGCTGCGCTCGACGATTTCGACCCGTCGGCGGAGCCACCTGAACTGGCACCGCTTGACAGCTGGGCGCTCTCGCGGCTCGCGGCGGTTACCGAGGAATACACTGCACTCTTCGAACAATGGCGCTTCCACCGCGCGGCGCGTCTGCTGGAGGAGTTTCTAGTCGATGATGTCAGCAACTGGTATGTGCGGCGTTCCCGGCGGCGACTCTGGACTGATGCGCCAACGCAGGACAAGGCGGCTTGCCAGCACACGCTGCACATGCTACTCGAAACCGTCTGTCGGCTGATGGCACCGATTGCACCTTACCTGGGCGACCACATCCACCACGCTTTGACGGGAAGCAGCGCCCACCTCGCAGACTGGCCGGAGCCCGCAGAACGGGACCCTGCACTCGAAGAACAGATGGTACTAGTCCGCGCTCTTGCCGAATCAGGGCGCCGCGTGCGGGCCGAGGCGCAGCGACGGCAGCGACTGCCATGCCGCGCAGGCTGGATAGTCGGTGGTCCCGATGTCACCCAGTTCCACGACCTGCTAGCGGAGGAGCTGAACGTCGAGTCGCTGGAGGTTGAGAGCAACCTCGAGAAATTTCAGAAGATTGAACTGCGTCCTAACTTCAAGTCACTCGGTGCCAAAGTAAAGGGTGACCTGCCCGCCGTGAAAGCGGCACTCGAAGCGCTTGACCCTGCCAAGGGTGCCGCGGCACTTACGGCAGGTTCGCTTGAATTGGCCGGACACACAATCACGCCGGAAGACGTCGAGCTGATTCGCGTCGAACGCCAGGGCTTTGCCGCTGCAACGCTTGATTCAGGTGTTAGCTTAGTGATTGATATGGCTATCAACGACGCGCTACTCTCGAAGGGGCTGGCGCGCGAACTCACGCGTCGTGTCCAGGCACAGCGTAAGGCGCTAGACCTGAAGATTGAGGACCGCATCGCACTTGAGGTATGGGTGCCATCTGGTGCGCCAGAGCTGGCCGCGACAGATTGGGAATGGGTACAATCAGAAACTCGCGCTTCGAATGCCGAGTTGCACCACAAGGCAGCGCCGCAACTGACGGAGAATTTCGAGATTGATGGTATAACTCTAGGCTTTGCTGCTCGCCGGGCCTGATGTAGGCAACCGCTGGAACACCATTACTATTCGACTATCTTGAAACTGGGCTGCTTGGCAACTGCTTTGAACTGCGGTTTTCCGTCTTCGACTACCTTGAAACTAGGCTGTTTGTCAACTGGCTTGAAGACTGGAGCCTCATCGATTCCAGCAGATTCGAACGATGGTCCAGTGTTCTCTGGCTGCGATTCATCGATCGGGGTGAAAGTGGGTAGGTCAGCGCTCGCCTCGCGTACCGTTGAAGAGCCAGTACTGACCGGCTTGAACTCCGGGACAGAGGCGTCTCCGCCATACTCAAAGGCAGGTTCGCCCCCGCCTTTGAACTGCTTGATAGCCTCGGCGGCGGCATCCTTGACTGTCTCGACAGCATCACCGGTCAGAATAAGCAGCATATCCATCGCGTCATTCGGCATCTCGATTGGAGCATAACTCGCCATAGTACCCAATGCGGCGGCCGCACTGGCACGCACGCGGGACTTTCTGTCACGGGTAGCGATGACGTATTCCTTGACTGCGTCCTCCAGCAGCACTGGGTCTGCATCTGGTACCTTCGACCAGAGCTCGCGTGCCGCGATGTAATCACCTGAGAGCACAGGCTCCATGAGTATTTCGAGCGTTACGCCTTCCGGCTCTGCTTTGGGAGTATGCTTCCGAGCCCGGCGTTTTGGCGCAGCCTTGGCCTTGCGCACCTTGGCCTTGCGCACCTTGGCCTTGCGCACCTTAGGCTGTGGGTCGGCGTGTGATTCACTCCCTTGTCTGCGCTGTTTAGCGATGTCGCCCCCACTCTCGCTCTCGAGCCTTGATGGCATCTTGAACTGTGGTTCTTCGTTCAACGTCACTACACTCGACCCTCTCATCCCCATCGCCGAGGTCACCGGTTGAGGGTCGAAGAAGGGGGGTTTGGCGAGCAGTGCCCGCAGATTGCCGTTGTTGTAGGCGTCCAGCGCGACAGTGTTCACGCCAATTTGCTTCAGCAGCTCAGGTGAGCTGTCTCCGCGCACTAGTCGCTCCAGTGTGGTGAGGAGCACCGGTTCGCTCTCTAGGAGGGTGTGAAAAGCAGGCGCCAGCCGGCCAATGTCATCCCGTTTGGCTTGCAGCGCCGGGTCGCCTCCAGCCTTTGGCTGCGCTGTGCTATCGCCGAGCAGCACTAATTGGTGGAAGGTCTCAGTCAAGAATTCCTGTGGTGAGTATGGCATCCGGTCGCCATACTGCGCCTGCAGGTCAGCCTTCAGCGCACGCTCGCCAAGTGCCAGTACGAACATACAGCCTGGCAGATCAAGGAAGCCTGCCATGAATTCAAGTAGCCGCAATAGCGCCCCGGAAGTGGCCATGTCGACTCCCTGTACCAGTACTACCAACGGTGGCTGTGTGACCAGCCGCTTCAGCAGCTTGCGCATTGCAGTGTCGAACTCACGCATCGCCACCATACGTGCGGTGCCGCGCTGCTCCTGCGACGCCAATTCATCCAGTCCATCGAGTAGACGACCAGTAATCTCGAGTACCGTCGAGTCACCCTCTGCCAACTCCTGCAGCAGCAGCAGCAGCCGCTGGGCCAATGGCCCCCCCAAATCCGGCTCGGAGAGGTGTCGCCGCGCGTTAAATGCCAGCACAGTCAGCCCGCGCTCCTCCAGCCGTGGCTCGAGCTCAACCAACAGTTGTTTACGTTCTGCGGGAGAACCTTTGTAGAGCGCAACCAGAGGCGGTGGCTTGCTTGCGCTAGTCATCTCTTCTAGCTGGCGGAGAGCATCATGCATAGTGAAGTTATGTCCTTGGGCAGGAAGTGTGTCCCCGCTGCCGTCGCGGGAGTCACCATCTTTTTTAAGGGTTCGGGAGAGGTGGAAACTGAGCGCGGGGGTCGCATAGCCTGGCCAATTGTGCCGGACTTAAGATCCGGTCCGTTAGCGGTTCGCCGGTTCAAATCCGGCCCCCCGCACCAACCGCTTTAGTCCAGTTGTGCTGCCACAGTGAGCCGGTGCCGCCGTGCCGCAACACGCCGGTAGAGCCAGCGCAGCAGCGGCATCACCCCCGGCAGCCTCGAGAGCAGCCTGAGTGGCCAGCCCCACCATATGTGGCTGCAGATTTCAACGAGCGCATCGGCGCCACCAAGCACGTGGTCGTCGGGAAGTAGCAGTAGCAATTCATCTGATGTGGCGTCCGTCCCTTCGCCGTTCCGGGCAAGCCGTTCGCATACCCACTCCGCCTGCAACTCTGCTAGTGAGAAGCCGGCCCGCTGTGCTAGCCTGCCCCAGCTGTCAGCGAGCCCGCAGCAGAAGTCGCATTCTCCGTCATACAACAGCCAGCCCGCCTCGGACATGGCGCGCCAGCCGGTGTTGCGTAAAAGCGCGCTGTGGCGTTTCCTGGAGACCTAGTTGGACGCTGTATAGCTTAAATATTAGTCGTTAGAAAGGTGTGATGGTCCAGTAGACCATTGCCAGCGCCAGAATGGCGGCGACAATACCGCCCCATGCTGCATTGCTCCAGGCCATGATTTTCGAGCCGTCTAGCGGTGGAAACGGAATCATGTTGAAGCCACCCAGGATGATGTTGATAATTACCAAGAATCGCGCTAGGTCGCCTGCCCAGCCGAGCGGCCCAGCAGCGTTCGCGAGCAGCAGATAGAACGGCAGCGCTGCCAGCGCGAGCGCGATATTTGTGAGCGGGCCCACGGCGGCGATGTGTCCATGCTGTCGGTTAGTGACATGGCCAGCAACCATCACCGCTCCCGGCGCTGCAATCAGGAAGCCAACAGCGCCCATCAACAGCGCAAGCAGCAGTCCATTGCGGTTGCCGCGGTATTCAGCCCAGCAACCATATTTCTGCGCCATCCATTTGTGCGCTAATTCGTGTAGGAGGAAGCCAGTCATCACCGCCGCGAATGACATCAGCAATTTCACTCCAAGTACCATTGGATGCTCCAGCGCCCGGTTGAGTCCGCCGGTTAGCGCCAACGCAAGTGCGATTGTCAACAGTGCTACCGACTCGGCAATCTGCTTTTTCTCGTAGTTAGAAAAGAGCATTCCGCCCGGGCGTCTGTTCACCTGTAGCGGTTCGCCCCAGCCAGCACTGAGCGGAGAATACTCAACGCGATAAGTCGTCTGTCGGCCTCGTGGGCTCTCACGCCACATGGGCGCGCCACCCTGCCCCCATCTTAAGGAATTTGGCTGCCGCGCGGCACAAGCGCTTAAGCGCGCTAGCTCTCGGTGTGTGTGGAGGACAAGCCGGAGCTGTTGCATGCCCGTATAGCCGCTCTGGAAACGAAGCTGAAAGAGGAGCGGAAAGCTCATGACGCTGAGATGGCGCGGCTCAAATCGGAGAATTACGACGCACTTGAAGCGTCACAGACACGCTATCAGGGAGAACTCACTATACAGCGCGCAAACTACGAGCGGCAGATTATTGAATTGCGAGCGCGGCTCGAGGCATTCGACGCTTAATGTTAAGCCCTGCTTGCCACGGTGGGCGCCGGCGCTCCCGTGGTGTAGTCCGGCCCATCATCTCGGCCTTTCGAGCCGAATACCCGGGTTCAAATCCCGGCGGGAGCACCATTAGTATTTTGGCGCCGAGGGCGAGATTTGAACTCGCGAGGGAAAATTCCCACGGGCTTTCCAGGCCCGCGCAATTCCGGGCTATGCGACCTCGGCGCGGCGGCGTCACGTCGCTCTCGTTTTAGAGACTTGTGGACCGGTACACTTATACAGCAGGAGTAGCCTTTGAGGATACTGCGCGTAGGGTAAACTTGAAACCGGATGAGAAGAAGAGACTAGATTCTATTGTTGAGATGTTGAGGGCCACTTACTACCCGGGACACCACACCACCGCGCAGCGAGTCATAGAGCGGCATCTTATCCGCGAGTTCGGCTACAGACCCCGCGAGGCAACATACTTCGGATCCAAAGTCATTGAGGTACTGTGCGAGCTGGAGATGCTTTCGCAGGCGCCGGAAGACACAACACGCAACACTCTCTGGCGCGTTGACTTGCGTAAGCTCGCCACCTACACCAGCTGAAGCCGATCCAGGATTGCACCAGCCAGCGCGCGCTTGTTTCCACTGGCCTTTTTGGTACCCTTCCGTGAAACCAGCACCACCCGCGCCGCCTCTGCTTCCATCGCCTCTGTTGTGTTGGCCACAACTAAATCGGCGTACTCCAATGGCGTGTCGGCTTTTTTTATTAACTCTTCGTCGGAAACAGCATCGGCCAGTTTGAACGCTACTAGCTTCCCTGAATGCGCCCTGCGTAGCAATGGCAGCAGCTTCGGCGCTGGCTCAAGCTCGAGGCTTATCCGCTGGCCCGAGGCAATCTTGCCCGGCTGTCGCGTCGGCCGGAAGTCAGCCAGTGCTGCCGGTAGCAGGATTGCATCCCATGCACCAAGCGACTCGACTCGGCCAGCCAGCTCCTGCAATGTCGTAAACCGCTCGAGCGAAATCCAGTTGCCTGGGGCAACCGTCGCCGACCCAAGCCAGAGCGCAACATCTGCGCCACGCGCGAACGCCACCTCGGCCAGCGCGACTGCCATCCTACCGCTGGAACGGTTTCCCAACACACGTACGTCATCGAGTGGCTCAGCAGTACCACCTCCGATAATCAGCATCCGGTGGTCAGCAAAATCGCGCTTACCGGCGAGGTGACAGGCCCATGCTGTGACTGTTTCGCGCGCCGGTAGCTTGGCTTTACCTTCTTCCAGCACGGGGTCGAGTACTGTCGCAATTTCCCGTGCGGAACTCAGGTTTTCCTGCACTACGGACGACTGCGCCATTTTTCCATCCATCGCAGGCGCAATCAACAGTGGAACACCGGAACCGAGTAATGTCAGTGCGAAAAGCGTCGGAGGGGTGTCACCAATACCATGCACCACCTTGGCTAGCGAAGAGGCAGTGCAGGGGGCGATAACTAGCAGATCAGCGTCCGCCGTAACGTGTTCTACCTGTCCCGTGATTTCAGTAACCGGTGGTCGTCCACACGCAAACTCTAGCGCTTTTGGGCCGACGATTTCAAGCGCAGCCGCCGAAGCGACGATGCGCACTTCGGCGCCGTGTCGCAGCAGCTCGCGCGCTAGCCCAACGGTCTCGACCGCGGCGACCGAACCGGTGACGGCCAGCCACACGATGCGGTCGGCGAGGGCGCTGCTGTGCTGCATGACACTGCGTGCAGGATGCTTCATACAAGCTCCCCCACGGCGCGTCTATAAGAGTCCAGCACCAGCTCGACACGTGTCTCGATGGCCTGCCACGCTGCGGTCAGTGATCCGCCACGTAGGTAGAATGCGCTTGCCGGTGGACCACCGTCGGCCGCGCGGCAGCGCGCCAGCATTCCCAGCGCCAGCAATCGATTGATGTGCCGATAGGCGGTCGGCCGTGTCGTACGCGCCCATGCCGCTACTTCCTCGGCACTCCATGCTCGCTCGGGTCGTTGCAGGAAGCAGTCGTTGAGGATACGGAACGGCAACGATTCAGGATAGGGTAGATGGTGGGCTGAAAGGTATCCAATTCCAGCACCCAGTCGCCCTAGTTGCTGCGCTGGATCCTCGCTGACGGGGGGCAGTTCGCGCAGTACCATGTCGAATGGATCTTCTTTCTCAACGGAGACCATCCCATCCGGTAGCGGGCTGCCTCCACTGCCAGACTCGGTTGCCAGTTGCTGTACTGCCAGACGGTAGTCAGCCAAGCAAGTACGGACCCTGGCTTCTACAGCCTTCCACGCCAGCGGCAGCGAGTGGTGCCAGAGCCGCACCCGTTTGGGGTCATCCGCCTTGCCAGAGAAATCCTCGGTTAATAATCCTAGCTCGCGCAGCCACTGCAGGTGGCGGTAAACGGCCTGAACAGGTACTTCCAGTGCTTCGGCTAGCTCGGCAGTGGTCCATCCCCGTTCAGGCTGCGGCAGCAGGCAGTGAGTGAAGAGTCGCCGACCTACGACCGCGCGCTGGCGTTCAGCCAGTCGCGGACTGTCACTCCCCAGAAAGCCGGTTGCCTGTAGGAATTGGTGTGCCAGCGTCCCTTGCTCGCTGCTAAGCGCGGGCGCCAAGCCTCGCAGTCGCAGTCGGAACACTCAGCTCCACCCCTTCTCGCCTAGCTTTTCAAGAATGAGTGCCTTGAACTGCCGCGCCTTTTGGTTGCTCGAATCGAGCGCCAGCAACCGGTGCAGGTCCCCCATCGCCTCACTCAGGTCGCCGCCCTGGTAGAGACGGTCGGCACGTTCCCACAGCGCCCGTTCATTTTCGGGGTCGCACTCGAGGATGCGAGTCAGTGCCATCTGTTCCAGCTCGGGCTTTTGCTGCAGCCTGTACACCTCCGCCAGTTTCCACCACCCTTCTTTCAGCCCAGGTTGATACTGTACTGCGCGTGAGTAGCCCATCTCGTCGGCCCGTTCGAAGTCCTTCAGGCTCAGGTAGATGTCGCCGCGCGTCATGTAAGGGGCGGGATTTTCGGGCTCGAAGGAAATAGCCTGTTCCAGCGCCTTGAGCGCCTCGCGCACTTGCCCCTGCCCTGCCAGTACCCTTCCTAGCCCCAGATAGGCGGATGCCGAGTCGCATCCTAGCGAGAGCCCGGTCTGGAACGCCTCTGCGGCGGGTTCCAGCTCTTGCAGTCGTTCGAGCGACTGCCCAAGGGCCAGCCACGCCTCGGGGAAAGCATAGTTCAGTTCTGTCGCCTGCGCGAAGCACCTAGCGGCACCACCCCACTCGTCCAGCCGCCGGTAGAGTACACCCTTGTCGTACCAGAGCTGCTCTTCCTGTGGGGCAATCTCGAGTGCCATCGAGAAGTAGATGATGGCGCGGTCGTACTGGCGGTGACGCAGCAGCGCACGCGCTTTGGCTGCCCAGAGCCGTTCATCCTCCAGTAGTATCCCATCCTGCTGCGCACGAAGCATAACGCGGTTGGCCGCCTCTAGCGCCATTGAGGGGCGCCCCTCCTCCAGCGCCTGCTCAACTTCGTCGAGCATCGCCCGCCGCGCTTCGCGGTCACTCCGGCGCAGAAGGAACAGCATCCCACTGCCTGCCATCGCCAGCCCGCCACCCAATAGGCCGCCGCTGGCCATTTCAGGCGCTACAAGCCAGCCAATACAACCCAGTCCTGCCAAGTAGCATCCTAGCACGAAGCCAGCGAGCTGATAGCGCCGGTGGTGCAACCCCGCCATTCCAAGCCCGAGTAACAGCAGCGGCAGCAGCAGCGCCATCGCGGCAGGTTGCAGTACTGCCAGTAGCAGTATAGCGCCACCGCCGAGCGCCATCGAGAGACCTAGCATAAGCTGGCTGCGCGGGAGCAGCCCTAATCCGTGCAGAAACAGCATCACACCTACTCCACCCAGTCCTGCTGCAGTGGCAGCTACC
>Ga0209752_1001622_pt1 | contig 10758 bp, 11 predicted proteins | sample METZYME_3_250m_FD_187548 | JGI IMG/M metagenome (GOLD analysis project Ga0209752, IMG submission 187548) | Marine microbial communities from oxygen minimum zone in mesopelagic equatorial Pacific - METZYME_3_250m (SPAdes) (version 2) | ecosystem: Environmental > Aquatic > Marine > Oceanic...
ACTTCGAGAAACAGGATGGGGATACCCGTTGCGTACAAGCTGGTACCCGGCGCGACGCCCGTCTTGCTCGCGAATCCTGAATCCCCGTTTGGGAAGCGCGCGGGTTTCGCAACACATAACCTTTGGGTTACTCCGTACGATGAAGCGGAGATGTCGGCGGCCGGAGAGCATACCAATTTGCATCCAGGCGGAGCGGGGCTGTTGGCATGGACGAAGGAGGACCGAGGTCTCGAAAACACCGACGTGGTGTTGTGGCATACCGTCGGACTAACGCACGTACCGCGACCAGAGGACTGGCCAGTGATGCCTGTGGAGTACTGCGGCTTTATGTTGCAACCGGTCGGTTTTTTTGAACGAAATCCGGCGCTCGATTTGCCTGGTGAAACGCATTGCTGAGGGATGAGACCTCGAGTTCATAGAGCCAAGCGAAGGGATCAATGATTCTAGGTTTGAAATCGTGTGGACGATATATGCCGGTGAATCGGTAAAACCGGTTTGTGTTCAATAGACCATCTCATTTGACTTCCACGGACCGAGACTTCTTTGCTAAACACGGTTTCTTGAACTTAGGCCAAGTGCTGGATGGGCCCGAACTTGTTCGGTTCCAAACGATGTTTGATCACGATCTCAAGACGCGGCCATTTTTTTGGCAGAAGTATGGCTATTGGCAATACGCGAACTACGAAGCATTGATCTCGTCGCCCGATTTCGACGGCTTGATTCGTCATCCAAGCATTTACCGCCGGATTGAGGAACTGATGGGAGACCCACTCTGCTTCGGTGAACTCGGTCTCCGGCTCATGAATCCGTATCAGGGGGAAATGCACCAGGATTGGCACCGAGATCGACCTCACTGGCTAGAACATCCGCTCCGACTAGATTACGTTCAGCTAATGGTCTACTTAACTGATGTTGGAGAAGGGGATCACTGCATTTCGTTATCGCCGGAATGTGTCGATGATCCGATAGCCGAGAACAAGGAGGCACAATTGGAAATAGGGGGGCAATATCATCTCCACGGGCCTGCGGGGACGTGCGCGTTGTTTAACGCATCCTTACTTCATACCGCGACAACACGGCCAAGCGAAAACGAACGCCGTACAGTCCAAATCTATTACGGACACCGAAATCGGCCGCCCCTTGCCAATGATTCAACCATTCCGCCGGCGCTTTGGCGCGATTCGGAAGATGAAGAAACGCAAGGTTTCTACGGGGTTTTGAATGAGCGGAGTCGTTTGTATCTCGAGGCGTTTACCGCGAGCGGAGATATCACTTCCCCAGATGATAGGAACAATTAATTACCGACGGTTCTTGCCAGATAGCGCTTTAGTCGATTCCATGCATCCAGGGCCGGAGCCGAGCGGACTTCCGGATTTGCATCCACGTGTAGCCAAAATCCGTGATTCATAGAATCGTAAATGTGCACATCGTTGGGAACCCCCACGGATCGAAGCGCAGTAACGAATTGATTAACCGCATCCACAGAAATGCTGCGGTCTTGGCCTGCAAAGGTCCCGTAAACTTCGTGGTCGATTTTCTTCAGTTGTTCGGGATCGTCGAGTAAGCGACCATAAAAAATTGCAGTCGCTTGGTGTTCGACACCTCCTAGCGCGAAACTCAAAGCGACACCGCCTCCGTAACACCATCCGATCGTAGCTACTTTCCCGGTGCTGTCGTGTCGGGCGCTGAGATAGCGAGCGGCGGCATCTAAATTAGCAATCAGGGTCCCGGGATCCGCCAAGGTTTCACGAACAAGGGCCATGTTTTCACGGGGATTAGAACCTGTCCGACCACTATATAGATCGGCCGCGAGCGCAATATAACCTTCTGTCGCCATGGCATCGGCTACCTCACGAACCCTGTCGGTCAGTCCGTTCCATTCGTGAATCAGGATGACACTGCCGTGTGGTCCTTGGCCCTCTGGCGCAATAAGGTAACCGTTAGCATTCTCGTAATAGTTGAGTGTTTCGCCTTGAAGGGGACTTGCATTTCCGAGCAATGCTGGCGGGAGAGACTCGCTGGCAATATCTGCGCGAGATATGAGTGCCATTAACGTGACAACAAAGACCAATGGTTTCAAGTTTTTGCTCCAAGACGCTTGGGCCAATATTAACGTCTGCATAAAGTAGGTCATACCATACCTGCACGCCGAGGACGACATTGAGTGACTTTGGCAAATTGCGAGTTTTGTGTTGTCGACACGTGCCCTGATGGTTGACGGAGTTCGCTAGACAGAATCGGCGTTCCCTAATTATGCTCAAGCGCGAGAGTTCTAATTTTCTTGTTCGTCGTTGAAATCAAAATGCGATGTATTCGATCATGCGAATTCACGAGTATGCTAATTTGTGTTCATTGATTTCGATAAAAAAGGTGGATTAATCATGGCTGCGGTACCGAAGGGAAGCACGATTGCCGTCACGGGCAGTGCGGGGTTTATTGGAAGTTGGGTGGTCCGGCTATTACTCGATAAAGGTTATCGTGTTCGCGCGTGCGTTCGAGACGCCAACGACGACAATCGCTGCGAGTTTTTGCGACAAATGCCAGGTTATGCGACGGGCCGGCTGACCCTGCATTCCGCGAATCTTGACGAAGTGGGTTGTTTCGATGCCATCTTTGCGGGCTGTCATGGGGTATGCCATGTATCCCACGTCAGTGACTACACGGATCACGATTACGTCAAGATGGTATGTGATCACATCATAGCGAGCGTCAATAGTTCTGGTACGGTCACGCGCGTCATCGTGACGTCAAGTATTGCCGCGGTTATTTCGGAAGCTGATATACAAGAGCTGGTTAAGCGCCCGATCTGCGATGAAGATCGTTATCCGGACGAGTTGAATCCGAAAAGAACACCCGATCGCCAGGGATATTCCATGGGCAAGGTCATTGCACAAAGAGCGTTTTCGGATGCAGCCGCAGAAAACGGCAGTTGGGATGCGATCACGTGTTGTCCAGCAGATAACGTCGGCCCCATTCAATCCGCTCACCAAAAGAATATGGGTCCATGGCAACACAATATCGAGACCATGCTCCTTGGTGAGTATTACCAAAACGGTGCATATCGTCCGTGGATGACCGTGGATGTGCGTGACGATGCGGAATGCCACATCGGGCTGCTCGAAAGCGATACCGTCAAGAACGGCGAGCGTTATATTGCCTGGTCGACGGATACCCCTAAAGTCGAAGAAATTTGTGCCAGCATTGATCGTTTGCTACCTGAACTTGGCCATGCTGGGGCGAACCTGATCGATCCGCACAGGGACCATACCAAGGCTCGTGAGGCCGAGATGCGCGCAGTGTGGGCAGGTTGTGATTTACGAAACGATCGTATTCGGGAGGCGACCTCGGTGAATTTTCGTCCGTTCGATGAATCTTTGCGGGACTGTGTGGAATCGCTCATTACCGTGGGCAACGTTAAACCGAAATTGCGAGACGGTTTCGCCGTTAAGGCGTAGTTGCGACGTCGGCTATACTGGAAACGTTTGATCTATCCGAAGCACGTTTCCGTTGGAAGACGTGCGGATCCAACGTTTCGAGGGAAAAAGGAATTGATGAATGGGTGAAGTGACCAAAGATACGGAAGAGAAGAAAGATCAATTTTCGGATCTAGACTACGATCCAGTCGCCTTGCGAGATCGATACCGGGAGGAGCGGGATAAGCGATTGAGGCCCGATGGCAACGAACAGTATGTTGAGGTGATTGGCGACTTCGCGCACTTTTTAGACGATCCATATCCGGACGAGAAAATTAGTCGAGAGGCGTTGAACGATGATGTAGACGTGGTCGTGATCGGCGGCGGTTTTGGCGGTCTGCAGGCCGGAGCGAGACTCCGTGATGCAGGCATTCAAGACATACGAGTCATCGAAAAGGGTGGTGATTTCGGCGGCACCTGGTATTGGAACCGATATCCCGGAGCACAATGCGATATCGAGTCGTACATCTATTTGCCGCTTCTCGAAGAGCTTGGTTATGTCCCGAAAGAGAAATATGCCTTTGCAAAAGAAATCCTAGATTACAGTCAGGCCATTGGAAGGCACTACGATTTGTACGATAACGCGCTCTTCCAGACGGAAGTGACCGAAATGAGATGGGATGAGGAACGCTCGCGATGGATCGTATCGACGAACCGAGGTGATCAGGTGAACGCGCGTTTCGTGGCGATGGCGAATGGACCGTTAAACCGACCGAAACTTCCTGGTATTCCAGGGATTACCGACTTCGAGGGGCATACGTTCCATACCAGTCGCTGGGACTATGAATACACTGGTGGCGGGCCTGAAGGTGGTCTCGAGAAATTACGCGACAAGCGTGTGGCGGTGATTGGTACGGGGGCGACAGCGATTCAGTCGGTGCCATTTGTCGGTGAGACCGCAGAACAGCTCTATGTATTTCAGCGGACTCCCTCGTCGGTAGATGTGCGTGGCAACTCGGCGACGGACGAGGCCTGGGCCGAGGGTTTGGAACCCGGTTGGCATCGACACCGCATGGAAAATTTCAACGCGTTGGTCTCGGGAGTCCCTCAGGCCGAAGATCTCGTGGATGATGGCTGGACGGACCTTATCGGAAAGATGTTGCAACGGTTTCGCGAAGGAGCGGATGGATCGGGACGCAGCATTGGCGAGATCATGGAGATCGCTAATTTCGACAAAATGAATGAAATCCGCGATCGAGTGGATGAGCTGGTGGAGGATCCTGCCGTCGCCGAGTCGCTTAAGCCCTATTACCAGATGTTCTGTAAACGACCGACGTTCAATGACGAATACTTGCCGACGTTTAATCGGCCGAACGTTGAGTTGGTCGATACTGAGGGTCAGGGTGTTGATCGAATTACCGAACGTGGGCTTGTGGTAAGAAATAAGGAGTACGAGGTCGACTGCATTATTTTTGCGACTGGATTTGAAGTGGGTACTGGCTATGCGAGACGAGCGGGTTATGAAATTTACGGGCGTGACGGCCTGTCGTTGACCGATTCTTGGTCCGACGGCATGAAGACGCTGCATGGATTACAGAGTCATGGTTTCCCCAACTGTTTCGTCCTGAGTGCTGGTCAAGGTGGCTTTACCGCTAATTTTCCGCACCTGTTGGAAGAATCAACCACCCATATGGCACATATAGTGGGTCACGCTCTGAAGCAAGATTACAAAACCGTTGAAGTGACCAAGGAAGCAGAAGATCGATGGGTTGAGACGATTGTCGAGAAGGCGGGTGGTGCCATGGGAGGACTTGGGGGTCCACAATGCACTCCGGGTTATTACAACAACGAAGGTCAACCTAACCCGGGAGCGAGGCAAGCGGCTCCGTATGGCGGCGGTTCGATCCGTTTTTTTGAGCTCCTGAAAAAATGGCGGGACGATGGAGACTTTGAAGGCCTGGAATTTAGTTCCTAGACGTCGTTTATTTGAGGATGGATGCGAACAAGCGGCTAGAATCGACCGCGAGGTCCCCCTACAAGGCTTGGTTGACTGATGTAAAGTGTGCCCTAGATGCGCTGTACTTTACGTTCAAACCGTTGCGGTTAGGGTATAAAGGTATAAAGGGGGAAGACACAGATGCTGAGAAGCCTAAAGAAAGTTGGATGGTTGTCGTTTGTAGTCCTGTCAATCTCACAGGTGAGTGTTCAAGCTCACCATGCTTTTTCGTCGGAATTTGATAAAGACCTTCCCTTTATTCATCGAGGCACCATCGTTCGAATGGAGTGGGTCAATCCGCACACATGGTTGCATGTGGATGTGGAGAAAGAAGATGGAACGACCGAATCCTGGATGATGGAAGGTGGTACGCCCAATACGCTGCTCCGCGCCGGTATGACCAATGTCATGCTACAACCGGGTACGCAAGTTATTGTGCGCGGTTATCAGAGTAAGGATGCGGATTGTGAGCCGAGGTGCCGCGGTAGCGGTCGCGACATCACGTTTGCCGACGGCAGTCGAATATTCATGGGATCTTCAGGCACCGGCGCACCTCGCGATGGCTCCGATCCACGTGAACGAGCTGAGTAGGTGGCGATCAAGCTGCCTGAATAAGATGGAATTGTGTGATCTATATCGCACGGACGGATGGTTGGGGAGAAGGGTCTTATGAGCGATAAAGTTAGGTTCATGGGAATCGCAGGCATGTTGCTGGTCGTGCAAATTGCATTTGGGCAAGCGAGCGCTGAACGGCCGAACTTAAATGGAGTGTGGCAGGCAATCGGTACGGCCCATTGGGACCTCGAAGGCCATAACGCGAGTAAGACGTCGGCAACCCGGACGCTGGGTGCGCTAGGAGCGATTCCTGCGGGGATGTCGGTGATCGAAGGCGATACGATTCCTTACCAAGATTGGGCGATTGAGAAGCGCAACGAAAATCGAGAGGACTGGCAGAAGAATGATGTTGGGGTGAAGTGCTTTATCCCCGGGATACCTCGATCAACCTATATGCCGCTTCCCTTCCAGATATTGCAGGCTGAAAACAAAATATTTATCGCCTATGAGTGGGGCAGTAACAGTCGGGTCATTCACCTCGACCGGCCGGGCACCGAAGCCCAATTGCCGTCGTGGATGGGTTATTCGCTGGGTCACTACGAGGGTAATACCTTGGTGGTGGACGTCAGCGCTCAAATGGCTGATGCCTGGTTCGACAGTGTGGGTAACTTTCATGGAAATAATGTACGGGTGACCGAACGATATACCCCGATGGGCCCTAACCACCTGCAGTATGAAGCCACCATTGAAGACCCCGAGGTCTATACACGGCCATGGAAAATTGTCATGCCGCTTTATCGCCGTGTTGAAGAAAATGCACGGATCCTAGAGTTCAAGTGCGTGGAGTTTGCAGAAGATGCGATGTACGGGCATTTGCGCAAAGGCGACTGGATGCGCGAAGCAAAAATTAATGAATAGAGAGGAACAGTTATGAGAATGGTTGTTACCCGTATAGCTGCCGTGTTGGTCGTCATTTCAGCGCTGACTAGCTGGTCCGAGGTGCCACGCCTCGCGTCGGGAAAACCCGATTTACAAGGCAATTGGGACTTTCGCACGTTGACCCCGTTCGAACGCCCAGGGCGGTTTGGGGATAGAGAATTTCTAACGGATGAAGAAATCTCTGGATGGGAAGAAGCTGTGCGCGTCGGTCGTGAGCGTGCTGCCAACGTCGACTTCGATGAAGCAGCTAAGGGGCAGGGGACTCAGGGCGATGTCGATGTGGGTTACAACTCATATTACATTGACCAAGGGTCTAAGCATTCGTCCACTAAGCGGACGTCTCAGGTGATCGACCCTCCCAACGGGCGGGTACCGCAGGTAAAACCGGCGGCAGGAGAACGGATGGGGCGCATGATCGCATTGCAGGCCCGGTCGCCAGAAGGACCGGAAGATCGCAGTATCACCGATCGGTGTATCAAAGGATTTAACGCAGGTCCGCCGATGGTCAACGGCGCCTACAACAACATCATGCAAATCGTGCAAACCGACGATCACGTGGTCATCCTTGTGGAGATGGTCAACGACCACCGAGTCATCCCGACCTCGGGTGGCGAGCAACTACCGGAGAATATGCGATTTTGGAAGGGTGACTCACGCGGTGTTTGGGATGGCGATACTTTTGTTGTCACGACCACAAACTTTAATGAGCATCAAAATTACCGTCTCACTGGGCCTGACATGACTCTAACGGAGTACTTTACGCGTTTGGATGAGGACACATTGGAGTATAAATTCACCGTGGACGATTCTTTTGCGTACGATCGTCCTTGGACAGCGGTCGTGAATATGGAGCGGACGGATGATCTCGTTTACGAATATGCGTGCCACGAAGGCAATTATTCGATGCCGCTAATGTTGCGTGGCGCGAGGAAAAAAGAGATGGCGGGAATCGTGGATGAAACCTGGTTACCGAGCTGGTACCAACCCCGACGGTAACTCATCGATTATTCGCCGGTGGCCAGTTCTGAGAGGCCGGCTTCGACTCGCTGAACTTTTTCTTCATCCCACCACCATGCATCGACAAACGGTATTCGGTTGAGTCGATCGTTTCGGATCTCACCAAACTTATCCCAGTGGACTAATCGGAATCCGGGCTGCGAACCCATCGGAATGAAATAAAAGTTCCACATGAATACCCGATCGAGCGCTCGGGCAGCCGCGTACATGTCCTCGGCGGTCTTTGCGGAAATAATCGAATTAATGAGGCTGTCGATGGCCGGATTACGAATGCGTGACCAATTCTGTCCGTAGTCCTGATCAGCAGCGGCACTACCTAGCCAATTCCGAAGTTGTAATCCGGGCGTATGGCTGGGTCCTAGTCGAACTGAGTTACCGTCAAATTTTCCGGTTCGGCTTCGGTAGAGCCATTGCGACACTTCAGGCGCTTTTCCACGGGTCTCGATGCCAACGCGATCCAAGTTCTGGACCAACGATAAGTTTTGACGAATCCCGTAATAGGAGACCGCAATAAAGTCCAACGTGAACGGATTGCCAGTTACGTTGTTCCGCATGACTCCGTCACGGACTTCCCATCCGGCTTCAGCGAAGAGTTCTAACGAACGCTTGATGTTTTGACGTTGCGGTCCGAACCCGTCACTCGGTGGATGACGGAACGCTTCGGAGAACACTCGGGGAGGGATTTGATCGCGCCATGGTTCGAGCAATGCAAGTTCTCTCTCGCTAGGTAAACCCTGGTGTGCCATCGGTGAATTCTGGAAAAAACTGACGCCTTTGTCGTAGAAATCATAGAAAAGCGCCCGGTTGGTCCAATCGAAATCAAAGAGTAGCCAAAGAGCTTCCCTGACGCGGATATCTGCCAGATTGGGTCGGTCTGTATTCCAGATAAGGGGCCACCATAAACCCTCAACTCGTGCGGTCGGGCGAAGGTCGCGTTTGAATAGTCCTCGGCGTACTGCGGGGAAGTCGTATTGAGTTGCCCAGTTTTTGGAGACACCCTCTTCGCGAACATCGAATACATGGGCTTTGTGGGCTTCTCCCATCACGTTGTCATCCGTGAAGTAGTCCCACTTGAGGCGATCGAAGTTGTAGCGGCCTTTGTTGACGGGTAGATCGCGTCCCCAATAGTCATGTACACGTTCGTATTTGAGAATGCGTCCGAGTTCGTACGATTCAAGTCGATACGGTCCACTCACGAGTGGTGGTTCGAGTGTGGTCTTGGTGATGTCGATATCGTGTCGATCCCAGTAGTGCTTTGGAAGAATCCCGTAGCCACCAAACACGAACGGGAGGATCGGGTTGATCTCGACGTCTTTCTTACGTACGAAACAGACGTCGCGGTCACCGAACGCAAAAATACGGTCGAGATCAAATAGCGCGGTTCGAATCGCGACGGACCCGTGTTTCTTCAGCGTTTCGAAAGTGAAGAGGACGTCATCGACGGTGATTGGTTGGCCGTCGTGCCAAACAGCATTCTTTCGAATCTTGAACGCTACCCAATCGAGTTCTGGGTGCACGGCAACACCTTCGGCGAGTCGTCCATACGCGGCTGTCGTTTCATCAATGGAATATTCGAGCAAGGGGTCATACACGAGCCCGCCCGCGTAACCGTCAGCTAAACGGCCTTTCTCAAGAATGTAATTGAAGTTATCGAATGTTCCGAGCGACGGTAGACGCATTTCGCCGGTTTTGGGAGCGTTCGGGTTTGCGTAATCGAAATGTGTGAAGTCAGCATCATACTTAGGCGGCAGTAAGTGGGAAATTCCATGGCGATATTCGGGATTCTCGCAGGGACCTTCGCTCGAGATCGCCACCAGGGGTGCACAGCAAAATACGGATGCGGCGAGTAGATAAGCGGCCCTCATAAGATTGCCGCCACGTCGGTGTTCAGACGATGTTTAGTCGTACACCGCATATCGTGACTTGCGTTTCACCCGTGCGTAGACCGTGCGTATCTGCCGTACTAAGAATGGTATCGACATCACCTAGGATATCGAGTTCCGAAAGTCCTTCGGGCCGACCGTCAACACAGGGGACAAAGTTTAAGCTCGCGTTCTCCAGCGCAAGCGAAGTACCACCATTCAATGGTAGTTCGCTGATCTCGGCCCAACGCCCTGCAACGATACTGGGATTGTCGCACTGCATCGTGGCCGCGACGATGGCAGAGACCCTCTTAGTTTTCGCATCTTGCCACTTGGGTCCGGCGGGATGCCAGGGCCCGTCGACCTCATGTGCATGGGGTCCGAGCATTTCGTCAATTTCGAAAAACGATCCACCCGTATCTTTAGGATGGAGTTGCATATTGACGAACGAGCTTCCCTGGTAATCGGTAACTAGGCGGACACCAAGACTGTCCAGTCGGGCTCGCCTGGGTGCTTGGGTATCACATTGGGTGATGACCATATATCCACCGTCCCCAGCGCGCCTTGAGAGATATCGTGCTCCAGCTGTGTCCTCGTCCAGATCGTTTGGGGCGACTACTTCGATAAATTGGTTTCCAACAGGGAAGAGGGCGTTGTGAAGGCCAAAGGCCCCGACCCCGGGATCTCGAAAACAAACTTGTAAACCGAGAATATCGATAAGGGCCCGTTCAACTGGCTCGAGCTCGTGTGCGACGAACGCGATTTGTCGAAGGCGCAACCACATTGTTACGCCTCAGCCCCATTCGCTAGGGCATCCAGTAATCTTGGTGGTGAAAGGGGCAATTCGGTCATTCGAATTCCGAGGGCTTGGCTTACAGCATTACCCACGGCAGCAAGGGGCGCCACGATGGGTGTTTCCCCAACGCCCCGTACGCCGTAGGGGTGGGTTGGATTGGCTACTTCAACGATTTCACAA
>Ga0209752_1001623_pt1 | contig 10758 bp, 7 predicted proteins | sample METZYME_3_250m_FD_187548 | JGI IMG/M metagenome (GOLD analysis project Ga0209752, IMG submission 187548) | Marine microbial communities from oxygen minimum zone in mesopelagic equatorial Pacific - METZYME_3_250m (SPAdes) (version 2) | ecosystem: Environmental > Aquatic > Marine > Oceanic | place...
GGTTTCGTGTTTTTTAATCTTTCTTCTGCTGCTTTAAAGTAATTTTTTTCTTTTTCAATTCCATAATAATTTCTTCCCAGTTTTTTAGCAACTGTAGCCGTTGTTCCAGATCCAAGAAAAGGATCCAAGATCATATCCTCTTTATTTGAAGAGGCTAATAAAACTCTATGTAACAAAGACTCAGGTTTTTGCGTAGAGTGAATTTTCTTACCATTCTTTTTTAATCTTTCAGCTCCATTGCAAATTGGCAAATTCCAGTTTGATCTCATTTGAAGATCATCATTTAAGCATTTAAGTGATTGATAATTAAAAGTATACTTTGATTTTTCACTTTTCGAAGCCCATATCAATGTTTCATGAGCATTAGTAAATCTAGTACCTCTAAAATTTGGCATTGGATTATTTTTGTTCCAAATTACATCATTTAGAATCCAAAAACCTAAATCTTGTATAGCTGTTCCTAATCTAAAAATATTATGGTAACTTCCAATTACCCAAATAGCACCATTCTTCTTTAATATTCTTTTACATTCTTTTAACCAAGCAATTGAAAATTCATCATATTTTTTAAAACTTTCAAATTGATCCCATTTATCATTAACAGCACTGACTTTAGATCTATCGGGTCTAATTAATTCATTTTTTAATTGAAGATTATATGGAGGGTCAGCAAAAATAAGATCGAAGCTTTCGTTTGGAACTTTTTTCAATTCTTTAAGGCTGTCTCCGTTTATAATTTTATTTGTAAAACTGTTTTCCATTTTTAAAAAAACAATTAGACTCCAAACAGATTCCACGGTCAACCTGTGATTGAATTATCTGGATTCGATTTGTGCTAGATTTTTTTTAGATAACTAGATCTTGTGTATAGGAGCAAATGTTTTTCTATGATGGTGGGTTGCTCCAAATTTTTTTAAGGCTAGCAAATGTTTTTTAGTTCCATAACCACAATTGGTTTCCCAACCATAATTTTTAAATTTTTTTGATAATTTTCTAATAAATTTATCTCTAGAAACCTTTGCTATTATTGATGCAGCCGAAACCGAGGGGATTTTTTGGTCAGCTTTAATTATAGATTTTAAATTATAATTTTTTATTTCTGGAATTTTATTCCCATCAATAATTACTAGGTTAGGTTTTTTATCAAGTTTTTTAATTGCTCTTTTCATGGCTAATAAACTTGCATTTAATATATTAAATTTTTCTATTTCTTTTACTGAGGCCTTTCCAATTGACCAACATGAATTTTTTTTAATATAAATATTCAGCTTTTCTCTATTTTGTTTAGATAATAACTTTGAATCTTTTAATAATTTGGTATTAATTTTTTTATTAAGAATTACCGCACCAGCATATACTGGACCAACAAGACTTCCTCTACCAACCTCATCAACACCCGCTATTATTTTTTTCATATAATTTAAATTATTATGTTTTGATCATCTATTTCTTTACGAATAATTTTTAGATCTTCCCATGAAAATTTTTTTTGATCAGGTTTTCTTAAAAGATATGCAGGATGAAAAGTAATTATAGTTTTATAATTTTTTTTTCCAATTATTACTTCTTTCCATTGACCTCTTTCTTTAGATATTTTTTTATTACTACCCAGTATTGCTTCCATAGCAGTGCTTCCCATTAGTATTAAAATTTTAGGATCTATAATAGCAATATGCTCTTTTAAATATTCTGAATATCTATTAATTTCAGAGTGTTCAGGTTTTCTGTTATTAGGTGGTTTATAATTTACCACATTAGTTATGTAAATTTTTTGTCTTTCAATTTTTATTGCTTTAAGCATTTTATTAAGCAAATTACCTGCATCGCCTACAAAAGGCTTTCCCAACTCATCTTCTTTTTGGCCAGGACCCTCACCAATTATCATTATTGGGCTTTGTATATCTCCATCTCCAAAAACAATTTTTGAGGCATTTTTTTTTAAATCACAATTTTGAATTGCTTCAATTCTTTTTTTTAGAATTTCTAGTTTGGGCAAAGAATTTTCTAATGTAGGTTTAGTTTTTATTCTTTGAATTGGGTTGTCGCTATATATATAATTATAATCTAAGATATTTAGCAATTCTAAATTTAAAATGTCATTTTGATTTATATCTTTTTTAATCATAGAATAAGAACATGGTAACAAAAATTTATAAAATTATCTTCTTTTGTTTGTTTGTTTTTTATCAAAATATTTCATACTCAAAAAGTTTAGAATCGCCAGTTTTTAATGAAAAAAATCTATATAATTATTTTTCAGCATTAGTTGCACTAGACAAAAATCAAAATTATGAATCTTTAAAATTTTTTGGTTCTTCAAGTTATTTAAAAGAATCGCATGAACCATATATTAAAAAATATATTTTTTCATTAATTCAAAGTGGCAAGATCAAGAAAGCTGTTAATGAAATTAAAACGATGAAAAATGAAAAGTTTATTGATTTTTTTGAAGCCCAACTAATACTTTTATTAAATAGTTTAAAAAACAATGATTATGAAAAAAGCACTTCTTACCTTAATAGTCTTAAACTACATAAAGAAGAAGGTACGTTTGAGCTTATTGTATCAAGTTTTCTAGAACAATATGTTTACTTATTTAATAATAAGAAAATTAGTAATAAGTATTATAATGAAATACCCAGTGAAATTCTATTTACAGGATGAAAGTCTCCAGCGTCATTGAATGAATAGTTTACCTTTGTTAATATTCCGGAAAGCTTTAATGAAAAGCCCAGGCCTAAAGAAAGGCCCTCAGTGTCGTGATTAAATTTATAGCCACCACGTAAGAATATCATTTTACGGTATCCATATTCACATCCAATATTTACCCTTTCTGAGTAGTCGATAGGGTGAACCGCATCTAATTCAAAAAGCAAATTATGGTCTTCCCCAAATCGAGTAAATAAGTCCATCAAATCCAATGCAGCTCCCATTGTAAATGTAAGAGGAAGAGGAAATGAATCATCTTCATACTTGAAATTCTTTGAAAAATTTCTCACTCCCATTCCAAAACGGAAACTTTTTAACCCCGGGTAATAAATAGTACCAAAGTCGTAAGCAAGCCCGTCTGTTTCATTTAATTTTTCTGAACCATCAGGTATCAGTGTTTTGCCAAGATTTTGACTTACATATTTTACTTGCCCTCCCACCGAAAACTGGTCAGTAAGACCCTTTGCGAAAGAAACTCCCAATGCAGATGCTGTAACATTTACATTTCCGGTTTCAATGAATCCAGCTGTATTATCTTCAACCCGAGTACCTATTATTTTGCCATAATCCGATGATAGCATGCTGAACCCAATTGTACCAAAACCACCTAATTTTTTTGTAATTCCCAGCGAATAATAATGAATATCGGCGAGCCAGTTTGTTTGAGTACTAAAAAAATCAAGTTTATGAGAACCCTCAGTCATTCCTGCGGGATTATAGAACATTGAACTTGCGCCCGAACCAACAAGCGTATAGGCACCTCCCATTCCTGCTGCCCGTGCATCCGCATCTATTTTTAAAAATTGATAACCCGATTGAGCAACTTTAATTAACTCAGCATTTAATTTTGTATGAGTTATACCTATTGCTAAAGACGTAAAAATGATAACCTTAATTACCTTAGCCATAGATTTCTCAAAATTAAAAAGAGTAATCAATCTTAATTTCATCTGATAATAACAAATTTAGTTACAGCCATATCCCCAGATTCATTATCGGTAATTTTGGCAATATAAAGTCCACTAACGAGTAATTGCCCGCTATCTGATACAGTCTGGAGATCAAGAATGTTTCCTCCCCATATTTCATCTCCTGAACCTGAATCATGGTTGATCGTTTTTACAAGGTCCCCACTCTCTGTATAAATATTAATTGTGCAGTATGCTGGAACATCCATAAACACAATTTTATTAGGTTCTCCTGGGAAATTATTGGCGTTCACATTTAATGGATTAGGCACGACACGGACTGTTTCAAGTGTACCCGGAGTACGTGACCTGTAAGCTGCTGCCCGAGTTCGATTCAAATTCCAACCGCTTTCAAGACTGCGGACTTCTCCGTTTGGACTAGGCGCGTTTGATATACCATCATCAAAAGCTGTCACATAATAGAAATAAGCGACACTTCTCTGTGTGGAAGTATCATTATAGCTATGAGTGACAGGGACACCGGAATTACCACCACATTCGAAAATTCTTGTGAAGGATGAATCAGCACTCCCGATACTGCGATAAACCCGATAGCCTGAAAAATCTGCTGCCTCTTCCGATTCTTCCCCCCAATTAATTTGAATATGGTCAGGTAAACTGCGAACATCAACAGACGGTGCTCGTGGAGGAACAGGGAGTTCATAATTATTTTGAACTGCGTATTGTGCTGCCCATGCATTATTAAATAATGAATCTTTCCCCGTAGCTATCCAACAATCTTTGGCATAATCATTATCATCATCATATAAATCAGGGTGAACTAAATATTGAGGGGGTAAGTTGTTTTCGCCATCCCATGAAGCAGTTCCTTGATTCCATGCCTTACCTAATTCCCGTCCTTTCTCTGGTGAAATACTTCCCATAACAAATGCATAAACAAACCGAATGCTGTCGCCAAATGCAAGATCATATGGACCGGAAGAAGTGTGGGCTATTGCTCGCCAATTCCACCATGGAAATTCTATTGGATATTTATAGCCTTGCTCATCCATTCTATGAGAGTGGTAAGTGTCGTCATAAACATTTTCTGTCTGATATTCGAAATTGAATAGAGGTCCACCAAATCCATACTGTAAAACTTCATATAGATTTTCTAATTCACTGGAACTATGGCTCGAAGCTTCAAATTTTAGCCAGAAAATCTCCACAGTATTTACACCCGTCATTCGAGGTTGTGTAACATCATCAGATTTATCACTTGCAGATTTGTCAGCGTGTAGAAAAGCTTCGCCAACATAGAATGGAGTTTTGATAAAATCTTTAGATTTATCGGGATCGCCAAAATCATCATAATCAGAATTTGATCCACGAGCAGGATAACCGTACATCATTCGTAACGAATCCCCAACCCTTTCTCCATAGGTGCTATACCAAGGGACACCTCTTCCTGGAGAATAAAAATTATTCATCCGCATAAAGTAAACATCTTCCAAATTCTGCCCTGGAAGTTCTATTTCATCATCATCATCAGTATTCCCATTATTGATAAAGGTCCAATCATAAATGATGAAATCGTCATAATCTGCACTGCTCCAAGCCAATACTTTTTGTTTAAGCGTAACACCCATTATAGTGTTAACCGTAGACTTCATCATTAGGTCAGCAGTCCCGGGAATTTTATCAGGATTCACTTCGTCACCGGACAATGGGAACGGATCATTAAGAATATCACCATCTACTTGGATTGTGGGTGGATCATACCGTCGGTATTGTCTTAATGTGATGCCTTCATCGTCGGCTATTGGCATTGTAATATTTTCATTGGCACCTGCCGTCGCAGTCCCGACAACTTTTACAGGCCAATTGGTCCCTGTCTCATCAACCCAATCAGTGGTGCCCAAGTGCCAACCCGCATTGTAAAGATGAAATGATTGATAGTTGTCATAGTAGTAATAGACTGCTCTGGAGCCTGAGAGCTGATCCTGATCGGTATTATCAACGACCTTCATTTCCACATTGCCTATTCGCACCCATTTGTAAGTACCGGCATAAAGAATTTGAGATATACTTATTATTATGGTGATATATAAATAATAAAGTTTATAATTGTACTTCATATTCCCGGATCTATATTAAAAATTATACCTGAACCCAATAGTAAATCGCCTTGGGTTAAGATAAGTTAAGAATCCTCTGTTAGGCATATTAATGTGTGGCTTGCTTTTACTGTATACATCACCTAACTGATCATCTCCATCTGCATACCCTGCAGCAGTGTATTCATCATCACCATACATGGGAAGGTGTAGAGACTCTAGATAATTTCTCCAATCATCACCGCCGTCAAATCCTTGCATAGAGATATATTGAAGTCCGAAAACATTTGTTACATCCATAAAAAACATTAGATCATAATTTTCACTGGAAATATTTTTTGCTACACGCAGATCTGCAGTGAATTCACTTGTCCACTGTAGATTATCCTGTAGCTCATAAGTATCTAGAGGATCCCATGTAATGTAGTCCCCAGCTTTCCAGCCAAGCAGTAGGTTGGCTTGCAATTGTTCAAGTGGCCGCATCTTAAAAATTTTTGGTCCCCAAGCTTGGGGTGTATGGAAGACTAAATTACTCCTTGCAAAAGGTCTTGCTAATGGTTTTTCCTGTTTTGGATTTTGATAACCGTAGCGCAATTGGTCACGAGGATTTTCATAGTAGTGATCCCGCCCAAAATATCCCCATGTCTGTACGATATAATTATAGTTTATCCAACCGGTAAACCAACGACCATATCTTTTCTGTACTCTTACCTCAAATCCACGTATATCTTCATAATTGCTATTTTCTGTAGTTGTATAGTTAACACTACCGTCTATACTGGTGTAGTCAACATATGCAATCTGTTCAAAAATATCCTTATAATAACCTGAAGCATGTAGAAGAACCATATTTGAAAGATCATATTCTACACCCAACTCATAGGCTATTGTTTTCGGTATCTCGGCAGAAGGATTTCCCAAATAGTCAATCCCTTGGTATGCAGTTCCATAGCCTATTTGATACATATCAATGGATGAAGGCATGGAATAAAAATGACCATAGTTGAAGTATAACTTTGCTGCGCTGGTAATAGGATGTGAAATCCCAATACGTGGGCTAATTTTAAGATGACCCTTTGCTGATTCTTTAGGAGCTGATTTGGTAAAGTCATCTTTAAAAGTAGGAGATAAGTATTTTGAGTAAAGATCAACTGAATACCATTCCTTATTAGGGTGATTACTATCAACTCTTAAGCCTAGGTTAGCAAAAAGCCCTTTAATCTCAATCTTGTCTTGAATGTAAGCACTTAATCTTGCGGGATAAGCCCGATAATGATTTACGTAGTTATTCTTAGGCGCATAGGAAAACTGACTTTGATAATTTGTATTTAAATCATCATAGTTTAGTTCAAAACCAGTTTTGACTTGGTGCTTTTTGTTAATTTGACTGGTCAGATCAAACTTAATATTTAAGGTTGTCACTTCGGACTTATCCCGAGTTACACCACCTAAAGATGCAAATATCATCCCATCACCTGATGGGGTGTAATCGCTTGCGACTAAAAATCCAAAGGGTGATTGATCAACATTTACGTTTCCAAAGGATTGTACTGTTGTTGTATCACGAATAAAATCTGGGCCATAGCATGCATTTTTTAGATGAACATTTGAAATTCGAATATTATAGAATGTGCTGGGACTAATTACATGATCAAATGTTAGCCCCACCATTGAGCGATATATATTAAATGGGTTCAGTGCATTAGGCCAATAAAAAGCAGAACCGCCACCATCTGCATAAGCATCAGACATTGTGAGATAACTCCAGAGAATATCAGAACCGCTATCCAAATACCAATTATTCCCGGACCCTTCTGGACTCGCAGATAAAGAATTAATCTCTCCATACAAGCCTTCAATTTTTAATTTTATTTTAGGTTTGGGCCTCATTGTTAGCTTTAACTGGGTATTTGATTCACTGTAATAGTCTCTTGCAGTTGGTAATGCAAACATTTCATTCTTATTATGGTGGGAGAAGTAAAATGTCATATTTCCGATTGCTTTCCCAACTAATGGCACCGGCCCGCCAAATCCAATATCAAGATTGAGATCAGGTTTATGGGCATATTGCCCTTTCTTTTGACCGAGCTCAGCACTCCCTTCGGTTCGGTGATACCATAAGAAAAGGTCACGAGCCTGCGAAGGTGACATATCATTTGAAGGGTCATTGTCTGATAATAAATTCGCAGATACTGCATTCCACCCAATGAATTCTGGATAGCTTTCTTGCGTTTCAGAATCCCACGCTCCTTGCTGTGTTCCACCCCACATAACTCCTGGCTCTAAAAATGGCCTGAGGTAATAATTCATAGGATCAAAAAGTGAATATCCATCATGTTTAAATTGAGGAGGGTCATAATATATGTCAATTGATCCGCTATAGTTTGAGGGGGAACCCTCTTTTGTAATTATATTAATAAGCCCTGATCGAATATTTCCATATTCGGCATTGAACCCACCTTTGATAATACTTATTTGATCTATCGAGCTCATATTTACCATCATCACTGGTTGGTTTGAACGATTATCAATAAAAGACATTCCATCAACCATTAAAGCAGTTTGGTCCAATGTACCACCACGAATCAAATCATTTTCAATTCCTGCTTCTAGATTCAGGTAATCATTTAGATCCCGAATTTTTGGCACTTTTTTAATATCATCAGCTAAAATACTGACTTCGCTAGCTGACCGGTCCATTAGAATAATTTCTCTATCTGCGGTTACAACAACTTCATCTCCTTCAATAATTTTGGTAGATAATTCAAAATTAAGAAAGACTGTATGATCAGAATGTATTGTGATATCTTTACGAGTAATAGTTTGATACCCAATCATTGAAGCCGTTATGGAATAAGCTCCGGGCCTCAAATTCAATATATAATATTCGCCTTCATCATCTGCCATTGCACCTTGGGATGTACCGACTACAACCACGTTTGACCCAGACAATGCTTCTCCTGTCTCTTTATCTATGACTTTGCCGGATATTTTTCCAGACACACCAGCCCAAATGAAAGATTGAAAACAAATACCAATAATTAAATATCCAGCCCAGGATTTAATGAACGAATTCAGTATTTTATTAAATTTGGTTGAAATGATATGCACTGCCATTTCCTTGTTTTCTATAAAGAAATTAATATTAAATAAGAACTTGGTTATTTATGATAACCGGATAGAAAAAATAACGCCCCTTCAGTTATAAAAAGGGGCGTTATTTTTTCAGGACATTATATTACTATTGCGGTACGGCACCAGTGGCATAATCTGGGCCCAAATAAATGACATAGATTTGATTGCCTTGATTTCCTGCCGCAACGTAAAGCTTGTTATCATGCCACACTGCTTTATTCGGGTTTTCAGTAGGCAGTGTATAAACACTCTCCACAGTTCCGATTGGTGTAACACGCACTAACTCTGAGGTAGTAACCGTAGTGTCCGCATTCCAGCCATCCATGAGATATGTATTTCCCATACCATCGATCGCCAGCCCTGAAGGATTGTAATCGTCACTTGATAAAATCTGGGTGCTTGACGCTGGTGATATTGTATCGCCTTCAGCTGGTACTGGCGCTTTCCAAAGACCATTTGTACCACCTGCAGAGGCTACAGTATCATTTTTTGTATACCAATAAAGATCACCATCATAGTAACGCATAGGTGATCCCCATTTTCCATACGATTTTATTAATGTGGCAGTATCTGCATTAGCTGATCGATGGTAAATAGTTCCATTAGCTGTTCCAATATACATATTCCCATCACTATCAAAATCGAAATCAAATGGGTTATCAACATCAGTATCTGCTGGCATATAAGGTTCATAATCACCGCCAGAAGGAGGGATTCGAACAATCCCATAGTCACCCCAAACGACTGCAGCATAAAGGTATCCATCAGCACCAAAATGCATTTCACCTTCACCCCAATGAGTTTGACCGAAATAGCTTTCAGTTCCATCGGCAGTGATCTTATATACTTCTGCTGGATCTTGCCCGCGTGCATACAAGTTCCCATCTGCATCGAAAGCAAGGCCACCCTTTGTTTTGGGAAGGCCTGCAACCGTGATTATATCAAAAATGGGTAACAAGGTGATAGATACAGAATCGCTAACTTTCTCATCTGGATCTTCAACATTGCGTACTTTCAAATTAGCGCTTATTGAAACACCAACTCCACTAACATTAGGTCGGGTGAATTTCAATGATGTTGCAGTTCCTTCAGTAGGTGTTACCGATGCGAGTGATACACCGTTGCTGTCTATCTCAACCAAATTCAATGCTGCATTAGCGTTGAAGTTTTCACCCGTGATGGTTACTTCTTCACCTGGATATCCTTCAGCAGGACTAATCGAAGTAATAATTGGGGTTGGGACTTCAGTATCTGCAGCTTCTGTATCTTCTTCACATGAGAAAAATATAAAAGTGGATATGGAAATGAGAGTTAAAACTTTAAAATATTTTTCATTCATAACTTTTTCTCCAATAGTTATTATTATTGTAATCTACCGCAGTTGTTTGCAATAGGGGTTTAAATTAGGTTACACATTGAATATTGTCAATTTTAATAAATTATCAAATTAGTAATTAAGAATAATGAAAATATCCCTGAAGAATGTTGAGATGAAAACGGAAATAGAATAGAGTGTGATTAGCTTGAACTCCTCAAAACTGAATTACAAAAAGGTTCAATATCATACCCCACATTCGTGGGATTTTTTTGTTTATGGGAGGATGGGTAGATCAGATTCAACGTTTTATATAATATAACGTATGGCATATTTATTTTGACATATCTTAACGAATTAGTTACCTTGTGCAGTAGTTTTAAATAGCATAATGCTTAGAGTTATTGCATATAATTTTATCATAATAATAAAAATGAGGAGAAAAAATGGTTATACAGGTGATTAATTTTAATCTCGAAGGTATCACTCACGATGACTTCATGGGTGTAGCAAATGAGGTCGCACCGAATTTTGCCTCCCTTCCCGGACTGATCTCTAAAGTGTGGCTGTCTGA
>Ga0209752_1001624_pt1 | contig 10757 bp, 10 predicted proteins | sample METZYME_3_250m_FD_187548 | JGI IMG/M metagenome (GOLD analysis project Ga0209752, IMG submission 187548) | Marine microbial communities from oxygen minimum zone in mesopelagic equatorial Pacific - METZYME_3_250m (SPAdes) (version 2) | ecosystem: Environmental > Aquatic > Marine > Oceanic...
CTGAAAATTGTGGACGTGATTTCCAAGCAGGACATGTGTCCGCGCGAAGACCTGGACGAAAGCCGCTATGGGGTGTTCCAGGCAGTTTGCACCGCGCTGGTACGCAACGACGACTGTCGCTACCATAGCGGTTTCCATCCTGACTTTCTGCCGCAGGTCTTCGAGGAGCCACTGGCTGCTGCTGAGCTGAAGGTATTGTGTCACGATGAAGTGCAATGCCCACATCGCGTCGCGCTCGAGGCTGCTCAGGAATGCGACGTGCTGGTGTGCGACTACAACTATCTCTTCACGCCGTGGTCTGATGTAGTGTGGGAGCGCATCCAGCGACCGCTAGATGAGGTGCTGCTCATCGTCGACGAAGCACATAATCTCCCCGATCGCATCCGACTGGCGGCGTCGCCAACACTCTCACTGCAACGCGTCCATGAGGCGCAGCGCGAGGCTGACCGTGCCCTGCGAGCGCAGCTCTCAATCCTGGAGCGACTGGTTGATAATCTGACTGGACACGAAGGTGAGAAAGAAATCGACGGCGGCAGCGTCAGCCGCATGCTCGACGCGGCGCTGAAGCAAAAACTGACCGACCTAGATGGCTTTCTACGCAAGCTCGAACGGTCAGCGCAGCGGCGGCTGCAGCGCGGAAAGCCGACTCGAATGGGTGATGTGGCGGAATTCCTGAATCACTGGCGCTTCCTGAAGGAAGGAGGTGACTTGCGGCTGGCGCATGGCGGTGACAAGCCGTGGCAGCGCAAACTTTCGCTGCGACTGCTCGACCCGTCAGTAGTCAGCGCGCCTGTCTTCCACGCCGTACGGGCGTCGGTGCTGATGTCAGGGACGCTGCGGCCACGCAGCTTCTACCGCGACCTGCTCGGGCTCGAGGCCGAAAAGTCCCACAAGACGACTTACAGTTCACCCTTCCCACCCGAAAACCGACTGCTGCTCTGCGTCGACGATGTCTCAACGCTCTACCGCAACCGCGGTGACCCCCTTTACCACAAACTAGCGGCGTCGTTGACCGCTGTAGCGCAGGCAACACCAGGCAATGTTGCGGCATTCTTCCCTAGCTACGCGTTGCGTGACGACGTTGCCAGTCGGCTCGGCGATCATGGTAAGGTATTGCTGCTTGAGGAGAGGGGGGCATCCCCAGCGAAGAGAACGGCGCTGCTCGACAAACTACAACAGCGTGACACAATGCTGCTGGCGGTGATGGGAGGGATCTTTGGCGAGGGTGTCGACTATCCCGGAAACCTGCTCTCCACGGTAGCTGTAGTCGGAGTGCCAGTGCCACCGCCATCGCTAGAACAGAAAAAGCTAGAAGAGTATTTCGAGCGAAAATTTGGTGACGGGAAGGGACGCCGGTATGCGCTGACCTTCCCGTCGGTCAACCGCGTACTACAGGCTGCAGGGCGCTGCATCCGTAGTGAGACCGACCGCGGCGTAGTGCTACTCTACGACAACCGGCTTGGCCATCGCCCTTACCGTCGCTTCCTGCCCAAGGAAATGCGGCACTGCACCAGCAGCGCAGTGCCGGCACTGGTACGTGGCTTCAACGTCCCCAGAAAGGAGACTCTCCCTTCTTGAGGCGCTGTAGCTCGCCGATAACATCCTCTTCGTCCGGAGTCAGTTTCACGTTTTCCTCGCGCAGACGCAAAACGTCGCGCTCGTCTATCTCTATATAAAGGATATCGCCCTCGTCTACCTGCCGACCGACCGTGATTTCGGTCACAGCAATAGCAACTTCGTCACCCTGTGTTGCCTCCTTCAAGCCCTGCTCCCCTGAGCGCATCGAGCGTATGCGGCCGATGACGCTGTTGTCAGAGCGTAGTACTTTCTGACCAACCATAATGCGCCCTGCCAGCACGCGCACGCCAAATACAGCGGGATCACGTGTGCGGAAGGTATGGCCTTCGAGGAATTCAAACTTACCGGGGTGCGGGAACTCCTCACGCAAAGTCCGGGCCTGCTCGCGCTTCAGTTCCTCTAGCCACTCATTATACTCATCAACCAACTGGTAAACCACATTAGCCTCGAAGAGCTTCACCTCGCTCTCAACCAGCGCTTCGCGGGCGTCAGGCAACACATTGACACCGAAGGCCAAGATGGCACGTTGCTCGACTGGTGCAGTCTCGGCAATCCGTACATCGCGGCGCGAGACATCCCCTACCATGGCACGCATGATTGGCGCACTGGCTGCCTGCAATTCGAAGGCGAGCGCCTCGAGTGAGCCGATAGCGTCGGCGCGCACTGTCAATCCACGATCTGCAAGCGTGACATTGGACTCCATTTCCTCCGCCAGTTGCTCTAGAACTGGGGCGACGTCGTCACCTTGCGGTACCCCGTAGAAAGGCGCGCCGGCAATCACGCCCTCCAGGTCAGGTGCGACTACCTTGAGGCCGGCAGCAGCCCTGACCTCACTGACTGTATCGAACTGTTGGCGCGGGTCGCGTATTTCATCTAGCGGCCGCGGTTGCAACAGGCTGCGCACGTGCGTCACCACCGGTTCGGGTGTTGCACCAACCACTAGTGTATCACTGTCACGCAGGATACCGTTGTAGATTATGACTCCTAGCGTCTTTCCAAGACCGCGTTCCTCCTTGACTTCCAGCACAGTGCCCTCGGCGGGGCCAGGATGCAATGTAAGCCTGCCTTCGAGATAGCGTTGCGCTAGCCCCAGCAGCAGCATGAAGAGCTCCGGGACACCCTCGCCACTCTGCTTCACCGATGTAGGCACCAGCGCAATCGTTTTCTGGAAATCCTGCACCTCCGTAAAGAGTGCCGAGTCGAAGCCATGCTCACCTAAAGTGCGTACGACTTCCCAGATACGCTCCTGGAACGTCGTCTGTGCCGTCGTTGACTGCCGGGCGTGACTAGCGAGGAACGGTCCTTTGCGAGTGCGCCAGCCGGGGAGTCGGTCCAGTTTGTTGAGCGCCACTATGAATGGTGTTTTCGCCCGTCGCAGGATTTGTAGCGACTCTACAGTCTGCGGCTTGAATCCCTCACGGACATCAACTACCAGCACTGCCATATCTGCCAATTGCCCTCCTCGTGCGCGCAGCGTGCTGAAGGAATGATGGCCCGGCGTGTCGATGAAGAGCAGACCTGGGAGTCGTATGTTTTCTTCCGGCAACAATGCTCCGCATATGTTGGTAATAGTTTCGAATGGGACCTCAGTCGCGCCAATGTGCTGCGTAATTGCCCCCGCCTCGCGGCTGACGACCGTGGTACCGCGCACCCAATCTAGCAGCGAAGTTTTTCCGTGGTCAACATGCCCTAGCACCGCCACTATCGGCTGGCGCAGTGGCCCTGTTTCAGGTTGCTGCTCCTCGTCCGGAGAAACTGCGATGTCTGCCTCCTCCTTGCCCGCCATCGGAACCGGCCGCATATAGGCCGGTAAAAAAGCTCACCTCATTACGGCAAACCGATTCAGGATGCTTAGCAGCTTCTCTTTTTTCTCCGGGTCGAGAAAGCCCTCCTCGATTTTCTCATCTATGAAATCGAATGCATCTCCCACTGTCTCGCGCGTCGCACGCGCCACCACCGACGCTATGAAAGGCTCGATTTCCTTCTCGCCCAGTCCGGCATCCTGTAGCACTTCGTTCAGGAAATAGATAGTCTCGGTACGCCGTGCCGGATTGAGCATGCGCTGCCGCCTCTGCTTCTTCTGTATCTTTTTCTCCTTACGCCGTGGAGGCTGCGCTTTCTTGGGGCCGCGTCTGCGATGCCGTCCGCGCCGCGCCAGTTCAGCTCCCCCGCTCGGGGCAGTCCTTAGAGATATGACCTGGCTTGCCGCAATTGAAACACTTACCGCCACCTCTACCGCCGCCACCATCGGGGCAGTCGCGGGAGATGTGGCCCGGCTTGCCGCAATTGAAACACTTACCGCCGCCCTTACCGCCGCCGCCATCGGGGCAGTCGCGGGAGATGTGGCCCGGCTTGCCGCAGTTGAAACACTTACCGCCGCCGCCACCACCACGGCCACCACCACGGCCACCACCGCGGCCTCGGTCTGGCCTCGGCATCGCGTAGGCCAGATCGGAGATGTTCAAATCCTCGCGTACGTGTTCAACTTCACGGTCACCCTCACCTAATGAACCATACTTGCCGAGGCTGAGCCGGAGCGAGCCGCGCACAAGGCTTGCACGCGCGTCACTAAGCCAGATGGTCTCACCTAGTTTTACCTGGTCGCACTCCTCATTCCAGAAACTCATTATGACTGTACCAGTTTCATCGCCTACTAACCCCTCACAAACCTTCCCACCACTCTCGATATCGCGCGGTTCATCCAGCGTAAGCACCTTGACTGGCATATTTACGCGGCTGCTGCGCGGGGTCAATTCGTCTACTTTCATTGACTGCGCCGATGCTGCTTACCATATAACGCTTGACTCACCTCTGCAAAGTTAGTTTTTTACCCCAAATAAACATAACCCAAAAAGGTGATTTAGTTTAATTGGAGTTAAGTTTATATACCCTAGTGGGGGTAGGAGACTGTCCTGAGATGGAGTCCGGGACGAAACTCAAGGAGACACTCCAATGCAAGCAAACGAAACCGATTTTGGGCCGCATGTCAAAGACATTGCCACGGCCCTAGAAGACAAGCTAGACCACGCTACTATTATCGAGGAACTACGGCAATATGTAGAGAACTACGGCATAGACCTGCCAACCGCCAAGGAAGCTATTGTCAGAAAGCACTACGGCGATCCCGGAGCGTTGCAAGCTAGCCCACACAAACAGCTAGCCGACATCGCACCAGACGAACAGGCCGTCAGCTTCCGCGCCAAGGTCATCTCCGTATTTCCGAAGGAAATTACCCTAAAGGATGGTGAACAACGTACCATCTTCGAAGGGAACTTGACCGACGGCAGTGCTACACTACGCTACACTGTTTGGCGTGAAGAATTCACAGTCAAACCAGGAGCCGTAATCGAAGTAGCTAATGCCTACAGCAAGGGCTGGAACGATCGGGTTGATCTTAACTTAGGTGACCGCTGCCGCCTGCGCGAAGTCGAAGACGCCACGCTGGATGCACTTGAAATCCCTACAGCGAGAACCAACGAGGGAGATACGACTGCGTCCGATGTGGCGGGACTGCGCAGCGGTATGGGATCTGTTTCACTTACAGTCCGTATCCTCGATGTCGAGGAGCGCGAGGTAACCGTGCGGGACGAGTCAAAAACGCTCTGGAGTGGGACATTGGCCGACGCTAGCGGCAGCTGCCGCTTCACCGCCTGGCACGACCACAATCTACAGGCCGGGGAGGTCTATTCCATCGATAACACTTACGTGCGCGACTGGCGCGGAATCCCCGAACTGCAAATTAACGAAAACAGCGCTGTAGCACGCAGCGATGCCGAGCTGCCGGCGCTAAACGAGCTAGAGGGGGGAACCCACTACACAGTCGAAACACTCGATGAGCGAGGAGGCGCCAGCGACGCCGTCCTAGAAGGTCATGTGCTGGCAATACGCGAGGGAAGCGGGCTCATTTTCCGCTGTCCTGAATGCAACCGAGTGCTACGCAGCGGCCAGTGCATGGTGCACGGTAAGCAGCAAGGCACGCCCGACCTGCGCACCAAACTACTGTTCGACGATGGTACTGGTGCACTGCAGCTATTCTTGAACCGCGAGCTTACGGAACAAGTGCTAGGGCGTGACATGGAATCGTGCCTAGAACTAGTGCGCGAAAGTTATACCCCCGAAACCATCATTGATGATTTAGAACAGGCACTGTTGCTTAAGCCACTCAAGGTTGAGGGGTTCACCCGCTCAGATGACTACGGGCTAATGTTCTTCGCCCGCAAATGCGAACCGGCTCACAGCTTGGACGTGCCGTCAGTTGCCAGGCAATTCCTAGCGGCACTGGAGGCCTAATGGCGCGCCGCAGGGAACCGGCACTCCCGGTACTAGCGCAGGAACTCTCACGAGCGCGCGAAACCCACGTTGAGGACCGCGAATACTCACCTACCTACCTCATCTCTGAAATGGGGGCTAAAATCTCACGGGTACTCATCGGTGGAGTGCTAACTGACATCGAAAATCGCGGCAGCGAGGATGATCCGTTCTACATGGCGCGTATGATTGACCCCAACGGCGACACCTATTACTTACGCGCTGGGCAGTACAACCCAGAAGGTGCTGCGGCGCTATCGCGTATAGAGGCCCCCAGCCACGTAATCGCTGTTGGGCGTGTCCGTTCCTACTCACCAGATGACAGTGACGCCGTCTATGTCAGCGTCCAACCAGAGAACCTCCGCGAGGTGAGTGAGCAAGAGGTCTCAGTCTGGGCGGTCAAGGCATGTAACTCACTGATGCGCCGCCTGAAAGGCGCACAGGCGCTGTCCGACGCGAGTGACCCAGAACTGGGCATGCGTGAGCGAGAAGGGCTGGCACTGGCGCAGGAAAAGTACGAAACCGTCTCGACCGAATCGTACGCTGGACTGCTCTATGACTGCCTGAAATACCTGAGCGGGGAAACGCCCGCCACCACCCTAACCGAAAAACCACCCTTTACCGGTGAATTCGAGACCGCAGAAGCTATGGAAATGCCTCCTGCTACACCGACTGAAACAGCAGACGCCCCGCCAGAAGCGGCTGCCACTGCTGAAGAATCATCTGACGAGGAGCAAGCGAGCGACGCGGACGCCGAAGCTGCAGTACTGGATCTAATCACAAAACTGGACGATGAAGGTGAAGGAGTACTCTACGACAAACTCCGCGACAACGCTGTCGCAGCGGGCATCGATGCTGCGAGGCTTGACGAACTGCTCGATTCTCTTAACGACCAGGGGCTGACCTACCAGCCAGCTTTCAACCGCTTCCGGGTGGCCTAATGCTGAGTGAGTCTGTGCGTGAGTTTTTGGCCTCGCTCGAGCCACGTTGGGAAGATCCCCATGAATTTGACTGGCTACGCAAACGGATGGTTGAAAATGACTGAAGCCACCATCGAGGACATCCCCGGTGTCGGCCCTGCCATCGGCGATAAACTACGAAGTGCAGGATACCGTACCCTCGAATCAATTGCGACTCAGTCTCCCTCACGCCTAGGCGAGGCTGCAGGTGTTGGTAATTCTAAGTCCACTGATATTATCTATGCCGCACTCGGCATGGTTGATATTGGCGGAATCCTGACAGGGGCAGAACTGCTCGAAAAACGGCAAACCGTGAGCAAGCTAACCAGCTGCTCTAGCGAGCTGGACGCACTGCTCGGCGGCGGTGTCGAAACGCAGCTAATCACCGAATTCTATGGTCAATACGGCTCGGGTAAAACGCAGATCATCCACCAGTTGGCAGTGGCGGTGCAGCTGCCAGAGGAGCAAGGCGGTCTGAATGCAGAAGCTGCAATTATCGATACCGAGAATACCTTCCGCCCCGAACGCATTATCTCAATGGCAAAAGCACTCGACTTGGACCCCGAAGAAACGCTGGCGCGCATCCACGTCGGTCGCGCCTACAACTCACATCAGCAAATGCTAATGGTCGATAAAGTCAAGCAACTGGCTGAGGAGCGACCAATCCGGCTACTGGCAGTCGACTCACTAACCGGCGCGTTCCGATCGGAGTATATTGGCCGCGGCGTGCTGGCCGAACGGCAGGGCAAAATCGGTAGTCATATGGAGGCATTGACTAAATTCGCAGATGAACATAACGCTGCGGTGGCAGTCACTAATCAAGTGCTCTCCAACCCAGGAGGTTTCGCTTTCGGGGACCCGACCAAGCCAATTGGTGGCCATATTGTTGGCCACACCTCGAAATTCCGAATTTACATTCGGCGCGGTAAAGCGGGTAAACGCATCTTTCGCCTAGTTGATTCACCACACCTGCCGGATGGGGAAGCTGTAGTACAAATCCTAGAAGATGGAATTCGTGACTAGCGCCCTAGCCCGCGCAGTACCTTCAACCCGAACCAATTACGCTTTGCCAACTCCCATATTCCAGTAGAGTCACGGTCAAGGGTAGCTTGCTCAAGATCGCCGTCGCCCGTCATAAAGCACTCGATTGAGCAATAACCGCGGCTGGCGCCGTTGTCAACCGCGTGCGCAACGCCGTCCGGTACAGAATGGGTCATCGCGTTACCGACTTTGAAGGCCCAGTTGAACTGCTGGCCGCAGCCGCGGCAAGTGCGCGACTTAACGTTGCCGACCGTCGATTCACCGTATCGCGCACCTTCACCAACGGCTTCCTTGTCGTAGACATAGTGTGTCTCGTCGGCAGGAGGGTAACGTAGATCAGAATTCATCGTCATCGTCCCATTCCATATCATCACTCCGGGATGAGCGGCGCAGCGCTATCAGAACCCCCAAAACAACCAGCACGGCGAAGCTGGCGATGCCGAGTGTTAACGTGTCCTCCTCCCTGAGGCGGTCAAGCCAACCGCCAGTCAGCGATTGCTCCTGTTCCTGTCCAACCGTGAGCGAGTATTCAATTACATTGTTGGTCTCGTCAGTCTCGACAGTATGGTCGTCGTCGTCCAGCACTATGCGCAGCGTGTAACTACCAACCTGGTCGAAGGTGAAGGTGAAGGTGAACTCCTCACTTTGGCCAGGCGAGAGCCAAGTAAAGTCATCTTCCAGCAAGAGTAGCTCACCTCCCTCGAAACTATAGTAAACATCCACTGTGAGCGGGTAACCGTTGATGGCGGAGTCGCCGCTAGTGCGTGCCATTACTGTAAGGGTGAAATCACTGCCTTCAACAACACTGCTGGAGTTGGCCAGGCCATTCACTGTCACATCCTCCCAACTGAGGCTGTTGTCCAGCTGATGCTGCTGCACCACTAAGTGCAGCTTCTCGTCGCCAGTGCTCTCCCACTGGTTGCCCTGGATGTCGCCACAACTAACTGTCAGTAGGTAAGTATCGCTCGGCGCGCCGCTATCGCCGTAAGCCCACTCCCACCCCACGCGCAAGCCTTCTCCGTCGTCCTCCAGCAAGACACCGCCGCCAACCGTGGCGGAAGTCCCGGTGCTAACACCTCCGACTTTCAGCTCCCACGTTCCGGACTGCAAATCATCGTTACCAAAGGCAGAGAGCAACCAAGTTTCCACCTTTACTACGCTGCGAGAGTGATCTACCTCAATTCTAGGGAACTCACTCCGGAAGTGGTCCATTTCCATTGCGATACCAGCTGGGTGATTGGGACTGGAGGTAAGTACAACAATCTGGTTGTTATCCTGATTTCCGAAGGGATCCGAAATATCGAAGTCATCTCCACCAGAGTATTCCAGGTCGACCCGGATAGTCTCGTTACGGTCAATCTGGTACTCGCTGTCGAGCGAAAAATTGGTTGCGAAGCGAGCTGCGTTGTCATTGACCGTGCGCGCCTCGGTTTCGCTCTGTAGGAAAACACCAGGTACTGCTAGGGTAACTCGGAACTGCACATCCTTGACCGAGCCGGAGGTGGCCTTGGCCCATATTTCGAAGGGGACCTCACCACGTACAGTGACATTAGTCACCAGTTCCGAGCTGTACCAGCTGCCAACATCCTCCCACTGCCGGCTGTTTCCAGGTGGTGCCCCACGCCGATTCCCGTCTTGCGGACAGTCGCTTTCAGTGCCGTTACCGCTTGCTGGCGCAGTGGTGTTGAAACTGCCACTACCGTCATCCAAGTCACCATAGAAGTACAAATTGAGTTCGTGGAACTCACCACTGCCGTAGTCCGGCTCGGCTGCGCGCGCCGTGTCACCGTGCAGCAGCGATAGCAAGAGCAAGATAGTCGTGAGAGCTGCGCGCGCACGCATGTGGCTTTGCGACCTAAACCGCTCCTTTAAAGGTTCCCTCAGCCAAGTGCTTTCTGTGCAGCCTCAAGGTTCGAAACGTGTGCTACTAGGACTGAGTTACGACCCGCAGCAGAGCCGTAGATGTAGTGTATGTTGACGTCTGCGCTCGCCAGTTTTGCGGACGCTGCTGCCAGCGCGCCTTTTTCGTGCGGGAGCTCGATAGCCAGCACCTTGTTCATGACGGTGCTGTGACCCAACGCTTCGATTGTCTTGCGAGTCGCCGCCCAGTCGCTGGTCACTAGCCGCATCACAGCGTGATCACTAGCGTCGACGACTGAGAGCGCGATGAGGTTCACGCCAGCGTCAGTCAGCGCATCACCTACAGCAGCCAGTTGCCCGGGCCGGTTCTTCAACATTACTGATATCTGTCTTTCAATACCCATTTTTACACTTCCCGTATTGGTCGGGTCTCGCAAAGCGGTCTGATTTATTTATATGCTTTTCGGCAGCAGCCAAACTCAGGTGCCGAGCGCCAGTCGCAGGATGTCGCGCGTTCCGGGTGCCAACCCCAGTGTCATCAAGAATAGCAGCAACAGGTAGCGTGTGTGGTGGTCAATTTCCTCGTGCTCCGCCTCGAGCGCCCATATTACTGCGCTCACGACTGCGAACTTAAGCGGCAGCATCACCACCGCAGTCCCAAAGTAGTCGATAGCGCCTGATGGCAGCACGTGTTTCTCAACGTAGCCGTAGCGGTCGATGCCAAGCCACGTTGCTGAGCCATCTAGAAAATGTGCGAAGTAAAGCCCCAGGTATTCCGGGCGCTGCACCACCTGTAGTGCGCGTAACTTGCGCAGTGGGAAGCGTAGTGCTGCTCCAAGGCAGCCAAACACCGCCAGCACTAACCAGAAGGCATGGCCGCCGTCCGCAGTCAGCGCCAGCCAACCCAAAAACAGGGTGCAAAGCATGAAGCCAGGATGCGGCACGCCGCGCTCGGCCTTGAGCCACGCCGCGCCAGCGACCGACAACGTCAGCCCTAACGCGAGCAAGGGC
>Ga0209752_1001626_pt1 | contig 10743 bp, 10 predicted proteins | sample METZYME_3_250m_FD_187548 | JGI IMG/M metagenome (GOLD analysis project Ga0209752, IMG submission 187548) | Marine microbial communities from oxygen minimum zone in mesopelagic equatorial Pacific - METZYME_3_250m (SPAdes) (version 2) | ecosystem: Environmental > Aquatic > Marine > Oceanic...
GGAAGTCAAGGCAGGAGACTTATATCAAGTGCGTTACATGGACCAGCCCACAGCACATTTCGGTTTGGGCAATCGGGATGGTGCTGATGTTGTAAGGGTGTTGTGGAGTAATGGCGTACCGCAGAACCGCTTTAAGCCGGAACGAAACCAGACCATTGTGGAAACCCAGGTTTTGAAAGGATCCTGCCCTTATCTATTTGCCTGGAATGGCTCTGAATATGAATTTGTTACAGACGTACTTTGGCCCAGCGCACTTGGTATGCCGCTGGGGATCATGGCTGGTGAACCAGTGTATGCATTTCCCAATTCAACCGATGAATATATCAGGGTGCCCGGGAACAGCCTGGAAATAAAAGATGGTGCATATTTATTACAATTCACAACAGAATTGTGGGAGACACCATATCTGGATAAAATAGAATTACTTGTTGTAGATCATCCGGAGAGTGTAAACGTGTTCATCGATGAAACGTTTATTCCACCACCATTCCCGCAGTTTCGTATTTATAATTTTACAGACAGACAGTTACCCGTTGCCGCGGAGGATGCCCAGGGCAATGATGTACTGGATAAAATAATTGGTCAGGATAAAGAATACATTTCAAATCTTGTTCCAAACCTGTACCAGGGATTGACCGAACTCCACGACCTTATACTGGTTTTCGAGGATTTAAGTGATACTGATTCCCTTTTTCTATTTCTCCAGGGCTGGCTGTTTCCCACGGATGCCAGCATAAATGTGAATATTTCACAATCCAGTATTTTCCAATCAATATTTCCTTATCTCCAGGTTCCGGACGCGCAGGGGAATTGGATCACGGTAGTGGACAACCTGGGTTTTCCAAAAGGGAAAAATAAAACCATGGTGATAGATCTGACGGATAAATTTATTTCCGCTGATTACCGTCTCCGCATTAGTACCAATATGCAGATTTACTGGGATCACATATTTATTACCAGCAGCGTGTCTGGAAATGCAATACAAACTGTAGGTTTACAGCCAGTTGTAGCAGACCTGCACTATCGTGGGTTTTCCCATATATCACGTAGGAATTTCAGCAGTCCCCATATCCCAGATTATGATTTTATCACAACGGGACAAAAGTGGCGTGATCTTACTGGTGCTTATACCCGATATGGTGATGTATTGTCTCTATTGCTTGATTCAGATAGTAAATATGTAATTATGAATGCTGGTGATGAAATAACACTTCAGTTTGATGCGTCTGCGTTGCCGCAGTTACAGGATGGCTGGAGTCGGGATTTTATGTTTTACAATGACGGCTGGTTGAAGGACGGTGATTTGAATACAGCCCGGGGACAAACAGTGGAACCGCTACCATTTCACGATATGACATCTTATCCCTCTGGAGCAGAAAATTCATATCCTATAGATGAAAATCATGCCTTCTATAGAAAACAATATAACACCCGGATTGTTACTACTGAACCGTTTAAAAAATTTCTTCGCGAGCCAATCAAATGATTGGCAATAGAATAGCCTGAACTATTATGTTTCACCTTCCTCTATTAATTAAATCTAAATGATGACCTATCTAATAAAACCTACTTATAAAAGCCTAATAATTTCTTTGGTTCTGGCTTCCAACTTTAATATATGTCTTAGTGGTGAATCTAGAGAATCAATATATCTGCAGGACAACAGTCAAAATTCAGGAATTGATTTTGTACACTTTGCCCCCCGGCCACGCTGGTGTGAAATTGGGCCATCTGTGGTGGGTGCGGCTACAAATGAGGGTTTAAGCCTTGTGTTCCAGGAAGAAGAAGAATTCTGGAAATCGAACGGCAGACTGTTGACCATGGATGAGTTTGCCAATATGCATTTAATCAAAATGAATGGTTCTGGCGGTGCCTGGCTGGATTATGATCGGGATGGTGACTGGGACCTGTACCTTGCAAATTGCCAAGGCAGTGGGGACATAACCAATGTTCTCTACGAAAACCAGGGCAATGGCAGTTTTTTCCGGGTTTATAATTCAGGTGCAGAAGATGAGGGTGAAGGAATGGCTGTATCTGCTGCCGACTACAACAATGACGGGTATCCGGACCTGTTTGTCACCAATTACGGGAATTTCAAATTACTAAAAAATAATGGTGATAAGACATTTACTGATGTAAGCACATACGCATTCCCGGAAGGTATCAGGGACTGGTGGTATGGAGGATCTACCTGGGGTGACTATGACCTGGATGGCAACTTGGACCTGTATGTTTCAGGGTATGTGGATTTTTCCCGCAGGCCGCACTACACCAGCTTAAGGTTCCCCATGGATTTTGGCGGCCTGCCAAATACTCTTTACAATAACAATGGAGATGGTACTTTCACGGACGTAACATCAACCATCAGTGTATTAAGTGACGCCTCCAGGAAATCCATGCAGGCTGTATTTCACGATTTTAATGAAGATGGCTTTCCTGACCTATTCGTAGCGAATGATACAGATGCCAATGGCTTTTACCTGAATCGCGGGGACGGTACCTTCAAACCTTTCTCCGGGCCCAGCGGGCTCAGTACCACTGACGGCAGTATGGGTGTTGCTCTGGGTGATATGAACAGGGATGGATTGACCGATCTGGTCTATACCAATTATGCAGCGGAAGTGAATACCCTGGCATTTCTTGTCGATAATAAGAGCAGCAACGATGGCAGCCTGCGCAATGCTGTCTTTATACACGATTTTGATTCTCCCATAGTACATAAACTTTCCTGGCCCAATATAAGCTGGGGTCCGGGCCTCTTTGACCTGGACAATGATGGGGATCTGGATCTCTTCTTTGCCAACGGCCATTTAAATTCCGTAAGCGGCGACAACCGCCAATCAAACCTGTTATTTGAAAATGATGGGAAGGGACATTTTGCTGATATATCTGAATCCTCTGGAACACTTGCCACCGGAAAGCGGATTCATCGCGGCGCCCTGTTCGCTGATTATGACAATGACGGCAGAGTGGATATATATGTTACCGTGAACGGCCAGCAAGTAGAAGACGGCAAGGGCAACACTGTCTTCGATACCAATCAGGGGAAAGGTATCCTGTTTCACAATGAAACGGAAACGGAAAACAGCTGGTTAAAAGTTCGGTTGGAAGGAACAGAATCAAACCGGGACGGGTTTGGCACCATTGTAACTATTCACACTAATGATAAAATGCAAAAACAGGCTCTTTCATCGGGTCAGGGATATTTTTCCAGCAATGCCAGGGAACTTTATTTCGGGCTTAAGGAAGCGGAAACGATTGATCAGATCGATGTAGAATGGCTCAGCGGCACCAAACAAACATTCAAGGATATCCCTGCACGGCAGACAATTTATATTCTGGAAGACGAATCCCTGCACCAGAATACATTGATCTTGAATAACAAGTAATAGCTTCATTTTATATATAATGATAATCGACTATAATAACGATGAATAAGATAGGTATTGACCTGGGCGGCACCAAAATTGAAGGGATCCTCTTGGATAAGCAAAACCAGGTCATGGAACGAATCCGAGTCCCGACGAAACAGGAAAACGGATATGAAGCGATCCTGAGCCGTATCGTCACACTGATTAAAGATATTCAATCCAGATCAGACCAGGCTGCAAGTATTGGTATCTGTACCCCTGGTGCCATTGAGCCGATAGAAGGTGTCCTGAAAAACAGTAATACCGTATGCCTGAATGGAAAACCATTGAAAGACAATCTTGAATCTGCGCTGGACTATTCCATAGAAATGGAAAACGATGCCAATTGCTTTGCTCTGGCTGAAGCCGCCCTGGGGGCAGCAAAAGGGTATAGCACGGTATTTGGCGTCATTATGGGCTCTGGTGTAGGCGGCGGAATTGTTTTCAGCCAGCAAATTCACCGGGGACGTTTATTCATTGCTGGTGAATGGGGTCATATTACATTATATCCCGGTGGAATGGATTGCTACTGCGGCCGCCAGGGCTGCGTAGAAAAATATATCAGCGGCACTGCCCTGGAAAGACGCTGGACTGAATTGGGCGGTAAAAACCTGGCCCTGGATCAAATTGTGTCGAAATTCGACCCTCTGCCGGATGATCGATACCGAAAATGGAAAACAGAATTCCTGGACAATTTTGGCCGTGCCCTGGCAACTGTAATTAATATTGTGGACCCCGACGCCATTGTCCTTGGCGGGGGTGTCTCCAATATACCATTTCTCTATAATGAGGGCAGCAAAATAGTTCAAAATAATACATTCAGTACCTTTTCAGACACACCAATTTTACCTAATCAGCTGGGCGACTCTGCTGGTGTATTCGGGGCTGCTTTATTACCAGAATTATAACCTAATGATGCCTCAAATACCTATCCTGTAAAGAATATTTTTTTCTGCTCATAACTCAAACCAGATCCACTATATCTAACTATTAATTGGTAATATTGGTGGACTTTATCAATACCCTCCCCTTATACCTTGCATATTTAAAGATATCCTTGTTACAATCCACAGAACCTAAACGGTGCAAAGCAATATTTGAGAGATAATAACTATGAGTGATAAAAAAGAATTCAATAAAAAATACGAAGAGAAACTTAATGAACTGCAAATCGAACTGGTACGGCTCCAGGATTGGATTATCGACCGCGGAAAAAAGATCGCAATTATTTTTGAGGGCAGGGACGCAGCAGGCAAAGGAGGCACCATTAAGCGTATCATAGAAAATTTAAATCCCAGGTACTGCAAGGTCGTTGCTCTGGCGGCACCAACAGAACGGGAAAAAACCCAGTGGTATTTTCAGCGCTATGTACCTCACCTACCTGCCGGCGGTGAGATTGTAATCTTTGATCGGAGCTGGTACAATCGTTCCGGTGTGGAGCGAGTTATGGACTTTTGCACTGAAAAAGAATATATCAATTTTCTGCAGACTTGCCCGGAATTTGAACGGATGATCATCAGTTCAGGGATTCAACTGATAAAATACTGGTTTTCCGTTAGTGCAGAAGAACAGATAAAACGTTTTAAAAGCCGGGCGGAAGATCCTACCAAAGGCTGGAAATTAAGCCCAATGGACTTAGAATCTGTAAATCGATGGGATGATTATTCCAAGGCTAAGGATAATATGTTCGAACATACGGATACAGTTTTCTCCCCATGGAACGTAGTGGAATCGGACAACAAGAAAAAGGCTCGGGTTAATTGTATCAGTAACTTCCTGCACCAGGTTAAATATGAAAACATAGAACATCCCGAAGTGATCCTGCCAGAACGTACCCAGCAGAAAGACTATGATAGGCCATCCCGTTCCAACTATAATTACGTACCAGAAGAATTGTAAGGTTAAATAAAGAAATGAAATTCATTGAAACATTAAAAAAAATAGAAATTATTATCCTGGGAAAACGTAATCAGAAATCTGCAAAACCAACAGGTCACTGGCAGCAGTACCGCAAACCGAAGCAGTAGAAAACCTAATCCGCAAGGATTGTTTTAAACTGCGCCGCAACCTGGGCAATGGGCATTGAACTCTTCCTTTTCAGGTGAGAATCAAAAAATACTGTCACCATTGTATTTAGCATCGCCCTCATTGTTGATCTGTCCTCCCAGCTGAAATAAGGTACTACCACCTTGGCCGCTGGCGCATACTGAGGCCCATCCGTAAAATCATAATGTTTCATCCTGCTGGCTGCAAAATGATGATTAGGAGCAGATGAATTCTTCATTAAGGTTTTCATTTTCTTGTAATTTTCCGGCATCCTCTCCCATTTGTCTTGTCCCAAGTGCAGGAAGGGAATGCTCATTCCCTCTTGAATTATTTTATCACTTAAAGGAATAAACCAGGCATCGAAACCTGCTGCTGCATCAATACGATTGTCCGTACTGGCAGTAGCAATAGTTGTGGCACCGCCAAATGATTGTCCGAACATTCCCACCCGCTCCAAATCAATGATTCCAAACAAAGGATTTTTTCCTTGCAAATGATCAATCTGATCCAAAACAAATTGGATGTCGCCAACTCGTAAATCCAGTTTCTGTTCGGTGGTTATTTTGGGTTTGGCTGCTTCGCCAGCTTTTCTGGATTTTTCCGATAGGTACGGCGCCGTGGAACCATCACTAAAGATGGTGATGAAGGAATCATACGTATGACCCACAGCCACTACCACGTACCCGCGACTGGCCAATTCTTCACACTGGATAGAATTTTGATGTTTATATCCTCCTCTCCCATGTGAAAAAACCACTAAGGGGTAAGAACCTTTATTTGTGGATGGTTCAAGATCTATAAATGAGTTTGTCTCAATTTCAATAACACCTGCTAGAAGAAATTTTGGCACAGAGTAGTGATTCGCTAATTCATTTACTATCATTTTATTATTTTGGAAATAAATAAATCTTTCTCCCGAATTCCTTTTTACAGCAGGATACCAGAATTGCACCATGATCCTGCGCAGTGCATCTTCCTTATCTGCAAAAATATCCGCCCTGCTGGAATCGGTCCACTCAAACACTCTTGTGCCAACCACATAGCTGCCTCCCGGAACAGGGATATCATGATAGCGCAGCAACCGGCTGCTTGCACATCCAATGGGCAGCAGGATAACCACAATCCATAGATAAGCTAGCCGATGTAAGGCATATTTCATAAACGGGAAAAACTGACCATGTGATTTAAAAAGAAAAAACCCGGGTGATATTGAAACCAAGAAATACATCACCACCTTTCATAGATCCGCTAGCGTCCTCAATGTAGGCACCCTCGTATCCACCCCGGGCATTGGTAAGTAGCAGTTGAAATACATGACCGCCAGTTTCAATATCGCATCCCAGGCCCCATCCGTTTTTAAAAGAGTCGGGACGATCGCCCAGGGGGAAGGATATATCGGCATTGATAGAGAAGCGCCTTGTGACCATAATCCTGCCGCCGAGACCAGCTGAAAAGAGATCATGCTCATCTTCATGTGCGGGTACTAGATTCTTATGGATCCAGGTCGGAACCACCTGCAGGGAGACACTTTCATTGAATTTCCGTCCCACGATCAGCTGCTGCAAATAACGGATCCGGTTCGCGAAATTATCTTTGACAATGGCATCCTTCCTAAGTGCGTCAATACCCATATTTGAGAAAATTACCACGGTGATGGGAAATGTTTTTCCTTGCCCCTCTGTCTGACGAATCAATTTGGCCTTGATCATTACATCATAGGTTTTCTGCCAGGAACTCCTGCCCAGTCCAAAAGCCAGCCTTTCATGAAGCCCATATTTCAGATCATAATGCACCGCGGCCTCATCCAGACCAAACAGGTCATAAAAGCCATTTTCCACTGTACCGAACCGGTGCTGGACCATGAATTCCAACATCTTCGACCGCGGTAATTCCACGGATTGTGAATTCACTATCCGTGTTGCCTTAAATGTAGCCTGTACCGGCATGGGTTCTATTGGTTCATCAACCAGGAGATCCAATAATTCATCCTGGGGAAATATGTTTGTTGCACTGAAAAGGAGAAAAAGAAAAAGGCGAATCATTTCTGCTGCAATTTCACATTCACAGTAACCTGGATTATCCGGGCGATATTATTTCTGACTATTTTGGGAATCCTGATGTCATAATCCGCAGGAGCAACTTCGAATGTGGCCAGGCCATTGATACCATCCCCCGCGCGGGCGAGGGTACCTGATTCCGATATTTCCCGGGAAACTCCATGGATGGTTAATGTGCCGGTTACGGCTACATCCTGAGAATCCGGACCAAGATCGAGTTCTAGCCAGTGGTCTATATTCCCTTTGAAGGTGGCCTTGGGGAATTGGTGTGATTCCAGATAATTCTCATTAAAGTGTTCCTGCATCAAGGCATTGGGAAATACAAAACCGCGAATGGGAACCTGAAAGGCTAAACTCCCGGTCTCCAGGTCCAGCACGCAGGAAGCTTGTTTATTTACAGCTACAATATCCTCCATAGGCGCATGGGAGTAAAAAGAGACAGTACCGGAGCGAGTGATGTAGAGGTCCCGGGCCAGTAGCGGAACACAACAGAGAAATAAAAATATTTTTTTCACTGGCATTCCATTTCAAAAAATGTCTGGATAACAGAGATGTTTCCAGCGGAGAGTTTTTGCCCGCCATTGGGCATAAAACCTGGATCGGCTGATTCTCGTTGGATACGATCTAGAACCTCCCCTGATTTTATAGCATAATATACTGTTGTATAGGTATCGAGGAACAGACTGCCGGAAGGGGATGACCCGCTGTGGCAGACGGTACAATTGGATTCCAGGATCGGTTTTACATTTTCTGTATAATACTCTTCTACCTGGCTGCAGTCCAGGGCTGCGTTCAGGTCCTCCTCCACATTGGTTTCGCAGGCAAGAAAAGCAAGGAAACCTACAATGATAAATTGTAATCTTTGATTCATTTTGATTAAAGCATTAATTAGACAAACGGTTTGGCAATAAAGATTACTTAAATTTCAGGATAATGAAACCATATGAATTCAATAAAAAAATTGTCATCATCCTATTGCCCTTGGTCCTCCTCATGGGCTTTTTTTATTTCTTCACCTACCGGAAAACACATACAGACTGGACAGAGATAAAACCGCAGATATCGTTATCGGCGAAAGAACTGCTCCAGCGCTACCAGATCAGCGAAAAAAATAATCTAAACAATATAGTGGTACAGGTCTCAGGCACGGTAACCGCCCTGGAGGATTCACTGTATATCCTTGATAAAGCAGTGGTTTGCAAACCAGCTGCAGACATAAAGTTCAATATCAACAAAAAAGAATTTGTCACTGTAAAAGGACGCTGCCTGGGCTATGATGACCTGCTCATGGAAGTTCGTCTGGACCACGTTGTAGTTATAGAATTGTAATGGATCAGTATTTCACACCGCCTGCGATTAAACATCCTGTATATATATCTATAACTGGCAGTTGTACCCATGGGTTTCATTTCCTGAACTGATGAAAATATTTTTTCAACACAAAAAAACTGGCAGAAGATTGATCTCCCTGGTGATTCTCATGGGAATCTATGGTTACCTTGTTTACCAGAAAGAGAATATTGACGTTGCCAGTGCAATATCTGTTGAATCAATATCAGCGCAGGAGATGCTCTGGCGTTTTCAGGTTAATGAAGGAGATGATTTCCTGAACCAGGTCGTTTCTATTACGGGTACTGTAACCGCCGCTGGCGATTCATCCCTTTTGTTAAATAATTCAATATACTGCATGATGGACACACCTGTTTCTGGAGAAGGGCTTAATTTGGAGACTGTGACAATAAAGGGACGCTGCCTGGGATATTACCAGCCGCAAAAGCAGGTTCAGCTTGACCATTGTATCATTGAGGATCACTGAGACAGCACCGGCTTTATTTCAAGTATAGTACTTTTCGTTTTTTCACCGCATCTCCATCCGTAACCACAAGAAAATAAACACCGGAACTCATTGCTGGCTTTTCCGGGACTACGGTCAGTTTGCTGGTTCCCATAGGTAAAGATTCATAGTGTTTAACCGCCACCGTCTGGCCAAGCAGAGAAACCAGGGATAATGTGATAAGCCGCTCTGGTTCCGCCACGCGGATATTGATATGAAGTCGGGGGTTAAACGGATTGGGGAAAACTTTCTGCAGATGGAATTTTCCGGAAACAACAGGAGATGGATTAATTTCTAAGGCCTGATTGGCACTCCCCGGCGTTGGTTCCATGTAAGCCCAGGTATCTGGAACACTTCCAATTCGGCCATAGGACACATCATCACTTTGAGCCGGAAAAGTAAGGGAATCGATGATGGTATGGGCATCGGGGGCAACAATTGCCAGAAATTCACCTCCGGAGGAGAGTTTGAAATTGGTATGCAGTTCCCCCTGTTCCTGATCCTCATCACACCACACCAGCAGGTGTTCACCTGGATTCAGGGTCATTCCTGAATCCGGGAACTGCCACTTGGTCAGATTGTCTATTTTATCTGTCAGGTAATGCCCACTCAGGTCAATGGTTCCAGCCGCGGTAGAAGAAAGTTCCAGCCAGTCATCATATTCCCCAGACTCATCGGCGTTGGCCAGCACATTTTTTGCCAATAGTTCATTGATCTGTACCTCTGTGCCTCCCCAGGGTTCTGCCACCTGGATCCGCCGGTAACCATAGACCGGGTAACGGTCCACTTCGCCGTCATAGATTGCTGTGAGGTACCACTGGTAGAGCCCTGGTTCAGTAATCTGTGTCCCAGCCTGCCAACGGTCATGGTCTTCCACCCTCCTGCTGATGGTGTCAGGCGCAGGATTTAACGCAGTGGTGAGCCAGTCTGTCTGGTCATCCTTTTTATAGTGATAGATAACATCATCCACTCCTCCAGGTCCAAAAACAGCAGTGTTCAGTGCAATCATTTCCGTTGTAAGCACAGGGCCGGGTGTGACGATTGCGTCATAAATAATTGGTTCCGTTCCCCCATAGCTTAACTGACTTCCCAGGGCTGACAACCTGGTGTTGATAAATTCCATTATACCCTGTTTTACATGCTGGTTCTCATAAGTGTCACCATAGCTGTCAATAAAATCATTCATGTCAAAACCATAGTCGTAGGTACGGTACAGATCATCCTCGGCAGAGGGAATCAGGGACTGCTGCAGTATATCCAGCATTAATTCCAATGAATCCGGGGAAAAAACCATAGCGCTGTAAAACTCAATAAAATGGGTAAGCAGGTTCTGATAGCGGGTCTGGTCAAACATATAATCGGTAAGGGGCCTGCCATCATTATCTATAACAGCGTA
>Ga0209752_1001628_pt1 | contig 10720 bp, 5 predicted proteins | sample METZYME_3_250m_FD_187548 | JGI IMG/M metagenome (GOLD analysis project Ga0209752, IMG submission 187548) | Marine microbial communities from oxygen minimum zone in mesopelagic equatorial Pacific - METZYME_3_250m (SPAdes) (version 2) | ecosystem: Environmental > Aquatic > Marine > Oceanic | place...
AATACTTGCGATCAGGCCTCGCAGCAGACCTCGCAAACGATTGTTGACGCTAATTTTCTTTGCCCCTCGGCGCCCCACTTGACCAAGCGCTTCACCCGTGACGGCATCACGAATGTTGAACCCGCCACCATCGAGCGCTTTAGCAAAGACCACACGATCCGTTTTACGCTCCGTGTAAAGTTCCGCATCTAAGAGCGCCGTCAACACTTCCAGCGTGCGCGGGTGCGTGAGTGCCGCTATCGCCCTTGCTGCTTCCGCCTTCTCCTCAAAAGAACGAGTCTTTAGGAGATCGACGGTCGCTTGAAAGTCGGCGTCTAGAGCACTCTTCTCGTCCGCGCCGAAACACGGAACGAGCCCGATCGCGAGCACAACGACGAGGCACGACCGCACCCATCGCCCAAACACAATCCGAGTTGAGCTTCGCGCAGCGACCTTCATTGTTTGTACCGGCGACCCATGTAGACCCTTGTCGACGGGCGATCAGCGCCGCCCGTCGTAGTGCTAGTTCGGTTCGATCAGTTACCTACTCGTAGTTCTGGCCCGAACACGTACCTGTCTTCACGTTGTAGTTGCCGCAAGCGAGTGGCTTCATCCAATCCGCTGTGATGTCTCGCGAACCCTCCAAGTGGTCGGTCCACGCATCACCAACTACCGTCCCGGGAGTTTCCCAAACGATGTCGAATTGACCATCTGCTTGGATCTCACCGATCAGAACCGGCTTGGTGATGTGATGGTTAGGCATCATGGTCGCCATTCCGCCTGAAAGGTTAGGGACGACCACGCCGACGATCGCGTCTTGAACCGCCGTTGAATCCGTAGTCCCCGCTTTTTTGACCGCCTCGACCCACATCTTAAAGCCGATGTAGTGCGCTTCCATCGGATCATTGGTTACACGATCGTCGTCATCAATGAACTCTAGCCAGTCGTCGATGAATTCGTCGTTGATCTCAGCGTCAACGCTCATGAAATAGTTCCACGCGGCCAGATGACCGACCAGCGGGCCGGTATCGAAACCCGAGAGTTCTTCTTCCCCGAGAGAAAACGCAACCACCGGAATATCCTCAGCGGAGACTCCCTGATTGCCTAGCTCTTTGTAGAACGGCACATTCGCGTCGCCGTTCACGGTCGACACCACGGCCGTCTTCTTCCCAGCAGAACCAAACTTCTTGATATCCGAGACAATTGTCTGCCAGTCCGAGTGCCCGAACGGTGTGTAGTTGATCATAATGTCCTCGTCAGCGACCCCATTGGCTTTGAGATACGCTTCGAGAATCTTATTGGTGGTTCGCGGGTAGACGTAGTCGGTGCCCGCCAATACCCACCGCTTAACCTCGATATCGTTCATGAGGTAGTCAACGGCTGGGATCGCTTGCTGGTTGGGTGCGGCGCCCGTGTAGAAAACGTTCTTGGACGACTCTTCTCCCTCATATTGCACCGGGTAAAACAGCAGTCCGTTCAACTCCTCAAAAACTGGGAGCACGGACTTCCGTGAGACCGAGGTCCAACAACCGAACACCACATCGACCTGTTGTTTTTCCAACAGTTCGCGAGCCTTTTCCGCAAACAATGGCCAGTCCGAAGCTGGATCCACGACGACGGCTTCAAGCTGTTTACCTAACAATCCGCCCGCAGCGTTCTGTCTTTCGACCATCATCAAAACTGTGTCTTTCAGCGTAGTCTCGCTAATGGCCATGGTCCCCGACAACGAATGCAATACACCCACTTTGATGGTGTCCGCGGACCACATCAACGGACCGAGTAATAATGTGGCGACCAGCACCACACGACGAGTTATAGATTTCATGATTTGGTTCCTTCCCTAAATCTGTATCTGAAAACCGACCGAGAAGCCATCCACGTCCGCGCCCGCCATCCCCGTGAGGTTCGCGTCGCCATTCGTGAAATTCGCGTTCACGCGAAGGTTATGAGAATTAATTATGTAATTGACCCCGATTTCGGTGAGATCGCTCTCCGATGCTCCATCGAAGTCAGGTTCATTGGATGTGCGTCGGATATACGGCTGTAATTTCCCAACGCCTGCCTCGTTCGGGAACAGGTACGCTGCCGTAAAAAAGTACGAACTGCCATCGAACAAACAGAAACAATCAGATGAAGTCATAGCTGTCGCCGTCATGTCGTTATCGAACGACTTGTACTCACCTTCAACCGTGACTACGCCACCCCCAGATAGTACTTTTTCGAATAATCCATCCACGATGAATGCACTGAAATCACTGGGTTCGGCAGCTGATCCCCCACCATCGCTTTGAGATTGAAACGAAATTCCAATCGTCAAGATATCCCCGCCACCACCATAATACGTGCTGCTGGTGTAGTACCCAGGATTCTTTTCCATGCTCAGGAAGTTGTATGCCAACCGCCCTGCAAATAAGAGGCTGTCACGGCCACTCAGACCATCGAACAGGCCTGCCGCGTACTGCAGCTTCCCCCTGGCTCCCCAAACCGTGACCCCATCGTCTCGACCAAGCAATCCTGCCGATCCTAACTGGTCAGACGGTAACAGCGGCACCGTATACTGATTCCAGGACAAGCCATAGTACGGCCCATTAAGTTCGATCCGGTCCGCGGGCGTCAGCATGCGTCCTACCCAAATATTCAATTCGGGACTCATTTCAAACTGCAAAATGGCATCCAAAACACCGATGTCGCCGGCAGCGCCTATGGGATCCCCTGAATCCTGGCCAAACACACAGCCCTCGCATTCGGTATTGAATGTGAATTTGACTTTCTCACGCAGAGAACCGTTGACGTAGAGTCGCATGCTCTGCAAGTTAAAGCCTTTATCACCATCCACCGACGTCAATGCTGTTCGCAAACCAGCACCCACGCTAATGCTATGGTTGTCGCCAATCTCAATCGTGCCGCCCGCAAACGACATCGACGCGATTGTGATTGCGACGAACTTAAAAATATTTTTACTCACCACTTCGTAGCACCTCGTTGTATAAAAAAGTTGTCACACTCTTTATATATGCAATTTTCGTGCCAAACTATATTATCGATAAATATCAATGAGTTAAATAAACGTGTGGGTGGGTAATTCGATCAAATTGCACAGTCATAATGCACCCGGTGCACTGTTGTGGTGCATCACTATCACGGATGATCCTTGTTCTCTTACATGGCGTCGATCCAGGCGCCAATCAGGGCGACGCCCTCCTCGTCAACTCGGTGCTTGGCAATCGGGGGCATGGCATTGGATCCAAGTGTGCGCATACGTTCCCACACCACGCTAGTCTCTTTGCTGCCGGGTTCTACGAGGCGTGGAGAAGTAATTCCGATGTCTCCTCTTATGGGGGCGACATCGATCACACCCATGTCAGCTTCGTTGGTATCGATGCGAAAATCGAGCGCTAACCCCGTGTTCGTCCCCGGGCGATGGCAGCTTGCGCAATTTACGTCCAGGTACTCTCTGGCATCGGGAGTCGAATTAAAGGCCTCGTATTCGCTGACTCGTCTGATATCGGTACTAAAAAGATCGATGTGGTTATAGGTGCGAAGTTGATTGTCCGTCAACGTCGGGTACACGAAGTCGCGGTTGAGCTGACGGGTCTTGGCACCCAGTGCAAATCCCGCCGCGCTGTTGTGACACATTAAACAGTCACTGCTCGACAGATAGTCGTAGTCAACACCCGTAATCTCTCCCGTAGTTCCCGTTATAAGCAAACTCTCGGTCTCTCTGAGTCCAACCAACACGGCGTCGGTTTGGCTTTCGTTCCAGCGGTAGGTGAAGCCGGCCCAATCCCCAGTCCGTCGCACGAGCACGCGAGTCTCCAACCGACGCAATGACTCAGCATCTCCCTCGTCCATCTGCATCTCGAGGTGTTGAACCAACACCGAGCCACTTGGATACACCCAACGACCTGTCGAACTAAAATCAATGCCCGACCCATTGGGAACAGCCAGCCAACGGCGCGCTTTGGCACCCGAAGAATAAGCGGGCACATTGACGTCGTATTCGATAAAGCCCGAAGCGGGCGTTAACGTTGAAAGATCCGAGAAAATATTCGTCATCGACAACGTCGTTGGGAACGAAGTGCTGCTTGAAGATTCTTCCAGACCGTATATTTCGCCACTTCGAGATACTAGAAACAGTTCCGCATCGTTCCCCTCACCGAATGATGCGAGCTGACTAGTCGTTCCGATAGCCGTATTGAAAAGCACGCTCGATCCACTATATCCCAGGCTCCAAACAGACCCAGAGACGAAGTCGCCATAGACGTATGTGCCGAAGAGTGAGGGCATTTGAGTGCCTCGATAAACATATCCGCCGGTGACGGAAGCACCCTCACTGCGGCCATATTCGTGAACTGGAGGGGTAAAACTCGAGTCAGGTAAGGCTGTTGAACAACCCGCGTACCGTTCCGTTCCCTCGAACGGGCACCAACCGTAATTTCCGCCGGCCTCGACGATATCGATCTCTTCGAGGCGACTTTGCCCGACATCTCCAGCCCACAGCTTCCCCGTCTGACGGTCAAACGAAAAACGCCAGGTGTTGCGCAACCCCATGGCATATATTTCGTCACGTACATTTTCGTTATCGCGAAAAGGGTTATCCAAGGGGATGTCGTAAGCATCAGCTGGGTCCTGTGGATGCACATCGATCCGCAAAATGGTTCCAAGCAGGCTCATGCCGTTCTGACCGTTTCCATCTGGATCACCACCGCTACCACCATCGCCAAACGCAATGTACAAATAGCCGTCCAAAGGGCCGAACGCGAGCATCCCGCCGTTATGGTTCGCATAAGGTTGCGTGACCGACAAAAGTTGTTTTTCGGTATCAAGCGCAATCGTGTCCGTCGCAGCGTCCCAACGAAATCGCGAAATGACAGAACGTCGTGGACTCGGCGCACTGTAATGTACGTAGACATATCGGTTGGTAGAAAAATCGGGGTCAAACGCGAATCCCAACAAACCCTGTTCGTCGTTTCCGCCGCCGAACAAAACGATATCGGATAGATCGAGTACGGCGTTCTTTATCGCAATCTCGGAATCGTTTTCAAACACGTAAACGTGGCCCTTTTGCTCAACCACGATCAGTCGATCTTCATCGGGAACTGCCGCGAGATATACCGGGAGATCAAACGTCAGTCCGGAAAACGTCCTGGAAACGCTAATACTGCCGATCTCCGTGGAATCCGTGGGGAGTACAACGCTCGCCAAATCGGATCGCCGGTCAATGCCGAAGAGTGTTGCCGTGTCGACGATTCGCCCCGAGGTATACGTTTCGATTGCAGACGATTCGTTCCGCACGGCGCTAGTACTTAGCGCACCAGCGATCAACGTGTCATCCCTGAAGCCAAACAGGTATCGGAGAAGTAGTAATCCGTCAGTTAACGCATCCGTCTCGCCGTCACTGTCGATATCCAGTTGCTCAAGGTTGGTACTTAAATATGCAGAAATATCATCGGCACTCGTCCGCAAGGCACTGCTAGAAATCGCACTCTCGCTCAGCGTCGTCCCAGAAAACCCGAAAAGATATCTCAAAACGAGCAATCCATCTGTTAGGGCTTCAGTCTCGCCATCACCATCAATATCGAACGAAAAGTCGGCTTCTGACGCCCGTACGTTCTGAACGACCATGAGGAATAGGGTGCCCATGACTATTAGGGAAAGTCGGCTCACGATGTCACCATGTTCCAAAGCCCGCCCACGAGTCAAAAACCTACAACAAACAGTATCAGTCTAGCCAATCAAAGCCCGGTACTGTCGTCCATGTTTTTCCTCACTAACGTTTGTTGTTCAGCGTCATGACGTCTTATTGCCTCCTGTCCACAAAAAACGGGACAAAAAAAGGGTGCCCATAGGCACCCTTTTCTAGTCGGTAGCGCTCACACAAGCCATATAGCCCGCGAACGCTAACGAGAGTCACGCTTTAGAACGCGTGCTTCGCTCTCACGAAGAACATCCGGCCACGTGGGTCATGAATGGAAAGCTCGATTGAGGCTCCAAACGCGCCCAACGGCGTGGGATATTCGTCGGTGATATTCCGCCCGCCGATCTCGAGTACCGTGTTGCTACCACTACCCGTTAGCCCATCTATCCGATGAGTGTAGGTAAGGTCCAAGTAGGTCAGTGCATCGATATCGACGCTCGTCCATGCCGCATCCACTTCCTTGTTCCAGCGAGCTCGCAGTAACACGTTGGTGTTATCCCGAGACCAGTTGATCGTCGCGATCGCCCGCTGTTCGGGCAGCGTCGGGATAACGTCGATACCGAGGTTTTGTTTACCAACCGCATCACCTGTCACGCCACCGCCCAAGTCATAACTGAACTCGTCGATATGCGTGGCTTCTATCCCGACTCGTACGTTGCCATATTCATCAGAATGCCAGGTGTAATTGGCGTAAACGTCGATCGCCGTATGATCCATCTCCTGAGCGTTCAAGTAGTACGCGTTCACCTGAACAATCGTATAAGACGGCGCGCCGCCCCGAACGATGTTTGGATCTGCACAACAATTAAGCCAGGCAACAGCATCATCACGACTAACATTAGTCGTATCCGCTTGTGGATAGGCCTCTAAGAACTTAGAGAAATCCGCATCCACGACCCTTGGTCCCCTGAGCAAAGTGATTCGATCTTCAAAGAAGTAATTCGAATAATCGACCCCAAAGTTGAGGTCACAGTTGTCACAGAATTCGGCCAGTGCCACAGAAAAGCCAAAGTTCGTGATCTCCGCTTGCTCCGGTTCGAGATCCGGGTTGCCTTGGAATACGTTGGTTCGGTACGTCGCCTCAGTGTCGTTAAACAACAAGTCATTGGTCGACTGCAAGAACGAGCTCTTCGGCGTAAACCGTTGAGCCATGCTCGGCGCGATAAACGCGGTCGAGAAAGAACCTCTGATCGCCAACCAGTCTAACGGCTGCCACCGAATAGCTATCTTGGGGTCGTACGAGGAACCAATGCCACTGTACGACGAATACCGGCCTGCGATTTGCAACTCGGCGTAGCCAAATTGGTCGTCATCAACCAACGGCATCGCAATTTCCAGGAATGCTGATTGCACGGAGTCTGTCGCCCCGTAATCGAGCGAGCACGCGTCGTACCAGTTGTTGCACTGGTTCTCGTCGCTCCTGGCGTCCCAGATCAACCTGGTTTTTCGGTATTCGAGACCGAATGCCCCGTCGATCGAACCTGCCCAACCTTCGTGTAATTCTCCGGTGGCAAGCAAGTCGTATGTCAGCAGTTTGGTTTTCAGCAGCCGAATCGCGTTGATGTCGATCGAATCGGCAACAAACTGCGTGTTCGGATAATCGCCCAAATTCGGGTTTCTCCAGGCACCCGGATCCGTACAAACACGGTTTTCACAGTTAAGTGCGCTGGTTGAAAACGGATTGTAGTACCGGTACGAGTCCGCCAGATCCGTTATGCCCGGCTCAGGACCAATCATGCCCTGGAGGCCAAGAAGCACCGCCCGATAGCTCTGGTTCTTGCGGAACCGAAGGTCGACGTTCTGTTGCATCGTCGCGGTCCCCAACAAATCCCACCCGTTGTCAAAACTGTACTCGATCGCATGATTCATGCGATAGGTGTTGATGTCGTAGGTCGCGTATCCGATGTTCGCGCCGGACGCATCAAGGTTACCGGGTAACGTTCCCAGTTTTCCGAACAATCGCAAGGCAGCAATGGTCACATCTTCGTTAAAGGGAACACCCGCCGAAGAATCGAACGGCTGATCGGCTAGAACCACCGCGCCAGCGTCGTCTCGATCGGGGATACCGTCACCGTTTGCGTCTGCAGCAAACAATAATTCGTTTCCGCCCGCGTCAATCGCGCCGTCGCCGTCGCGATCGTAAAATGCTCGGTATGGGTTACCTGGATGGTCACCCATGATTCCACCAAGGATCAGGTTAATGTCGCGGATACGACCACCTGGGTTGGTCGGAGATCCACGACTTTGCGACCGTTGTCGCGAATAAATGATGTCGGACGTGTACACCATTTGATCGTTGATCTGATACTCGTAATTCAAATACGTATTCAGAACCTTGTTGGGCGAGACGAAGTTAAAGAACTCGCCAAACTCAAACCGGCAAATCGCACCAGAAAGGCGCCCGCTAATGTTGTTGCGCACGTTGCCGACTTGGTCAGAACCGTTGCCACCGGGGCTCTCGGCCACGCCACAGCCAGGATCAGCCGTCTGCTGCGCTCCTGTAATGACACCCGCTGCATCGCGGACCGGCACGTTATACGAACCCGGGTTACCGGTACCTGAACTCGACACACTGCGTCCAAGGAGGTTGGCACGCTCCGTTTGGCCTAGTCCCGTCCTCTCGCGGGCCTCCATCGCGAGGGTGAAATACCCTCGGTCCATGGTATCGCCAATAATAAAATTCACGACGTATTCATCATGATCGCGATGGTGGTCCGTATTAAAGAACGCGCCAATTTCAGCGCCCTGAACCGCCTTCTTGGGGATCACGTTAATCACCCCTGCGACCGCGTCCGAGCCATAAATAGCCGATGCCCCGTCTTTGAGAATATCAATACGTTCGATCGCAATCTGTGGAATAAGGTTGTTCAGATTGCTATCCAGCACCCGTTTACCATCCAACAGCGTGAGCGTTGCACCCCCTCCCAAACCGCGGAAGTTTGCCCCCGTTCGGTTTCCTTCTGGATTGGTTACCGAGTAGTGGGACGAAAACGCGTCCGAGCCGTAGTTGAAAGTCTGGTTATAAATGATCTCCCCAAGTGCCGGCGTGGCTTCAGCTTCAATTTCTGCCGCCTCCAGGACCTGCAAAGGTGATGCCGAGTCAAAGTTGTCCCGCTTGATTAACGATCCCGTGACAATAATCTCTTCGATCGCGTCGTCCGCATCATCATCTGCTTGTGCCTGGAAAGACCATGCCAACGCACCTATTACAAACCAGGACATTCCCTTCCACAGAAGGCGTCCCGGTACAGCACTGTTTTGTGGATTATTTGTGTGCATTACCTCTCCGAAAATCTAAAATTGTTCCCACACAAGCATTAATCATAATGGCCCATTAGTGTCAACTTGTATCTTAGTTGTAACGTGGTTAGGGCCTTATAGAGCCAAGGTATTGCACGACAGCTAGCAAAAAACATGCCTTCATCTCGCTTGCATCCGTAACAAATCCAAACTGCCTAACCGTCCCGGTACTTCAGACTTTCGCAGGGGTTGTTTTGAAAGCTTAGGTACTAACGAGTATTTCGGCGTTTTCACGACAACGCCACTTTGAGCGCTCTTGATGAGAACAACGATGCCGTTTACTTCGTATGAAGACGCAGCCGTGAGCTATTTGCCAACGACCCTTCAAAGGCCACGGGCCGCCGAACAATTATCGGTCTCGCGACCCTTGCTGATCTCGACCTCTTGCCTCGCTGCCCCGCAATGGCCGAGAGTCCATTTCATGGCCGTTAAGTTCTGCGATAACCTCGTCCACACCAACCTCCATTCAACGAATCCAAATCCACGGGACCTTCCCGTGTCCCGATCCGTGATAATGCGCGCAGACTTGACCGATCCGAATGTCGCGAATAGCTCGCGCAACGCTTCGTCCCTCGCACTCCACGGAAGAGTACCGTTTTAGCCTCTAGGAGAGTCCGATAAACACCGACTGATTCAGACGTTAAACCGAAAGTGAACGACGTCTCCGTCAGCAACCACGTACTCCTTCCCCTCAAGACGCCAGCGCCCCGCTTCCCGAGCCGCCAACTCGCCACCGTGTTGGACAAAGTCGTCGTACGCAATCACTTCCGCACGAATAAAGCCTTTCTCAAAATCGGTATGGATGACGCCGGCCGCGGCTGGCGCCAACGTCCCAACCGGAATTGTCCAGGCACGCGCTTCTTTGGGTCCCGCCGTAAAGTAACTTTGAAGACTTAGAAGACGATAACCAGCTCGAATGACACGATTCAAACCGGGTTCGTCGACGCCAAGATCCGAGATGAATTCCAGTTTTTCGCCATCGTCAAGTTCGGCGATTTCCGACTCAATTTTATTGCATACAGGTACTACCGCTGAATCATCCGAATCTGCAAAAGACTCGACTTCCGCCAACAACGGGTTGTCGATAAAACCGTCTTCAGCAACGTTCGCAATATACATAACTGGTTTCGCGGTAATGAAATGGCAATCTTCGATCGCCTTCCGGGAGCTCTCATCGAGGTTCAAATTGCGCACGCTTATCCCTTCGTCAAGCGCGGCGATCACCCTATCAACAATGTCAATGGTCTTTCGCGCATCTTTATCTCCAGCATTGGCCATTCGCCTCAACCGATCGTGAACACGACCGGCGGTATCGAGATCCGCCAACGCCAATTCTGTATCAATGATTCCAATATCATCCGAGGGCGAGACACGACCAGAAACGTGGACCACGTTTGCATCTTCGAAACAACGAACTACGTGGGCTATCGCATGAGTTTCTCGAACGTGCGCCAGAAATTGATTCCCGAGCCCCTCGCCTTCGGACGCACCGGCAACCAGGCCAGCGATATCAACAAATTCCATGACACTAGGAACTACGCGTTCCGGCCGAACGATCTCCGCAAGGCGATCCAGCCTTGGGTCCGGAACCGGCACAACACCCGTATTTGGCTCAATCGTACAAAAAGGGAAATTCTCTGCCTCAACCTTTGCATTGGTGAGCGCGTTAAATAACGTGGACTTACCTACGTTCGGCAAACCCACGATTCCGCAATTAAATCCCATTAAGCGTCGACTTACTGT
>Ga0209752_1001631_pt1 | contig 10714 bp, 10 predicted proteins | sample METZYME_3_250m_FD_187548 | JGI IMG/M metagenome (GOLD analysis project Ga0209752, IMG submission 187548) | Marine microbial communities from oxygen minimum zone in mesopelagic equatorial Pacific - METZYME_3_250m (SPAdes) (version 2) | ecosystem: Environmental > Aquatic > Marine > Oceanic...
CCGGCAGATTCACCCTCAACGATGTACAACTCTGATTTTGCGGGGTCGCGTTCAGCGCAGTCAGCCAGTTTTCCCGGCAATGACGACCCGTCCAAAGCATTCTTGCGTATCACCAGGTCGCGGGCACGTTTGGCCGCTTCCCTGGCCTTCTGGGAGGTGAGGCATTTCTCTATCACACGCTTGCTATCAGTGGGATTCTCTTCCAGGTAACGGTTCAGGCCCTCGCTGACCACCGAGTCCACGATACCGCGGACCTCGGCGTTGCCCAGTTTGGTCTTGGTCTGACCCTCGAACTGGGGGTCGGTCAGCTTAACACTGATGACGGCGGCCAAGCCTTCGCGAACATCGTCGCCGATCAGGTTAGGCTGGTCGTCTTTGATGTATCCCTGCTTACGGGCGAAATCGTTTATCACTCTGGTCAGGGCGGTACGGAAGCCAGTCATGTGTGTGCCGCCCTCTTCCGTGTTGATACAGTTGGCGAATGAGAACACCGTCTCAGAAAACGTGTCGTTATATTGGACGGCGACCTCAACCGAAGTCTCCTCGACTACCTTCTCGAAATAGAAGGGGCTGGACTGGACGGTTCGGCGGTTGCGGTTTACGTTCCGAACCAGGTTGGCGATTCCGCCGTCGAAGAAATAGGTTCGCTCGATATCACCACGGCGCCGGTCGTAATGCCATTGGCTCGTGAAAGCAATCTCCAGACCCTTATTCAGATAAGCGATCTCTTTGAAGTGGGCTATTAGCAATTCGAAATCATATTCAATCACCGGGAATATCTGAGAGTCGGGCTTAAAGGACACGGTGGTACCTTGTTCCGTCGTTTTTTCTCCCTTCACCAGTTGGGTAGTCGGCTTTCCCCGCTCGTATTCCTGGCTGTACAGCCAGCCTTGGCGGCGGACCTCGGCGCGCAGTTCCTCGGACAGGGCGTTCACCACCGAGCCGCCCACACCGTGGAGACCGCCGGTGACCTTGTAGGCCCCACCGCCGAACTTGCCGCCGGCGTGCAGGGTGGTCATCACAGTCTCCAAGGCGCTCTTTCCGGTCTTGGCATGTTTGTCGATGGGGATACCGCGCCCGTTGTCGACCACGGATATCCAGCCATCTTCAGAAATAGAGATTTCAACGCGTTCGCAGTAACCGGCCATGGCTTCATCCACGGCGTTATCCAATATCTCGTAGATCAAGTGGTGGAGACCCCGTTGGTCGGTGCTCCCAATGTACATTCCAGGGCGGACACGCACCGCTTCCAGGCCCTCCAGGACTTGGATATCTTTGGCTGTATATTCGCCTGTTTGGGTTTGCGTCATGTTGTTATTTCACCATTGGTATTCGTTGGGTCGACACGCAGGAACCCTCACTCACACGTGCGGGATAAACAGCGGGTTATAAAGTTGCTTAGACTTGACATATTATACCAGATTTGAGGCTAAATAGCCTCAAACATCGGTCTTTCAGACCCCTATTTCTTGTCATGTCGACATCCAAAACGGGCAGCGTCGGGGATATCGTGCCTAGCTGTGGGAAATACCGACGACCCGTTATGCGTGATTTAGGGCATATTCAGCTTGAAACCATATATTATTCTCCAATGGCGCCGAAATATGGTCAATATCTGCCAGTCAGTGAAATAAAATGAGCACCGACCGGAAAACACTGGTCGGTGCTCATTAAAACTGGTTAAAACTGCGTCTGGTTTGCGTTTATTATGGGAATATTTGCTTGAAAATCCCCGGTGAACCTTCCTCATGGGCCATATGGGGCCTTACTTCAGTGTTCCATATCGGTGTGACCATGGGGCTCCAGGCCTTCCATCCTTCCCCATTTACCACGTCCATGGACTCCATCTCGTGGACCGTGCTGTATTTTGGCGCGCCCATCACCGCTTCCCACCGCCGGGCCCGGATGTAGCCGGGAATCTTCAGTGCTTCGGGTAGCCGTTCAGTGTTGTAAGCCTTGTTGAACTTGGCTTCCAGCTCATCGGGCACAGACATCCTGCCCACCAGTAAGACCGCCGCCATGCCGGCCTGGGCGGTCTCCTCGGACACGTTATCCGGGTAGATGCGGGTGTAGAGGTTCCGGATATAGGCAGTTCCAATCACACTGGGTGACATACGCCGAGACCATTCAGTCGGCTCCTTAAGCCACTTCTGCCATGCTTTCGAATGCCAGGTGTCGGCAGACTCCAGCTCGTAGCAAGCCAGGTATCGGGGTCCCCCCTGGACCGCCTCGTACCGGGCTGCGTTGAGGACCCCCGGTATGGACAAGCGCTCTGGTATATGTTCCTCGTTGTACCACCGGTTGTATTCCTCATCATGTTCGGCCGCCACGTCACTGTAGACCATCAGCAGACCGTTTCCCTTCTTCGCTGCCATCTCAACTCCCTTGTCCATTCGATGATTTACTTAATTCTAGCCGCCGCAATCTCACATTACTTCGGGGGCTTCGGCTCAGTCGGGCCTAACCTTCCCCTATTGCGAAGGGGAAGGGACAGGTTCAATCCCCCGGATAATAATGCTCCCCTGTTCGGAAGCTGTCCAACGCGTAGCGCATGGCCTGGAACAGCGGGGATGGGAGGTCATCCAAGGGATACCAGCCGCTGTCGATGAACGCTTCCGGCTCCATCAGCCTTGGCTCTTGCCCGTCGATATCCCCGAGAAACTCGATGTCCAGGTAATGCTTCCCATAGGCGATTATGTTGCTTACACAGAGAAACTTCAGGTCGCCCACGGTCACGCCCAGTTCTTCCATGGCCTCGCGCCGGGCGCATTCCTCCAGGGTCTCGCAGTTCTCCAGGTGCCCCCCGGCGGATGCCCACGTGTCTTCGCCGTGAGCGCCGTGCCGCTTAGCTAGAAAAACTCTGCCCTCACGCACGAAGATCACGCCTACGCCAACCTGAGGTCTTGATGACTCAGCCGCCATGCCGCCGAGTATAGCATGGGGATTTGGCGATTCTCGCTCAGCCCTCGCCCAGCAAAGTTGCTTGCCCTATAATGGGCCGGTATTTCCCGTATCTATGAACACGACGACGACCGCGGCCGGATCCTCAGGAGGAAAACCGATGGCTGGAACAGACCGAGCAGTAATTACCAGTAGCAAGGCGCCTCAACCGCTGGGAGCATATTCCATGGCCATGAGCGTGAGCCCCCGAAAACTCATCTACATAGCCGGACAGGTGAGCGTCGATTCAAGCGGCAGCCTGGTCGGCAAGGGCAACGTCGTGGCCCAGACACGGCAAGCACTAAAGAACATCGGTCACGTACTGGCCGCAGCCGGCGCGAGTTTCAGCGACGTGGTTGAGTTCACCACCTACGTGGTGGGCCGTCCATCAGTCCAGGGATACATCCAAGGCCGAAGCGAGGTCTACCCAGAGATGTATCCTGACAGCGATTTCCCTCCCAACACCCTCCTAGTGGTGGCCGGGCTGGTCGATGAAGATTTTCTAGTCGAGATCAAAGCTGTGGCAGCGCTCCATTAATAAATTTGGACCCGATAAAGCGGCACCCGGAGGGATGATTTGGCCGATCAAGAGCGGCTGGTAAAAACCCTGGTAGAGCTGATTCAGATAGACAGTCCCAGTGGCGAAGAAGACGCCATGGACGCAGAAGTCAGCTCTCGGCTGGAGTCCTTGGGGCTAAATGTGTCCCACGACTCCTACAACAATATAATCGCCCGCCTGACCGGAGGAGGTCCGCCCTTAATGCTCTCCGCTCATCTAGATACGGTGGAGCCGGGTCGGGGCATCAAGCCCTTCGTCGACGGTGGCGTGCTGCGGTCTGACGGCAGCACCATCTTGGGCGGGGACTGCAAGGCCGGGGTCGCCATCGTGCTGGAAGGTCTGGCCGCCGCTACAGAATCCTCAAACGACAATCGGGCTATCGAAGTTGTGTTCACCCGTCATGAAGAGGGGGGCTTGGTCGGGGCCCATCACCTGGATTTCAGCATGGTTTCGGCCAAAGAAGGCATCGTCTTCGACGGCGAGGGCCCGCCTAATCGAATCATCCTCTCGGCACCGTCCCAGAATGTGGTCACCGCCCAGATCACCGGCCGCGCTGCCCACGCTGGCCTGGAGCCGGAAAAAGGCATCTCCGCCCTACTGATCGCCGCTGACATTTTGGGGCGGCTTCCTCTGGGCCGTATCGACGAAGAGACCACCGCCAATATCGGACGGTTGGAAGGAGGCCTGAAGCGGAACATCATTCCCGAGCGGGCTTTTCTAGATGGCGAGTTCCGGAGTCGCAACAACGAGAAGTTGGCCGACGTGGAACGCAAATTCCAGGGGGTATTCGACGAAGTTGCTTCGAGATATCCCGAGGCAACAATAGACTTGGACATCGTGAGCACCTATCTGGCATACAACGTTGACGCCAAAAGTGAAGCGGTCGCAATCATCGGCCGGGCATTGGCCGGGATGGGCCTGGAGCCGATTCTGGAAAGCACCGGCGGCGGTTCGGACGCCAACGTATTCATCGAGAAGGGAATCACGGCCGTCCCGGTTGGCATCGGTGTCCGCGATTTTCACACCACCTGGGAGACAGCAATAATCGCCGAAGTATTGCAAGCCGCACAGATGTGCGAAGCCATTGTCAGAGGCTCATAACTGCGTAAGTAAGTCCAACTCGTCGGCGAATCAGAGTATCAATACGGGATATTATTGCCCGAACACGAATTCACTAACCATTGGCGACATCCAACAACGGCGCCTCAAACAATCAACGGCCACCGTGCCGGAAGGAATAATCCCATGGCAGAAATGCCCAGCGAGAAAGCTATCCAGCGAATGAGGATATTTGTCGAAAAATACTGCGAAAAATCCGGAACAACCATCTCACCCATAGAGGGAATTACCGAGCAAGTCATCCTGGGGCTAGCCCAGAACATTGATGACATAGGGCGTCCGTTGTGCCCATGCCGCTTCTACCCGGACAAAATTGAAGAGATCAAGCATCGAACCTGGATCTGCGCCTGTGATGACATGCAGATATATAAATATTGCCATTGTTTGCTGTTCGTAAACAAGGACGGCTACCCCATCACCGAGTATCTCCCTGAAAGCCACGAAGCGCTGGCATCGTACGGAGTGATCAAGGACCCTGAACCGGAGAAAGGAAGGCCCTTAAGGCAAAAGGCAGAGGAACGGGAACAAGAGCGAATCGACCGGCCTTCATAGCCGATGTCGTCCTTGCGATGAGCATGCACCTTGTTTGGTATTATTAAAGTCGACCAGTGGCATTATCATTCGAAACTGACGCCGATCCGGCATTTCCATGTTTTGCACAGAGGAGAGTCTCAATGGCCACCATAAACAAGAAGCGCCAACTGGGCCGTCCGGTATCCATAGTAGGTGGAGGACTGTCCCAATTCGGGGCATTCGCCGACAAGGACAGCCGGGACCTATTCGTGGAGGCCTTCCAGGACATGGTCCAAAGCATGGACCGCGGGTTCGATATTCAGGACATCGAATGCGCCTACGTGGGCAATTACTCCTCCGACTTATTTGAGCACCAAGGCCACACCGCGCCCATCGTGGCCGACTGGCTGGGCATCACTCCCATCCCTATCACCCGCATCGAGAACGCCTGCGCTAGCAGCGGTAGCGCTCTCAGAGAAGGCGTCATGGCCATCGCCAGCGGAATGTACGACGTTGTGCTGGTGGGCGGCATGGAGAAGATGACCAACCTGCCCACCGACGGCGTAACCGACGTTCTCGCATCAGCCGCCGATGGCCTGTATGAAGTCCCGGCGGGGCTGACCTTCCCCGGCATCTTCGGCGCTATAGCCAAGGCCCACATGGACAAATACGAGACAAACCTGGACCACCTGCTGAAGATCGCCATTAAGAACCACAGCAACGGCGCCCTCAACCCCAAGGCCCAGTTCCAGCAGACGATGACACAGATGGCCGAGCGCCGCATGGCTCGCGCCCATGAACGAGGGCAAACGGTGCCCGATTACAAGACCGATCTAGACTTCTTGAACGACGAGGCAGCCAACCCATGGATCGCCTGGCCCCTGCGCCTATACGACTGTGCTCCGATCACCGACGGTGCATCGTGCGTACTGCTGGTTTCGGATGAGATTGCCCATAACTTCACCGATACCCCCATCAGCATCGCAGGGATTGGGCAGGCCACCGGCAAACCACTCCACGACTCGGATGAGCTGACTTCGCTGTCCGCGGCCAAAGCCGCCTCGCAACAGGCCTACGACATGTCTGGCATCACCGTGGCAGACGTCGACCTGGCAGAGGTCCACGACTGCTTCACAATCGCCGAGATCGTGGCCACCGAGGACCTGGGCTTTTTCGCTCCAGGCGAGGGACCCCGGGCAGTGGACGAGGGACGTACGGCGCTGGACGGCGATCACCCCATCAACACGTCAGGTGGGTTGAAGGCTAAAGGACATCCCGTGGGCGCATCAGGAGTTGGCCAGGTCATTGAGATCTACCACCAGCTACGCGGCGAGGCGGGGGAACGCCAGGTGAAGAAAACCGACCCAACGGTTGGCATCACCCACAACGTGGGTGGCACCGGAGGGACCTGTGTGGTCAACGTTCTGCGCCGGGAGTCGTAACCATGGCCAGCGAATTCACCTCAAGCGCCTTCTACAACAAACTGAAAGAGGAAAAGAAGCTTGTTGGCGTAAAGTGTCAGGACTGTGGCCATCTATCCCCAGAACCCCGGCCCATGTGCCCAGAGTGCCACGGGTTCGACATGGAATGGCATCCGTTCAGCGGCAAGGCCAAGCTCAGCACTTTCACCTGCATATCCATCGTCCCTGTCTCCATGGCGGCCAAAGGCTACGGACGTGACAAGCCATACTGCACCGGGATCGTCGCCCTTGAAGAAGGTCCCCGCATCAGCGCCATGATCAACGGGGTCGACGGCACTAACCCCCAGAGCATCGAGACTGGGATAGACATGGTCTTGGACGCGGACGACCTGGACGAAGAATCGCCGGCCCTGGCCTTCAAACCTGCCTAACAGGCAATCGCATTCACGGACAAAATAAAAGACCGGTCCTTCCATCTCGAGGGACCGGTCTTTTGGGTCTGCTTTGGCAATAATGCTTAATCGAAGCCGCGGGTGCCAACCCAACCGTGCGCTGAGACGTCAATCATCTCGCCATTGGGGCCTGTGTATTTGATCTCGACATTGGCGTGGCGGGGACCGCCCATCCCGACGCCGAGGGCCTTGTTTACCGAGTCCATGGGATTCGAGTTGTTGGCGGCCAATTTCTTCTCGACGTCTTCCAGGTCCTCGACCTCGAATCCGATATGGTGGATGCCGCTGTAGTCTTTGCCACGCTCTCCGGCCACGTCGTCATTCTGGAAGTCCAGAATGGCCATGTTGACGTTGCCGTCGCTGAGGAAGTAGCCGTTTGCGTTGGCGCTTTCCAACTTGGCAATCTCGCGCAGTCCGAAGACGTCCTTGTAGAACCCAGCAGTCTTATCGATGTCCTGAGTGGCAATGGCGATGTGCTTAATTTTGGGCATCTCGCAACCTCTCCTGCCGATATTTTTTGATAATCCCAGACGTCGGGATCAATGCCAGCAACAATACCACGTTTGCCCGTTTTGTGTCACTTGGTCCGTTACATAGTCCTTAACCTAGCTAACGCCTAACTTGGACAGCCGGTTCACACCTTAGCCTGCCAAACCTACAAACGATTTCCTCAAAGGATTCTCTATCCCTGCAGCCTTAGTAAACGACGACCTGTGGATGCCTAAACACAGAATTTCAGACCAGAGTGAAAACAGCAAACCGCATCGTTGAAAGCATGGGGACAGAGCACTGGGAGGCCTTTAGGGAAATCTACGAAGAGGGCATTACAACTAGAAACGTCACCGTGGAAACCGATGCCCCACCCTGGGCATTGGGACAACAATCATCGGGCGGACTGCTGGCTGGTGGCCAAGGATGGCGACCGGGTCGTCGGTTGGTCCGCTTTGCACCCTGTTCCGTACCAGGAAGTCTATTCCGGGGTAGCTGAGGTCAGCGTCTATGTCGCAGAGTACGCCCGGGGCAAAGGTGAGGGAAGAGCGCTGCTGAATTCGTCTGCCTCAGCGTCAGAACCGGCTGGGGTCCGCACACTTCAGGGCAACATCTTGGTGGAGAATGAGGCCAGTATCGCCCTCCATTCAGCCGGCGGAATCCGCACGGTCGGCACCAAGGAAAGGATTGGCCGCCTGTACGGCCGCTGGCGTGACACCGTTTTCATGGAACGCCGGAGCGACGTCGGCGGCGCCTAACCATCCACCAGCGCAGGGGAAGCGACTGGTCGTCTCCGCGGAAGTACTTCTCTCGATACTCACTATCCCGTTGGCTCTCAACCTGCGTGTTAGAATAGGCCCGCTTCCAAGAACGTTCTAGGACACTCACGGAGGATATAAGCATGGCAATCCCCAAACGCATGAAATTCGGCGTCTTCATGGCTCCCTTCCACCGGGTGGGCGAGAACCCAACCTTGGCCCTAGAAAGGGACCTGGAGCTTCTTCAATGGTTGGACACCCTCGGCTTTGACGAAGCCTATATTGGCGAGCACCACAGCGCCGGATGGGAGACCATCGCCTCGCCCGAGCTGTTCATGGCCACCGCCGCCGAGCGCACCCGACACATCCGGCTGGGCACCGGCGTGACCAGCCTCCCATACCACCATCCGTTCATGGTGGCCAACCGCATGGTCCAGCTTGATCATTTGACCCGAGGCCGGGTGATCCTGGGTTGTGGCCCTGGCGCATTGGCGTCGGACGCGCTGATGCTGGGGATAAAACCCGAGAGACAACGGGCGATGATGGAAGAGTCTCTGGACGCCATCATGCGGCTCATGTCCAACACGGAGCCCTACTCAGTCAAGACCGATTGGTTCGAGATGAACGAGGCCGTGCTCCAACTGCGTCCCTACCAAGACCCCATCGTCCCGGTGGCCGTGGCCTCGGTGGAATCCCCCGCGGGTGTCACTCTGGCCGGGAAGCACGGAGCTTCGGTATTGTCGCTAAGCGTGCCCCGTGACACCATCCGTAAAACATCCCTGGCCGAACTTTGGTCCATCGCCGAAGAGACAGCAGCCGAGCACGGCAAAGAGATGCACCGCAATGACTGGGGCGTGGTCATGGGGATGCACCTGGCCGACACCAAAGAGCAGGCCTTCAAAGACATCCGCGAAGGCAGCGCCAGGGTGGTCACCGAATACTTTGGCCACACCTTGGGCAACCCGGTTCCTGATGTACCCAGAGATCAGATCGTAGACTACATGGTGGACCACAACCAGTGGATCGTTGGGACGCCCGACGACTGCATCGCCGGCATCAAGCGGCTTCAAGAGTTGACCGGCGGCTTCGGGAAGTTCATGATGCGGGTTGAAGACTGGGCGCCTCGGGACAAGATTCACCGCAGCTACGAGCTCCTGGCGCGCTACGTGATGCCCCATTTCCAGGGCAGCCTGCAGGGAATCGAGATCTCCAACGAGTGGGCCAGCGAGCGTCGTGAAGCTCTTCAGAAGAACCGGTATGTTGGTATCAAGACGGCCACAGATCGCTTCGACGCTAGCAGGAAGTAGTTTACAGCCTTCAGTTTCTTGGGAATCAGCAAGGGCGCCCCGATGATTCGGGACGCCCCTTTTATCATGAATCTCTAAGGGCTATCGGTTCGAAGAATACTCCCCGGTCTGTTATATTTCGATTACGTGAAAAATTTGACACCTACGAATAGCGGTTTAGACTTTGAAATCTAGGCCCGCCGAAGCTCGATGAGGCAGCCACCATGCGCAAAACCAAGATAATGGTCACCATCGGCCCAGCCTCCAGCGACCCAGATACGCTGGGTCAACTCATCCACAAGGGCATCGACTGCGCCCGCCTGAATTTCTCCCACGGAACGTTAGACGAACACGCCAAAGTGATCTCCGACATCCGACGTATCTCCCAGGAACGCGGAAGGCCTGTTGCCATCCTCCAGGACTTGGGCGGTATCAAGTTGCGCCTGGGAACTCTGAAAGAACCGGTGCTCCTTAACCCCGGCGACTCCATCAACCTGGTCCCGGAGGCTGAAACTGACGAACCCGGTATGCTCCCTTTCCCCCAGCCTGGGGCATTTAAGAATATCGCTCCAGGCCACAACATATTCATTGCCGACGGCACGGTTCGCCTGTCCGTCACGGCATCAAGCCCCTCCAAAGTTGAAGCCACCGTCTTGTCCTCCGGCGTTGTCTCGTCGTACAAAGGCGTAAACCTCCCCGGCGTGCCCATCGACGACCCGGTGCTAACCGAACGGGACAAGATCGCCCTGAAATTCGGCGTTGAGCATGGTGTTGATTGGGTCGGCCTATCGTTCGTGCGCACAGCCGAAGATATCCTCTACGCCCGAGAGCACCTGAACGCCGTCGGCAGCAAGGCCCTGGTCATGGCCAAACTGGAACGGGGAGAGGGTGTCGACAATATCGACGCCATTCTCCCAGAGGTCGACGGCATCATGGTGGCCAGGGGCGACCTGGGTGTTGAGATCCCCATGGAGCGGGTGCCCATCGTTCAGAAACAGCTGGTGGCCAAGTCCAACGAGGCGGGCAAGGTCTCGGTGATCGCCACCCAGATGCTCTGGTCCATGGTGGTTGCGCCAGCGCCGACCAGGGCAGAGATCTCTGACGTGACCAACGCGGTTCTTGACCGCTGCGACGCCGTTATGCTCTCCGATGAGACAGCGGTCGGCCAACATCCCCT
>Ga0209752_1001633_pt1 | contig 10706 bp, 18 predicted proteins | sample METZYME_3_250m_FD_187548 | JGI IMG/M metagenome (GOLD analysis project Ga0209752, IMG submission 187548) | Marine microbial communities from oxygen minimum zone in mesopelagic equatorial Pacific - METZYME_3_250m (SPAdes) (version 2) | ecosystem: Environmental > Aquatic > Marine > Oceanic...
CAGTCATGGTTCAATTCATTCATACCATGAATGAAAATGACATTGATATCAAAGACGAGAATTTTAGTCTGGAGATTGGTTTTATAAACGAGTCCATTAAGTCAATGCTTCATCGAGAGTTAGGATATCCTCATCCAATGACACGATTTATACAAAGTATAGTGGTTATTGGCGAGGATGAAGAAAAAACTAGATATTCTCATTTTGATACTCAAAGACTACTTGAGATATTAGATAATATTATAGAAGATTTAGATGAGTGATGAAGTAAAGTTTCTAGAGCCATTCAGTGCAACCATCATGGAATGTGAAGTACCAGATCGGTTTATCGAAATCGTTAATAGGGTTGGTGATGAAGTTCTGAGTGATGATACTACGTCAGCAGAATGGGACTTTTCAGAAAACCTTGTTGGTAAGGTCAGTAAAGAAGTACAGATTCCTTTGACCGATAAAGAAGAGAGGAAGTATACTCTGGACTTTATGAAAGAGTCCTGTCTTTTGTATCTACAACGAATGATAGAAAAAAATCGTGCATATGAATGGAATAAAATGACAGGCCCAGGCACCCCTATAAACCTATATCCATCTATAGACAACATTCATCTTGCACAATGTTGGTTAGTCAGCCAGTACAAAAATGAATACAATCCATGGCATAAACACAGTGGAAACTTTTCTGCGGCTATGTACCTCAAGATACCCGAAGGTATGAATGACTTTATGGATAAAGAATATAATGACCATTATCCAGCTAGTGGATTGATACAATTTATGTATGGTGAGGCTCAAGATTTTAGAAGTGATACTCTGATGTGTAAACCAGAAGTCGGGAAAATGTTTTTGTTTCCGTCTTGGTTAAGACACTCTGTTTATCCATTTTACTGCGAGGGAGAAAGACGTTCTCTTTCATTTAACGCATATTATAAGGTAGGGAAATAATAATGATATTACTTGACATGAATCAGATATCGGTTGCGAGTCTGATGATGAATATACATATGACAAAGGCTGATACTGTCGATGAAAATATGGTTCGACATATGATACTCAATTCAGTCCGTATGTATCGCAATATGTTCAACCAAGAATACGGTGAGGTAGTTTTAACATGGGATTCCAGACACTACTGGAGAAGAGATTACTTTCCAGAATATAAGCTCAATCGTAAGATGGGTCGAGAGAAAGATAGTAAGGATTGGGATCAAATCTACGGTGTTCTTAACAAGATTAAAGATGAAGTAAGAGAGAACCTACCCTACAAATATCTAGAGGTATATGGTACAGAGGCTGATGATATCATCGCAGTCCTATGTAAGAAGTATCAGAACGAAGATATAATGATTGTATCTGCTGATAAAGACTTCATACAGTTACACAAGTATCCAAAAGTTAAACAGCACAGTCCTAACACTAAGAAACTGGTGAATGGGATTGACCCAGATGTATATATAAAAGAACACATACTAAAAGGAGACTCTAGTGATGGAATACCGAATGTCCTATCACCAGACAATACTTTCGTAGATGGACTACGACAGAAGCCTTTAGGTAAGAAAAAGATTGGAGTAATACTACAGACAGATTTTGATGAACTACATGATGAAGTCAAGCGAAACTATCAAAGGAATGAAAAACTCATAAACCTAGATAATGTTCCAGAGGATCTAGAATCAAAAATTCTCAACGAGTTTGATTCAGCTCCATGTGGTGATCGAAGTAACCTGTTAAATTATTTTATATCTTCAAAGTTAAAAACTTTGACTGAATCGATTGGAGAATTTTGATGCCAGACAGTACACTATTATTTTCAGAAATACTTGACCTTGTTCATAAGGCCAAAAGCAAAAACAAAAAAGTAGAAATACTTAGGAACTATAACAACGATGCATTTCGCATGGTGATTAAAGCTTCCTTTGACCCCAACATTGTATGGGCTATGCCAGTGGGTGATGTTCCTTATACACCGAATGACGCACCAGCTGGAACCGAACATACTCGACTTGCAACTGAAGCGAAAAAACTTTACCGTTTCATTCGTGGGGGTGATAACGTAACACCGCAGTTCAAGAAAGAGCAGATGTTTATTCAGCTGTTAGAGGGACTGCATGTGAGTGAAGCTAAACTTATCTGCGATGTAAAGGATAAGAAACTTCATCAAACCTACAAAGGTCTATCTGCGAATGTGGTTCGAGAGGCCTTTGGTTGGGATGAGAACTTCATGCAGATGGATTTGGACGCATATCCACAAGGTTCTAGGTCTGCATCAGGGATGATCGAAGGATAGGTCTTTATATATCAACAACTTACATAGGGGTTGACAATACCCCCAAAATTTGAGATAATATATGTATAGTTTGGAAATGATGAGGAAAAATTATGACGATATCGTGTAGAGAAAAAGGTGTTGACTTGAATGATGGCATCGAGAAGATGATTGGTGCCATGGTTGAAGATTATGTCAATTGGACAAGTAATACTGGTCTTACAGAAGAACACGCAGAAGAACGTGCCGCAAACTTTGCGAATAAGTTTGAGATTACCGAAGGTAGGAAATACATCAAGGTCATCAGTGACAGAAGCGTAACAGCCTTTGTTATGAAAGAAGATGATAAGAAATTTCGTAAAGGTGATATTCTAAAGCCTGCCGGTTGGAACGCTCCTGCAAGAAACGCAGCGAGGGGTAATGTCCTTGAGGGTAACTATCCGATAAACTGGACAGGCCCTCTATACTTATAAAACATCAAGGTCAAGTTTGGTTTGCGGTGCAACCTCTCTCAACCTCATCATCAATTGCACCGCAGACAAAACCCAATAAGACATAAATATACATGATGATACAAAGTGAATGTCTTACTTGGGAACCCTGTAGGGGGCTCATACGAGTCCCCTACATTCTTATATTTATTTAGATAAAGGAAGATTTTAGATGGACGTTCGAGTTACGGGCGGAACCAAATTTCAGAAAGAAGTTGCCCATAAACTTATCTATTGGACTGTCAAGCAATTAGGTCTTAGTCGGATGAGTAGTTTAGATGTCCATATAATTCTCAAAAAACTTCGGGGCGTAGATGGTGAGTGCTCAATGGAAGATGAAGAGAAAAGAACCTTCACCATTGAAGCTAATAAGACTCTGGGACTGCGACAACTCATCATGACATTGATTCATGAGATGGTTCATGTAAAACAATTCGCAAGAAATGAGATGGACGACTTCCCTATAAATGGTCGTCAGCGTTGGAAGTCTGGAACAGTTCCAGAAAGTATAAATTATGATGATATGCCATGGGAGAAAGAAGCCACAAGACTCCAAGAAAAATTAACCGATGAATTTTGGAGGGAAGATCAAATATGAAAAAAACTACAAAACCAATTTTGATTCTATTGTTTCTATTATCAGTTGCAACTGTCAGTGCAGTAACAATGGGGTTTTCCATTGGGCCAGGTTTTGGTCAACCACTCTTGACAGATACCAATGGTAATGTAAAATCACCAGAACCGTCTGAAGAAAAATTAGAAAGCAATATTGAACCAGATATAAATTTTGACGTAAAGGAAGCAAGGTGTCTTGCAGAAAACATTTATCATGAGGCAAGAAATCAAGGAACTGCTGGTTGGTTAGCAGTTTCAGCAGTCACTTTAAATCGGGTCACTGATAAGCGATTTCCAAATACAATTTGTGAAGTCGTTTTTCAAGCAGAGACAAAAGAAAGTTGGACAACGAAAAGTAAAAAGGATATACCAGATGCAGAGCGTGTATTTTATCCTGTACTTTATCGATGCCAGTTCAGTTGGTACTGTGACGGTATGTCTGATGACATAAATCAAATTGCCGTTTTCATGGAGATAATGTCGTTCAGTAAATTATTATTAACATCTCGAATAATGATGTTTGATATAACTGATGGTGCAACATTTTATCATGCAGACTATGTAACACCGTCTTGGGCAAAATCAAAAATCAAGACAATAGAAATTGGGGATCATATTTTCTATAGATGGAAATAGAGTATAAATATAGATAAGGAAAAACAGGGAGAAACCATTATGGGGTTAAGGTCTGAAATTGATTTCTTAAAAGAACAAATGAAAGAATTAAACAAACAATATCATGTTGCACTTAAAAGAATTGGCGAATTGATAGAAGAAAATGAAAAGCTTAAATCTGCAGCCGTGCCACATTGGAGAAAAGGAAATCCCGCCCCCGATGACTTAGGACTCTACCCGCTCCCCGAATCTGAAAAATCTCCTTTGAGTACTCAAACCAGAGGATACCCAAGTGAAGAGTGGGTTAAAGCTCAAATGCGAGGACACTGATGCCAACTTATGATATTGTAAATGATGAAACAAACGAACATCATACAGTTTTTTGTAAATACTCCGAACTAGAACAATACTTGATCGACAATCCAACGTGCAGAAAACTAATCTCTGCACCAGCTATTGTCGGTGATCATATTGTGAAACGAATGGACGGTGGTATGAAAGAAGTGTTCAGTCGAGTTGCAGAAGGTCATCCTAACAGCCCACTTGCAGACCGCTTTGGTGACAATCGAACTACTGCAAAGAAAAAAGTTGAGAGTGTAGGTAGAAAACATGGGCTAGTCAAAGACGGTTCACATATTGTGCCCAACCTTGGTAATACATACAAGACAACATAAAGGGCGAAAATGTCAAAGAAAAAAGAAATCAACCACTCCGACTTGGTTCAAGTAAAACCAATTACAGACAATCAAAAAGATGTATTTAAAAGTTGGAAAGATGGTAAGAACCAGTTTCTTTGTGGTTGCGCTGGTACAGGGAAAACATTTATATCCTTGTATCTTGCACTAGACGAAGCGTTAAAAAATCAATCACAATACGACAAAGTAATTGTGGTACGTTCTCTCATACCTACAAGAGAGATTGGATTTTTGCCTGGCGATGAAGAAGACAAGGCTGCACTCTATCAAGTTCCTTATGCGAACATGGTACAGTTCATGTTTAAGCAACCGAATGAACAAGCGTTCAATGTTTTATACGACAGATTAAAATCTCAAGGAAGCTTCTATTTTCTATCGACATCTTTTTTGCGTGGATTGACTTTTGACAATGCAATCATCATCGTGGACGAATGTCAGAACCTAAACTTCCATGAGTTAGATACCATCATCACAAGAGTCGGACAAGACTCCAAAATATTTTTCTGTGGTGATTTTATGCAAACAGATTTAACTAAACAAAATGAAAAAAATGGGTTACATGACTTCATGAGAGTCCTAGAAGAAATGGATGAATTTAATATTACCGAATTTACGATTGGTGATATTGTCCGTTCTGGATTTGTGCGAAGTTATCTCATTCAAAAAACTAAACTAGGATTGGGATTTGAATAATGGCTTATAAACTTTCAACAAGATCACGAGAAAGACTAATTGGACTCGATTCCAAACTAAAAGAAGTTGTCTCTCTTGCGATTACATATACAAAAATAGACTTTGGCGTTATCGAAGGATTACGCACTGAAAACCGACAGAGAGCATTGGTAGAATCTGGTGCATCTCAAACAATGAAATCAAAACACCTAGAAGGTCGAGCAGTTGACCTGATGGCTTACGTTGATGGTCGTGGGTGTTGGGAATTGAATGTCTATGATGAAATTGCAGATGCAGTAAAACGTGCAGCTATTGAAACTGATGTTACAGTTCGTTGGGGTGCAGCTTGGACTGTCACTGATATTCGTGAATGGAAAGGTACTATGGAAGAGGCAATGAACTCTTACGTTGATACCAGAAGGAGTCAAGGACGTAGACCGTTCATTGATGCTCCACACTTTGAATTAATGTAAGGATATATAATGAGCACATTTCGTTTTAAACATATTGAAACTGACCTACCAGAACTAACAACAAAAACAATCGACAGAAAAAGATACTACATCACACCAGAAGGTAAAGAGTATCCATCCATCACCACTGTATTATCTAACAGAGGTAAGGAAGGATTATTCGAGTGGCGCAACCGAGTCGGTCATGAGGTTGCAAATTATATTTCTGGCAAGGCTGCAAAACGTGGAACTGCGGTTCACCATATGTGTGAGGAATATTTGAACAATGTCTCATTTATTCAAGACGATTGGTGGATAGAAAAACAGAAGAACTTTCTTCCATTTTGTCTGTTCAATCAACTAAGGAATGGAGTCTTACAACGTATAAATAATATTCACGCACAGGAATGTGGGCTGTATTCAGATAAATATGGAGTAGCTGGTAGAGTTGATTGTATCGCAGAATATAATCGAGTGTTGTCTATTATAGACTTCAAGACATCTACCTCTGAACGTAATGATGAGTATAATGAGAACTACTACATACAGACCGCTGCCTATGCAGAGATGTATGAAGAAAGAACTGGTATACCTACAGACCAAATTATCATTCTAGTAGTGACTGAGGACGGTACGGTACAAGAGTTTATAAAAAGTAAACAAGAGTACCTACCACTATTAGAGGAAGCAATCAATGAGTTTAACGTTTCATAGTGCAGCTGCAGAAAAAGTAAAGCAGATTATGGATGAAGATCCAGATGTCACTGAGGACACAAGTTTGCGTGTGTTCATAGAGGGAGGCGGTTGTTCTGGTTTCCAATATGGATTTACATTTGACCAAACGAAAGAGGAAGATGAAGTGGTAGTTACAGATGGTGTAAGCCTTGTAGTTGATCCACTGAGTCTACAATACCTAGATGGTGCAGAGATTGACTATTCTACTGATCACTTTAACTCACAGTTTATTATTCGTAACCCAAACGTGCAAACAACCTGTGGATGTGGAAGTTCTTTCGCAGTTTAGGGGTTGACATTACCTATAAAAATTTGTTAGTATATATATTAACGTATTCGATGATACGAGTTGGAAATTGTTTAGGACGGCGGTGCAACTCCGCCCGCCTCCACCAAAAGAAGATTAGAATGTTAAAAGAAAGAGAGAACAGTGAAGATAAAGAAATTTATTTTGAGAGATGCCTCAAAATGGGGATTTCGAGTTTACATATTATGGAGCATATGCGCCGATATTGCACTGATTTCTGGAATCGTTTATCTAGTCTTTTTTTGAGGGGGGCGTACTTAGATTCGACTGGGCAACTAGTAGACAAGTGGAGAATACGAGGCTAACCACCTTAACGGTTAATATAACTGCCAACGATAATTGGTACTATGAGGATTATCGCTTAGCTGCATAACCTCATCGGGGTTTTGGCCCACCTTGTTATCCAACGGGCCTCCTTTTATTATGAGATTCTTATGCAGACTTCAAAGACATTTTCACTCAAGATAGAACAGATCGCTCTTGAGAAAAATATAACGCACATGGATGCGGTGTTGTGGTATTGTTCTAAAAATGAAATAGACCCTTCTACAGTTGCAAGACTAATTAACAAAGCATTGAAAGAAAAAATAGAAGTCAATGCAGCAGATTTAAACTTCCTACCTAAGCAAGCCAAACTACCGATATAAATGCAACCCATTGAAGTTTATTTGATGTATTGTGCAATGAAAGCACATTTTGGAAAGGGTGATTATGACTTTCATAAGTTTGGTGGAAAATCCAAAGTCTCCAGAGATTCTTTCTACAAGAGAAATGACCGTTTGTTTTTTGTTCGTCTTAGTAGGAAATACAAAGAGTATGACTACATCAGAAACTACCTTGTTTCCAATTTTGTCAGGGCGAGTAGAGATGGTTGGATAGGACACTTCCATGAGAAAATTTATGAGGATTGGGAAAAGTATATGCAGAGCTTGACTTATAATTTTGAACAGGAGTTATCACCACACGTTGATGACTTTGAAAAACTGTTTGAAGTGCCAGAGGGTTCTCACCCATTACTACTTAAAGAATACTTTGGTAAACGTGTATCACTAGAGACACTAATCATACTGGACGAACTTGTTCAGTATGTTGACGATTGGGACAAAAAAATGTGGGAAGATATTTTGTGGCCAGACATAAAAAAATTGATGACTGACTACCAAAAGTTCTTGACAATACCCAAAGAAAAGTGTAAGATGGTATTATTGAAATTAATTAAAAAGGATTGACGAAATGGACTTATCATATTCATTAAACACACTTTACTTTTTGTTATCTGGCGTACTTGTTATGTGGATGGCTGCTGGTTTTACCATGCTCGAGGCAGGGTCAGTTAGAAGTAAAAATGTAATCGAGATATTATTAAAGAACGTAGCACTATACAGTGTCGCCTCTATAGGATTTTTACTAGGCGGTTATAGTCTTATGTATGGTTGGGGTGATATAGATACACATTCTGTATACTCTGATTTCTTTTTCCAAGTCGTGTTTGCCGCAACCGCTATGTCGGTTGTGTCAGGTGCAGTCGCAGAGAGAAAGAAACTGTGGACATTCCTATTATTTGCAGCAATATTCACAACAGTCATATACCCGATACAAGGGTCATGGAGTTGGGGTGGAGGCTGGTTAAGTGAGAGAGGATTCTCTGACTTTGCTGGTTCGGGTATTGTGCATATGGCAGGAGCTGCAGCCGCACTCGCTGGTGTCTTGATACTTGGCGCTCGTAGAGGAAAGTATTCAGAGGATGGAACACCACAACCGATTCATGGTTCTAACTCCGCCCAAGTCGCACTAGGGACACTCATCTTATGGATGGGTTGGTTTGGATTTAATGGTGGTTCACAACTAGCAATCAGCGGTATAGAAAATGCAGACGCAGTTGCAAAAATATTTGTTAACACAAACACCGCAGCGGCAGCTGGACTTATATCTGCTATGATTCTAAGTAAACTATGGTTAGGTAAAACCGCACTGAACGCAACGACAAATGGTGCTCTCGCTGGATTGGTAGTTATTACTGCTGACCCATTAACACCCTCACCAGAAATTGCAATACTATATGGTGCATTAGGTGGACTATTGGTTCCCTTTGCAATGAGTTACCTTGAGAAGAAAGGAATTGATGATCCAGTAGGCGCTATCAGTGTGCATGGAGTAGCAGGGATTTTAGGACTTATGTTAGTTCCCATATTAAATAAGGACGCTAGTTTCTTGGAACAAGCAATCGGAACAGGTGCAATATTTGCATTTGTATTCGGTACTTCATATGTAATATGGTTAGCACTAGATAAGACCGTTGGTATTAGAGTTGGCGAACAGGAAGAAGTCGGTGGTTCTGATATGTGGGAAGCTGGAGAGAAGGCGTACCCCTATTTCATGAAGGGTCATGGCGAGTAAAAGTTCTTGACAATACCCTATAGAAAGGTGTAGAATGGTTACTACAAAATTGATTGCAAAGGAGCAATAAGATGGACGTTAAAATGAGTGATGTCAAAAGAGATACTATGATGCGTAGAAACGCATTTCTTGAAACTGACAACGAAAAACTCGTTAGTCAACTTAAAGAACTTAAGTTTGATTGTGCAGAACTTCAACGTGATAATGAACAGATGCGAGAAAGAATCAAGACACTCGCAACTCGTACACCAGAATGGCCAAGGGGCTATAGACCAACAAGGAAGAACTTCAAGAAAAATGCCAAATAACTTTGTGCATTGGACGGAGAGATTTTCGTTGGTTAAATTAGTAGATTACATGGGTAGCGATTTAACAGTTGTTAATGCTGCTCGTGTTTCTTTTGGTAAACAGAAAATTGAGTTTGAAGACGATGATGAAAAGTTGATCAACTATCTTGCGAAACACAATCACTGGAGTCCATTTGGTCATTGTTCAGTACAATTCCATATCAAGGCTCCTGTGTTCGTTGCACGACAGTTAGTGAAACATCAAATTGGTTTAACGTGGAACGAGATATCAAGACGGTATGTAGATAGTGAACCAGAATTTTTTGAACCTGATGTCTGGAGAGGTGCTGCAGACAACAAGAAACAAGGTAGTTCCGATGAATCAATTGACATTAATCCAAAAGGTGATATGGTCAATGATTACCAACATGCATTAAATAGAGCAAAGTGGACGTATGAAGAACTTCTAAGGAAGGGTGTATGTCCAGAACAAGCTCGCATGGTTCTACCGCAAAGTATGATTACTGAATGGTACTGGAGTGGAACACTGTATGCGTTTGCAAGGGTATGTAACCTACGATGCAAACCAGACGCACAGCAAGAGACTAGAGAAATTGCAAACATGATTGACAAGGAATGTGGAAAACTGTTTCCGATCAGTTGGAGTGCATTAATTGATTAAACAGATTGCATATGTTTATGGCAATGGTGAATCCAGAAAGGGATGGGATATCAATCGTGATAGCTATCACGGTCTACAAATTGAAGGTGTTACGACTTGGGGCTGCAATGCAATCTATCGTGACGGTGTTGTAGATAATCTGGTGTGTGTTGATTACAGTATGCAACAGGAGATATACGAATCTGGTTATTCATCAGAGAACACTTGCTGGTTTCTGGATTGGGACATACTACCACCAGAGTTTAGTGGGTTAGAAATTATTAGAAAACAACATAAAGTTATTCATGAAAACACACCTACCCTTTCGAGCTCGATGGCAAGAATATCTGATGTAGGATGTGTTGTCAACGGTAAAGACGATGGTGATTTGTATATCACTTGGATAACTAGGGAAAATGAAATATGTGATATTCCATATCCCAAAGATTGGAGCTCAGGTACAACCGCAGTTCATCTTGCGTGTCAACAGGGAGCAACAGAATTATTTTTACTCGG
>Ga0209752_1001638_pt1 | contig 10692 bp, 8 predicted proteins | sample METZYME_3_250m_FD_187548 | JGI IMG/M metagenome (GOLD analysis project Ga0209752, IMG submission 187548) | Marine microbial communities from oxygen minimum zone in mesopelagic equatorial Pacific - METZYME_3_250m (SPAdes) (version 2) | ecosystem: Environmental > Aquatic > Marine > Oceanic | place...
TGATGGTACGGAAACTGACCGTTCACTACCGACCTTGCTTAGCAGCCAACTTGGTTGGCAATCAATTTCTGCAGGTGGCCATCATACATGTGCTCTCACAAATGCAGACGGCGTGTCCTGTTGGGGAGCAAACACAAATGGCGAGATCGGTAATGGCACCACCGCTAATCAACTCACGCCGACCTCTGTGGGTTCAGCACAAACTTGGCAATCGATTTCTGCTGGTGGCAGCCATACCTGTGCACTGACTGCATCTTCCGAGGCTTATTGCTGGGGCAAGAACCTGTACGGCCAAATTGGGGATGATGCAAACAGCAATCGCTTAACCCCGACGGCAGTCAGTGGTGGACATACGTGGCAATCGATTTCCGGTGGAGAAAACCACACATGCGCTGTTACAAACTCAGAGCAAGCCTACTGCTGGGGATCGAACGCGAATAGGAGACTGGGAAACGCAACAAGCACAGATCAGCCTGTTCCGATGCTCGTGAGTGGTTCGCTGAATTGGAACTCGCTCTCAGGTGGTAACGAACACACGTGCGGTGTGAGTAGCTCGAGTGCAGGCTATTGCTGGGGATTCAATGACTCCGGGCGCCTGGGTGACGGCACGATAACCCAGCGGCGGGAACCGCAGACCGTCATCGACGCACACGTCTGGCGCTCAATCTCTGCTGGAGGCTACCACACGTGCGGTGTCACGACTTCAAATACGGCATACTGCTGGGGGCTAGGATCCTACGGTGAGCTAGGAAACGGAATCTCTGCTGCTAGCTCGACCCCGATCCAGGTCAGCAATCCCGGATAACTCTGCTATCGGCTGGCGTAGACACAGTCACGGTATACATCTTGAACCTTCGAAGTGGGTCGTTGCTCGGGAGGACACATTGGCCAAGAGCTATAACAAACAGATCACGAGAAAGAACTTCCTGCAGGGTGCGGGAGCAGCATTTGCTGGACTCGCCGCAGGACAGCTACCTGCAGTCTCTGAAGTCATCCTTAACAGTCAGGAGCCTCTGCGTATCGGGATCATCGGTTCCGGACGAATCGGTGGCGCTGTAGGCCTAAAGTGGGCCGAAGCAGGACATCACATCTTTTTCTCATCTCGCCACCCCGAAGAACTCACCGGTCTAGTTGCCTCAGCAGGTGAACACGCTCAAGCAGGTCTGCCCGATGCAGCAGCAAGGTTCGGTGACGTGATCTTAATCGCTGTACCCTACGCGGCACTTCCTCAGGTGGGACGCGATTATTCACCGCTCATGCAAGGCAAGATCGTGATCGACTGCGGTAACCCGCGCGCGGACCGTGATGGGCCGATGGCGGACGATGCGATCGCGCTCGGAACCGGAGTTGCTTCAGCAAACTTCCTGCCCGGTGTGCGTCTCGTACGTTCATTCAGCTGCGTCAGCTGGCTACAAGTCCAGCAGGCGCCTCGAAACCCAGAACGGATCGGTATTCCGATTGCTGCTGATGATGAAGAGGCAGCGCGCGTGACAGCCAGGCTTGTAGAGGATACCGGCTTCGATCCCGTATTTGTTGGTGGCCTGGAGCGCGCCCGCGAATTCGATCGGGGCACGCCAGTCTACGTTCGAGGGATGTCCGCAGCAGAGCTTCGGGAGACTCTAGGCCTCTAGCCTCATCAATCGCAGTACTTGGGGTACTGGGTGCTAGCTCCTTACAACTAAGGTGCCAGCAATCTTGTCGTGTAACCCCTGCTTCCTTTCAGTGAAAGCGACCATGAGATAACCGATCATCAGCAGGACGGCTGAAACGAATGATCCGATCGTGCGCAAGAATGATTTACCAACACCAATCCGCTCCCCATCGAGATCTGTGACTTTCAGGCTCATTGCCATTTTCCCCAACGTCGCTTGCTTCGAAGAGGAGTGCATGAACACAAAGTAAGCCGCACTCGCAAGGCCCCCCACAAGTCCCGTAAGGGTCTCGAACACTGGATTCAACAGTGTGTCCGGAGAAACCAAACCAGCAACAAGTCCGATTATAAATCCGAGTATTCCTCCACCCACGGTCACTACTACGCCATCAATCACGTAAGCACAAAACCTGACCCAGAAACCAGCATAGGTAGGTGTCACCTCACCGTCGGAGGACAGAGGGGGCTGTGGCTCAAATAAGCGTCCACAGTGTGGACAGGTTTCCGCTTTCGTCGAAACCGCACCACCACAGTCTGAACATTGTATGATTGTCATGCCCTGATTCTGCCCCCTAGCCTATAGCAGCGCAACGCAGACGGGGTGCCGGACGTGAAGCTCAGCATTTTCACTCCGGTAGCTTCATCGATGGCCCAAAGCATTCTCGAACTATGCGGAGAGCTGCCTGGCCTCGCTCATACTTGTCTGAGAAGTTGTAGGCTGTTCAAGCAGACCATGCTCCTGAAGAGCGGTTAATCGGTTAGATAGGTACGGATGCGTAGAAAGGATCTCGGCAAACCATGTCCAGAAGCCCCTATCCCGTATCCCTTGAGTTCGAAACTCTTCAATATCGACCCTAGTGTAGAGTCGCTTTCCAGCAGCTAGCACTCGGAGCCCATCAGCGGCACCATCAGGTCGGCAATGCGCACCAAAGCGATCACAGGTGTATTCGCATGCACGTGAGTACGCTTTCCCTAGGAAAGGCATAAGCATCGCCGGGAAAACCAGCGAACGATACGTCACATGTTTTCGCTTGACATGGGCAAGTTCATGAGCCAAAACGAATGCGACAGCCGGCTCACCATTCTGATACGCTAGTTCGAGCACATCGGAGTAGATGACCACGAAGTCTGTCCCGAAGAATCGGGTAGCGAAAGCATTCAAAACTCCCCCGGACTGTACGATGTACACTTCGGGCACCTGCCGAAGTCCCATTTCCCGTGATAGGCCCACAGTCAGTTGATGGATGTCTGGAAATTGCCGTTCCGAAACCCGAACGGCGTTGCCTTTAAGGTTACCGATGAGCAAGCCCTGTGCGATGAATATGACAACCGCACCAATCATGATGTATCCGATCCCCACTATCGATATGGCGAGAAACAAGTAGAGGAGTACACTGATAACGACTGCGATGGCAAAATACACTTTTTCTTTGGGATGAACTAAAGATTCCATATCCCCCCGCTGGCCAAGAGCTCCTCGAGGGTTGTAGGTCTCCTTACTCACGGTGTGAGGTTGCCTTACGGCAACCGGACAACCGCAAGCAGGACACGATGTCAGAGAAGAATCGAAATGTTGGCCACAGTCCGTGCATCTGACTTGGGGTTCTATGTCTGCGCCGCACCGAGAGCAGGTCCCCGCCACATTAGAAACATCACTACCGCATTTTGAACACTGTATAATTGTCATACGACAATCCTGTCTGTCGATTTGCAGAATAGCAACTTAGACAGAGGTGTCATTCGGTCACCTATAGCGGAGGAACAAAACCGCACTGCATCTTATGCGGCATGTGGTCCCGGAAACCGAACAAAACTCTGAGATTCAACCTACACGCGGTAGCAGCTGTGCTGCTGCTCACTGCGTGTGGTGATGAGAGCAGTTCGCCCACAGCACCCCCGACTCCACCAACTCCGCCAACTCCTGTAGCAACCTCGATCACTCTGTCGGCGACAAATTTGAGCTTTTCGTCTTTAGGCGAAACATCTCAACTCACTGCTACGGTCAAGGACCAAACCGGTGCGACGATGAGCGCGGCCGGCGTTACATGGGCTACATCAAGTTATTCGATCGCAACCGTCTCTCCATCCGGTCTGGTGACCTCAGTCGGTAATGGCACGGCCGCGATCACCGCCTCTTCAGGATCCGCCAGCGGACAGACAACCGTGACCGTAAGCCAGATGGTCGCATCACTTGAACTTTCGGACACGTCGGTCTCGTTCTCGGCCCTGGGCGATACCGCTCGAGCTGCCGTCACGCTATCGGACACCAATGGCAATGAGATAAAGGACGTCGATGTCGACTGGGCCACGTCAGACTCCACCGTGGTAACGGTATCCACCTCCGGGCTGTTTACGGCAGTTGCCAATGGCACGGCTACGATTACTGCCTCTTCAGGATCCATCGATGGGGTAGTGACGGTAAGTGTGAGCCAAGTCGCTGCAGAGATAACGTTATCCCAAAACGCGATCGAGTTCTCCGTGATCGGTGACACGGCTCAACTCAATGCATCCGTCCAAGACAAAAATGGCAACGACATCAGCGGAGCAGACGTCGTATGGGCCACCTCGGATGAAAGCATCGCCACCGTATCGTCCTCGGGACTCGTCACAGCAATCGCCTGGGGTGGGGTTGAGATTACTGCCGCGGCAGGGTCCGTAGAGGAAAGGGCCATTGTAGCAAGCATGCTAGGATTGGAGATCAGAGTGGTATCGGCTTCCGATACCGTGAACGCCGGAACCAATGTGGAGGTCACGGTCGAGGTCTACCGATCCGATACGTCTAATCCGGTAGCAGGAGTCACCGGCTCAGTAACCTGGGCTGGAGTAATCGGGACCTTTGTAGAAAACTCAGCGTCAGCGCCGGCCTGGGACGGCAACTTACTCACGAACCCCGACAGGGTGGGCCGCGTGCAATTTGCCGCTGCTTCAGCAGCTGGTGTTACTGGAGATCCAGTAGAGATCATACGCTTCGAACTGAGAGTGGATCGAATCGGTACGACCCAGATCACACCTGACCTGACAGAACTTGCAGTTGTCGATCCAGTTACAGGAGCTACAACGGATGTGCTGGATTATGTGACACCGGTAATCGTTACATCAACGCTGGTTGTGCGTTAAAAATGAATGCCCGGAAACGTTTCAGCCACGCGGTCATTTTGATGGGGGGGCTGCTCTGCGCGGCTCCACTTCACGCACAAGCCGTGCTGGGACAGCAAGCAAGGCTGAGCGATCAGGAGATCGATGAGATCCGTGCAGCGATCCGCGAACTCGATGGCCGAGTCATCATCGGATTCAAACCGGAAAATGAACGCAGAGGCGTCGCGGCCGATGGATCCTCACTCCTTAGCGAGCAGCAGGTCGCCAATCAGCAATCAGCCCTGGAGATCCGAGGAATCACCATCCTCAGATCCTTCAGAATCGTCCCCGCTGTCACGGCACGAATTGATCCCGCAGAACTTGAATCACTGCTCGCGGATCCATCTATCGACTACGTGGAGCCTGATCGCATCGTATTCAACGTTCCAATCATCGAATCAGGGCCAAGCTCGTTACTCAGTGCACAGGATACGCAGCAAGTTCCGTGGGGCATTACTCGCATCGCCACCACGGAAGCCTGGACGATAACCAAGGGCAGTGGCGGGAAACTTGGGATCATCGATACCGGAATCGACGAAGACCACCCAGATCTCAACGTGCTAAGAGGCGTGAACTTTGTTACTGGAGACACGACTCGTTCGGGGTGGACCGATGATGGACCGTGCGGCGGCCATGGCACGCACGTAGCCGGCTCCTCAGCCGCACTCGACAACACGATCGGCGTTGTCGGAGTAGCACCAGAAGCTGATGTATATGCCTTGAAGGTTTTTGATATCGCGAACGGACACTGCGGGGCCTATACCTCGGACAGTAATGCCGCGATAGAGAAAGCAGTTGAATGGGAATTGGATGTCGTGAATCTGAGCCTTGGGGGCTCCTGGCCATCAATTTCAGCAAGCGACTTGTATACCGCGGCCTGGGCGAGCGGTCTGGTAATCGTAGCTTCTGCCGGGAACAGTTACGCGCAGGTCGGATACCCGGGCGGCTACCCCCATGCAATCGCCGTCGCCGCCACCCACGATCCCAATGGCACCGACTTCAGTCGGCAGTCCTGGGATACGCTGGGTGGAGAGTGGACCTATTTTTCAAGCAACGGGCCCGAAGTTGAAGTTGGGGCACCAGGACGGATGGTGCTCAGCACAGTACCGGACGGTGAACTCGCCAGATACAGCGGCACATCGATGTCAGCGCCTCATGTTGCCGGCGTCGCCACGCTGGTCAGGGCTAGCCGACCCGACCTTACTCCTAACGATGTTCGAGAGATCCTCCAGTCGACATCCGAAGATATTGTTCTGGGCAGATACAACGAGTCGACGCCAGGATACGATTACTTCACGGGTCATGGCATAGTACGGCCGGACAAAGCACTCGGAGCGGTCGGGACAACCGCCACCGCAATTGCCCTCGGTGATGACATGGTCCGTTTCCATGCCGACCCCGGGAGCGCCCCTGATACGACTCAGCTTCAGATCCGTAACATCGGCGGCACGGGCACTATAAGCTGGAGCGTCGAATCAAGTGACAGCTGGCTCACCGTGAGTCCCAGCTCTGGCACCGTAAACGATACGACTCCTATCTCAATCGACATTATCGCCGATCCGACGGGCTTAGCCGCAGAACTTCACAGGGGTTCAATCACAGTCACCGGAGACGCAGCGAATTCACCGGTACAGACGCGCGTACTTTTCTCGGTAACTGAGAGCATAACCCTGGGCGCGACCGCACTTGAAGGAACCCTCAAGAAGGGTGAGCGAAGACGCTATGCGATTGTGGGCACTGCCGGACAGAGAATTGATGCGGTCGTGGCACCCAAGGCTGACTCTGATAGACTGAACCCATTCTTGCGTCTGTTCATGCCTGACGGTGAGACCGCTCTCGCGTCAAACAACGATGGGAGTTGGATTGGACCCGGCTCACTGATATCCGATTTCGAACTGCCCGAGGGTGGAGTCTACTTCTTCGAGATCGGGACGTATGCAGACGATGAGCCCTGTAGACCTGAATGGACGTGGTGCGAGAACAACAAGAATTTCGTCTTCCAGGTTCGCGAGGCCGGCCCGATGCTTGGGCTCGGGTTCTACGACGGGAATCAGCAGGAGGTAAGTGAGGGTTCAATTTTCCCGGTACGTGCCTACATCGGTAACATGACCAACAATGGTGATCTCACATGGTCGATCAAGAGTTCGAGCGACTGGATCTCCGTCAGCCCAAACACGGGTGCGGAGAGCGCTGAAAGCGGGAACGCAGTCTTATCCGGAGCTCCCGGCAAAGGACTTATATACCCTCGCTACGCGGAACTAAACGATCAGGGACGGCAAATATCTGAAGGCATGTCCGGCGAAGCAGGCGATCAGTGGACCTCGGAACCAGACGACAGGGCCGTACCGCTCGATACAATTACACCACTAGCCACTCAGACTTCGATCAACATATCGCTCGATGCCTCGAAAGCAGGATTAAGCCCTTCATGCGATACTTGTTATGAAGGCAATCATATCGGGGGAGTGATATTCGAGTCGTCAGACACATGGCTCACAGATCTAATGAAGCGCGAGGATGTTTATGAAGGATATTGGCGCAACGACGAGGGGAAGATTCAGGTCGATTTCAATCTCTACGTATACTCGAGAGAAATGCAGCTCCTGCATAATGATGGTCGCTATACTAGTGGATGGAGAAATAGTCCCTGGCCATTAATCGGCGTCACTACCAAAGACTCGGAAACGGTAACGGCTACATCCGACGAGGGTGGCGGAAGCTTGTACGAGCTTAACGCGAGCGGGATTAAGGGCACGGCACTAGCTACGGGTATCTCAGGATCGTCAGCCGCAAATTGCATCTCGGGCCTCGCCAACGGAACAAGCGGAGACTCGTTCGTCGGTAACAGCTGCGGACCTGAGATTCGAAGGATTTCATCAAGCGGGAGTTTAGACACTTGGGCGACACTGCCGAGTTCGAACGAGGCGGTTGCTCTGACCGCTCTCAGTAACGGTGACCTTTATGCAGCAGACTGTGGCGGTAGTTGGAATTGGAATGGCTCTTCCGGTTCGTCGCATCTGTACAAGATCAGCTCAGACAGCAGTGCCAGCACCACGGTAGACATCGGTGTAATACCGGGTCGGGTCTGTCCGGGAGATATCGTTTTCAATCCCGGAGATGACGTGTTGTATCTGGCCGGTGATTTCCCACTGCCGAATGACTGGAACGCCCGCTACGGAAACTATGCCGATGGTGGTGTTCAGCGAGTAAGCCTCCAAGGCGAAGACCTCGGAATAGGTGCTGCTAACTTAAGCAAACATAATCTCCCGCGCGGGCTCGCTGTCGGACGCTCAGGCGTAATCTACATCGGCGACTCCTACGGTTCGATATGGACCTATGACCCGAGTTCGGGCGTGACCAGCGATGCCGAATTATTGGCACGCGCTCCACGTTATGGGCAGATAAGTGGTATGGCCTTGATTGAGGGAAGCCTTGTCCTGGCAGTCAGCAACATGTACGGACGATTCTACAGATTTCCCGTAAACGACGCGCCGACCGGTGGGATACGCGTATTAGTGAGCCAGGATGGCACGATAACCACCGAAGGAGAAACGCTTCGCCTGCAGACCAAAGCGGATCTTCGAACTTCCGGAGAAACCGCGGTCTCCTACGAAGCAACCCTGGATTGGCCCGCTGATGCATTCTCGTTTGTCAGCGTCGTTCAGGACAGCTCAGCTGGAACCGCAGGGACGTTCACTGTAGACACAAGCCAGGTATCCGAAGGAAAGGTCAGCGTATCCGCCCTGGATGGATCACAGCTGACTGAATCCATGAGCGGGATGTTTGATCTGAATTTGAGTGCCACACCCAAAGTCGCACGGGGAGAAGTCAGTGAAGTGAAAGTAGAGATCGGTAAGATGGACGACCCGGACTCTCAGAGCCTGCTCAATAAGATGCACGTAGTGCCATTTTCACTCTGTGTAGATACAAGCCCGCTTGGCGATCTGACGGGAGACAGCTCAGTTGGTGCGTTGGACGCCGTCCAAATCCTGCGATCTCTGGTGTACCTGGAACTCCAGTCCGGCTCGACTCTCGCAATGGGTGACGTCACCGGAGACGGCACAGTCGGGGTCGCTGATGCAGCCCAGATATTGCGTCATATCGTTGATCTACCCCTGCCCTCTGATAGTCGCGTGGACCGGTCCACCGTCCGAACCTGTCCGCCTTCTTGATTAGCTGAAAGGAACAACTCTTATGAAACCCACAACTAGATTCAGGCCGATGAGAACTTGGATCGCTTTGGTTGCATGCACTGTTTCTGTGCTCGGATGCAAAGAGCCTGCTTCTCTAGATGCATCACCTGAGTTGATACAGGATCAACCCGCTGTTCTTCAGCAGGGGCTGAACGCCTATCTGATCGTGAGTCACACTGTGCAACCCGTGGGTGGTGTTGTGACTGTTACCGCGAACATCGGCACACTAGAAGGGGAAGCGACACCAACCGCATTCAACGCGAGCCTGCGCTTCAATAGCGAACGACTCGAATTCCTGGAATCCATTGATTTATCGGACGGCGCGCTTCGGTTCACTAACCCCGACGCGGCGCCTGGCATAGCAAAGATCGCTGCAGCAGCACCGAATGGGTTCTCGTCTGAGAAGCTCTTTTCCGTATACATGAAGGTGCTGAAGCCGAACTACCTCGAAGGGCTAGCGCTCGATCTCCATGAACTTGGACTTGTAGAGCGGGGGGCCGCGAACATCGCGTCCGAAGTTCATGTAAACAGCTCGGTGAGTACCGAAGCTCCCATGATGCTACCAGGACCTGGCAGCTGATGCATATTCGGGCCAGCCAAGTGCGTTGGATCTGGCCCAGGTGGCTTTTCCCGGTGATCGTGCTATCAACATTTGGGTGCACAGTCTCGACCACCGGAAGGCAGCAGAGTGATGCTGAAGTATCTTCGTCCGTGCCCGCAGGATCTTTTAGGGCAATCGTCGGACTCAGAGAAATTGACGATCAATCGAGTACGTTATCAGCTGCCGAGCTCTTCCAGCAGTTGGCTGATTCCATAGCTGAACGACATGCTCTGCAGATTGACAGAGTGCTCAGCCTGAGTGGTGCATTCTCGGCCGTGGTGGATTCAACCAACCTGGAATCCCTAAGAGCGGATGAGGATGTCCGCTACGTCGAACCGGATCGTATTCTCAGAATCGGTACTACGCCGAGGCGGCATTAGCCTGGCCAAACCTGATCGGGTACCGTACGGTTTCTCGATTGTAGCACACGTATATAGAAGGAGATCCAAATGAGACATGCTCAGACGCCCCGCGTACTCGGCATCCTGCTTGTTGGTATGATGGCATTCACATTGGCGAGTGCTGAACAGGCCAGTGCGCAGACAGCTGACGTAGCAGGAGCTTGGACCCTAACGGTCTCGACCGACACTGGGGTAACAAACCCTTCGCTCACCTTGGTACAAGACGGTGAGACCCTGACGGGCCACTACTCGTCAGAAGCCTTGGGTGAGAACGATATCAGAGGGACGGTAAGCGGATCTGCGGTCACGATCAGATTTATGGCAGACTTGCAGGGCCAAGGCGTGCCGGTCGTCTATAGTGGTACGGTTGATGCAGAAGGTAAGATGAGTGGCAGCCTCGATATCGCTGACGGCATGCTCGGAGGCACCTTCACAGGTACTCGTTAGGACACAGAGAACTCTTCAGCCAATTCTGAGTGCACGTTCACCCGTCAAATAACGGGGGACTGATCCGTGTACTCTGAAGTCAGACAGGAGTGGGCATGAGTTCATCAACTCAACCCGAAGTGTCAGGCGTTCAAGGTACTGACTCCGGGATACAAAATTTCTTAGTGAGCTTCGGCCCTGGTCTCCTCTGGGCCGGCAGCGCGATCGGGGTATCGCATCTCGTGCAATCCACGCGAGCAGGTGCCACTGCGGGGTTTGCTCTGA
>Ga0209752_1001647_pt1 | contig 10668 bp, 12 predicted proteins | sample METZYME_3_250m_FD_187548 | JGI IMG/M metagenome (GOLD analysis project Ga0209752, IMG submission 187548) | Marine microbial communities from oxygen minimum zone in mesopelagic equatorial Pacific - METZYME_3_250m (SPAdes) (version 2) | ecosystem: Environmental > Aquatic > Marine > Oceanic...
AGTAGTCGCCGTCGTTGTGAGAGGTGCCCCGCGTGTCGTCTCGGTCGGCGATCGCGATGTATGCGACGTGTGCCGTCTTGCCATCGCAGGCCGCTACTGGCTTAGGCTCGCGCTCACAGGTGCACCGGCTGTCGCCGCCGGCATCATCAGCTGCTTTCATTGCCGCCATCACCCGGTCTGCTAACGTGCCGTGCACCTTGGTGAAGGCCAAAGCGGCGTCGTACATAACGCGCTCACTGAACAGAATGTTGCCCTGCACCTGGTAGAAGATATCCTCACCGACTCGACCCGAGACGTGCAATGCCGCAAAGCGATTGTTCTCGCCGCTAAACCCGATGCTGCGACCCTGCATGTCGAGGATGCCAAACTGTCGGCTCTGGATGCGCTCGTCCCGGTGGAGCATTTCGAGAATCTCAACGGGATCTGTGCCCTTGAGAAGCTCTTGATACACGAGCATCTGGTTAGCGCGTGTGTTGTCTACCCCGGCCTGGCAGGCGGCGACGCCGACTCCTGGGACGATAACAGCCTGGATGTCCATTAGGTCCCGCGACGGCCTCCCCGGAAAGCCCGCCTGCGGCACGCAGGTCGCTGAAGCGATGATGACCTGTCCTGTGCTTCGGTCGAGCGCGATAATCGACCAGGTGGCAAGCGCTGTGGAGTGAAATGCGAATGTAAATACAAGAGCTAGCAGAACACGCTTCATCTAGTGCCTCCGTTGTAGACATAGACATGGCAAGAGCAGTAGCAATGGAACCGAATCTACCGGCTGGGTAGTGAACGTGACAAGGCGTAAGCATTCAGTCTTGGACTCCACGGAGTTGCTGAAGAGTGCCGGCTAAGACTCAAGTCCGAAGAAGCTTTCGAGTGCTGGACTTTGGCCGGAACCCGCCGCACTCAGGCGAGCCTTCGGGTCGGGTGCCCGCATACCGTTGAACAGTTGGAGGTGAGTATCGACGATACGGCGTCGCGCATCCTCGTCGGGTTCCAGCGACCAATCGCCGAGCTGAGATGTTCCGCCCAGCGCGATTCCGTCGCTTCTCGGGATCATGTGATAAAAGCCGCCACCGGAACGGTCGGGCACGCCGCCGAACGTTCCGTAGTTCACCTCACTCTGCGGCACCATCATGGTCAGCTGTCCCTTCAGGGCGATTAGTTCGTCGTCGTTGAACAACTTACGGGAGCCAAGCCCCGTGCAATTAACAATGAGTGATTCGCCCAAGGTTGCCAGGTCTTCTCGCGTCGCGAATTCGCGGATCACGATGTGGCCGCCAAAGTAGATGACGTCCCGCATGAGTCTCTCGAGATAAATAGCCGGCTCGATCCTCAGCCAAGGCGCGCGGGTCGCGTAGCGCGATGGGAACGGGTGCTCTCCGGGCTGCAGTACCACGTCCCCGACACGTGTACCCGGTGGCCGCAAAGGTGGCGCGGACTCGGTGGACTGGCGTGGCTGTGGAAACTCGTCCATCAATCGGTAGGTGTTGATCCACGAGACGCCGTATCCCCGACCAGCCAGAAGCTGGAGTTCCTCGTAGCTAATCTCGGCGGCGCGGCGGAACTGCGTGTCCCACGCAGGTGACCGTAGATCGGTGTCGACCAGTCCCGAGGTTGGTGTGAAACCCGCAAGTGCCTTGTTCGACGTAGTGTCCGGGGGCACGCTCTTAGCGTAAATCGTTACGCCGATGCCACGCCGCTGAAGTTGTCGAGCGGCGGTCAAGCCGATCGTGCCACAGCCAATAATGGCTGCCCGGCGATCACTGTGTTCCAGCGCAATCCCGGCAACCAACGCCCCCGTACCCCAACCAAGCGAGTGGCCAGCGCCGCCGTGGCCATAGTTGTGGATTACTGTTTTACCGTCGAGTTTTTCGGTTCGAAGGTGGAACCCGGAGGGGCGGTATGGTCTCAGGCCGACCGTGGTCCGGATTGCCCTGTCCCACGAGGCTTCGACGATTGGAAGGTTGACGTAGGGCTTCTGCGGGCTGCTCCGCGTTCCACGGGCGGAGCAGCCGCCGGCGACAATCCCGGCGAAAGCTAAGCCGCCAGTCTTCAACAACCCCCGTCTGTCCATCAAGTCTCCGTCAGGTTATCGCTCAGGCGTCCTCCATACCACGTTGCCGTCCTCGCCGACGTAAATGATACCGGGATCGCCCATTAAGATGCGTATTGTGTTGTTTTCGTCCCAGTAGTTAATAGCGTCGGCGACCATAGAGCGCCTGGTGCCGTTTCGATCATAGTAGGTGATGCCCGAGTTGCTTATTGAGACCCGGACAACGTCGGTAGCGTCGATCACGCGAAACTGACGTGCCGTTATCACTTGTGGTGCCTGTTCGGGCATGATGGCCCCGACTAGGGACACCGACGCTAGTACAAGCAGCAACGCAACAAGGGCCAGCTTTAGTCGCCGGTTGTCCTTCTCTAACGTGCTTAATCTGGACTCGAAGAGAGTCTCGTCACTCATTTTTAGCAACCTCCCCCAAGACGGACTTTAGATGCCGGAACTCTACGCCGGTGGTGATGGAGTTTCGCTGGTAGCCGTCGAATTCTTCTTCCACTGGAGTTTCTGGAACCGCTCCTATGTGACGGTCCTGATAACGGAGGACACTTGCTACGAACTTCTAACGACTAGATTTGTGCGCGATTCGATCACTGCTATGCTGAACAACATCTGCTAATGACTACTGTTGGAGGTCGACTATGGTCCGTCTTGTCCTTGTGTCTTTTTCGCTTCTACTAGCGGGTTGTGGCGAACCAGCGAGTTCGCCTCCTAGTGACACTCAACCAGGAAAACAAGGTGGCGTTGCAATTGCGACGTCGACAGGCGAGCCTGATGAGCCTCACATCTCGACCGAGTGGCAGATATGGGCTTACTCAACAGCAAGCCCTTCATTTATTAGTAGCAATGCGACGGTCGTAGATGGGGCAAATAACGTTCTAAGGGAAGGAACGAATGGATGGACATGTCTACCAGCCAATCCACGAGGTATGTCCGATCCAGGAAGCGGGTGGAACGATGCTCACGAAGCCATGCCTCTGTGCGCTGATGAAGAGGGCATGAAGTGGGTGGCCGCATATCTTGCGGGGGACCGCCCGCAGCTCGATCGCGATGCGATTGTCTGGATGCTCCACGGGGACATGGGAGAGGACAACACCACGCCGCTGGTTATGAGCCAGGCAGAAGCTGCAGATCCGAGCCAGTGGATTATGTCAGGGCCTCACTTAATGTTGATGCCAAAGGACCCCAGGAGCTTGGACGCCTATGATACGGACTTTGCGGCAGGTGATCCATACACGATGTTTATGGGTACCGACTACGCGCACCTGATGATTCCCATGGAGGATTACTACCGATATCAGGGCCAGGATTGAGGCCCGGCACCTTACCGGTATTTGCCTTCTCTTAGGTTCAGCGGTCGAAAGGGAGAGTATCTAACCAAACGCTCACGGTTAATCTCACCCGCATAGATATTGCCGGCGAAGTCTACGCCGAGGAATTCGAGCCCAGGGCCGATATCTGCATCGTGTTGGGGGACGAAGTGCACAACCCAGGCCTGTTCCTCTTTCAGGTCGCCGATACGAATCCCTTTCTCCCATCCAAAGTTGCTCCGCCAGGGATCAGGGGGACCGGTTCGTGGCGTGCCCGAAAGGCCGTCGGCTGCGTAGAGGATGTCGTCACGGTCGATGAAGAGCCCGCTTGGTTTACCGTATTGCGTCCAAATGTAGAGGAGATTGCCGTTCGGGTCGAAGACCTGGATCCTGCTGTTGCCGCGGTCGGCGACGTAGACTCGGCCCCGGGAGTCGAGCTTGACGTCGTGCGGATCACTGAATCGACCCGGCTCTCTGCTCTCTGCACCGACACCACCACCCATTTCGAGTATGAACGTTCCGTCACTTGAGTATTTGACCAGGCGATTGTTTCCACCCCGGTGTCCATCGACGATCCAGATGTCCCCGTTACTGGCGACCGCAACGCCGGAGGGCCCGTTGAAGTGGTCCGGGCCATCTCCCCACACTCCCGCCTCCCCGAGTCGCATCAGCACATCCCCACGCTGGTTGAGCTTCAGAACCTGATGGCCCAGGCCCAGACTCTCCCCCAGTGCCGCCCGAGCGTCTCCATGTGACCCGCCCTCTGTTACCCAGAGAAAGCCCTCGTGGTCCAAGTAAAAGCCGTGAGGGAAGGCGAAGATTCCTGCGCCAAAGCTGTCTACTAGGTTGCCCTCGAGATCGAACTTGAGGATTGGGTCCAAGGTGGTCTCGGCGCACTGATTTCCGCCACAGCGGTCCAGCATCCACAGGTGCTGACCATCAGGGTCGGGGAAAGCCCCGCTCACAATCCCTAGGGTCCTTCCTTCAGGGAGCTTCTCCCAACCGAGGGTGACGCGATACGGATTGGTTGTGGAGGTTTGGCCGTACAGTCCCTCGCTCGACGTCATTGCCAATAAGTTCGAAACGACAGCGACCACCGCAACTGTCAGACAGGCATGCCGCATCCGATCCTCCTTCCACATCCGTGATCCGGACAATGTCATTAAGATCCCCCGGGGACGCCTGAACTCTGCGCCGCTGGTGGCGCAGCTTCTCGGATGGCTGTGAGCGCATTTTGCAGTGCACGTGTTAGCTCTTCAGGCTCCGGGGTGCCGATCCGGTATTTTTCCGACGACCTCATGACAATTTCAACTGCGTCAAGACCCTGTATGTTGTACAGCCACCCGTGAGGTGTCAGGCGGATACCAAGCCCCCAATACCACTTATTACGGACCGGATAAGCGTCGACGACCTCGATGATTTCAAACGACCTATGAATCAATCCTAGCCCGAAACGAACCTTCAAGTGCTCCCGTGAAACCTCTACCCGAAGTGAACAAAAGAGCAGGAGAAGAAAGACAAAAGCCGCGAGCATTATCGAGAGAAACGCGGACACAAACACGGGTTGCGCAATAACCGCGAAAAGCACTCCCAGTAATCCGATCACTGGGAGGAGCATAGCCACAACAATCTTTCCAAATTGATGGCAGCTGTAGTTGAGATCCACAGGGTTTTGCTTTGTAACTTTCCCCATCAGACTGGGGGATACGATCTGGCCCCGAATGTAGTCGCTTCATTTATCGTCGGCACCCTGAACATCATTCGATCTACTGTTTCAATTCGTCCAGTTTACGAACAAGCGTCAGACGCTCAGCCGCCCGAGAAATTGCTTGCTCTCGAGTATCGGGTCCCGGCTTCAGTTCAACTTTTTCTAGCTCGGCTTCCAGCTGCTCAATCAACTCTTCCCGCGCTTGTTCGTTCATAGATAACTATGGTACGCGCAGGGACCAGAGGTGTTCCAGGTGGCTGCAACCGATACTCACTGGATTGCGATGGGATTTGACGAAGACCTCACCGTGGCCACGCGCCTTACTATCAACCAAACGATAGCCTTTCTGGCAGAGCGCTTCGGATTTCCGCAAGGTGAAGCGTACCGCCTCATCAGCTTAGAAATCGACCTACGTATCACCCATCGTGTCGATCAAAAGGTTGATGTGTGCGCCATGATTTCGGTGGAAAGCTTCAAATAGCGCGGGTAGTTATTGCTTGTGTTACACGCGGGTTGCCATGAGCGCCGCGAGCACGTGTTCGTCTCGAAAGGGCGGTCGGCGAAGACGAACTCCGGTTGCATCGTAGATGGCGTTGGCCACCGCCGCGATCAAGGGTTTACACACTGCCTCGCCAGCGCCGTATGGTGGCAGGTCGGGCCTATTCGGATTGGGGTCGCCGTTGACGAAAACCACGTTGATCTCGTCCGGTGTGTCGGTGTGTCGGAGGCTGGGATGCGTCACCCAGTCCACACTCGTGACCCTTTCAGCGTTGAACTGTACCTCTTCATGGAGCGCACGACTTAGAGAGTGCAACATCCCACATTCGATCGTGCGTCGTAGCCCCTCAGGATTGATGATTAACCCGCAGTCGTGCGCACAAACGAGCCGTTTTACCCAGACGTGACCCGTCTCACGATTAACCTCAACCTCGGCAATCTCAGCTACGACCGTCTGGCTACGATAGGTGTATGCGATGCCTCGCCCTGTCAGAATCGCACCCGTACCAGATCGGTTTGGAGAAGGTCGGGTGTCCCAGCCATAGCTATCAGCAGCCGCTCGAATCACCGCGATTGAGCGTGCGCGTCTGAATCCGCTGTCATCTTCCGTGGCGTCGGTGAGTAAATTCAGCCGAAATTCAACCGGGTCTGTGTTCGTTGCTGCCGCTAGTTCGTCGATGAAGCATTCGGAGGCAAACGTGACTTGGGGTCCGTTGGGATCTCGGAGGTTTCCGGTTCTAAGTGGTGTCTCCCAAATCAGAGGTAGCCGAATAACCTGAGTTGAAGTGCGCCGATTCGGGATGGCATACATCTCGGATGGTGTCGCGGCGCCGCCCCTGCTGGGCGTGGCGGGCCGCGTCCCCATGAGTTGCGAGATCAAGACCGTGTCAGGATCGTTGTACCCAACGTGGTTATAGTCAGCGCTCTGGGCGTCGTATTCCAATGCGATCAACTTGCCCTGGATGTCCAGTCCTCCACGCATCTTGAACGTGTACGCCGGACCTTTCGTGTCCCAGGCCGTTTCTTCGTCCCTCATCCATTGCACCCGAACCGGCCGGCCGATTTCTTTGGCCAGGAATGCAGCTTCGAAGCCCGCATCGTCAGCGGCCGTGCGACCGTACGCTTGAGGACCTTCCATCCAGACAACGCGCACCTGGTCTCGGGGCATACCCAGAAACTCGGCGATTCCGTTCCTCATGCCATAGGACTTCATGTCGTTGGAGTAAATTGTCATCTGGCCGTCGGACGGGTCCGCTAGAGCGTGAGCTGGGCCGAAGGCAGTGTGGCCTTGGAACGGAAATTCGTATTCAGCCTCTATCACCTTCGCCGCATCTACGAGGGCAGCGCCGGGGTTCCCCTCGACGCTAGGCTCCGTGCTAGACGTGGGGCTGGCCGAACGCATGTATGAGAACAATCCATCGGAAGTCGGGAACGGTGCGGTCGTCGGTTTTTCCCAGTCCACCTGGAGCTGTTGAGCGGCGGTAACCGCATGCTCCTCACGCTCGCATATCACCGCCAGATAGTTACCCCTGCGAATGACCCGGATGAATCCCGGTAGGTCCACAACAGATGATTCGTCGACGCTACGGATTGTGGCACCCACAGATGGCGGCCTGACGTTACGTGCATGGACCATCTCGGGAAGAGTGACATCCACTGCCCATCGCAATGATCCGTCCACCTTCGGAGGAATATCGTAGCGCTGTGGCGACTGACCAACGATTTGAAGATCTTGAACTGGCTTTACGTCGGCGACGCCTGAAACCGAATTCACATCGCGGCCCGTCAGCATGACATTAAACCGCCGCTCGCTGACTAAATCGGCATAGGTGACGTTCTTAGAGGGGTCTGATTCTAAGGTGATCACGCCGTCATGAGCGTTGAGCTGCCCCACCGGAGCACCGAGCCGTTCGGAAGCCAATTCGAGCAGGACACGGCGAGCCTCCGCGGCGGCACGCCGCATTGGCCAGCCGTCCCTTTGTATCGCATCCGACCCGCCTGACCCGCCTTGGTCCGGGGTGACGTCGGTCCTGCCCATGACTAGCGTGGTTTTGTCGTACGCAATATCCAGCTCATCGGCCATCATCTGACGAAATGCTGTTCCCGTGCCTTGTCCAAGGTCTGTCTTTCCGACGTAAAAAGTCGCCGTATTGTCGGCATGAATCGCGACCCATGTGTCGAGCTGTCTGAAGTCCGGATCGGGATACGGGCCCGCGGCCTGAGACGATATTGCTGCTGCGCTGCCCTCCACTTCTGCAAGTGATGCAGTGCCCGTAACAGCGGTCGTGCCAAAGCTCACAACAAGAGCACCCGAATTCTTCAGAAAGTCTCTTCGAGAAGTCGACGCTGTTTGATTCACCATTTCCTCTTCGATGACCTTCGGGAGCTTTGTGAAGATTGTCATTTGGCGGCGTCCTCCATGATGGCTGGATCGTTGGACTGCGCCCCTTGCACGACGCGTTTAATCGCCGCTTGGACCCGGTAGTAGGTCATACAGCGACATAGGGCACGGGCCATTCCCTCCCGAATTTCATCATCCGTCGGACTTGGGTTTCGGTCCAGCAGGGCCTTAGCTGTCATGATCTGTCCGTTCTGACAGAAGCCGCACTGCGGTACCTGCTCGTCAATCCAGGCTTGTTGAACAGGGTCCAGCTCACCGTTCTTAGATAGCCCCTCAAGGGTTGTTATCTTCCCGGTAACTCTCGATGTTGTCGTGACACACGAGCGAGTCGCGACCCCGTCGATTAGCACCGTGCAGGCTCCGCACTGGCCAAGTCCGCATCCGAATCGTGGCCCCTGCAACCCAAGATCGTTTCGGAGGATGTAGAGCAGCCTGGTCGAGGGGTCGATATCCAGTGTGTGTGTTGCGCCGTTCACGTGCAGCGTGATGTTGCTCATTATCTATGCTCCTACGCGAAATACTTCTATCTTGTAAGCATTCGTAGCTTCCGGATGAGACTGGCTAGCGCCGTGCCTTCCAATTCGGAGTGGCCTCGCGTCAGAATAGTGTCTGCCTTGGCTCGCTAGCTGGAGTATCCATCGATATGGGCGACGGCGTCCTGAACGCTCATGATCTTCTCGGCGTCCTCGTACATAATCTCAATGTCAAACTCTTCCTCGAATGCCATTACTAGCTCTGCTGTGTCCAGCGAGTCAGCGCCCAGATCCTCGAGGAAGGATGCCTCAACTGTAACTTCAGCAGAGTCCACACCAAGTTGCTCAACGATGATCATTCTTACTTTTTCTAAGGTATCCATCGGCACAGTTCTGATTGTCTAGCTACATGCACACTCATTTGGAGTTGGCCGGGAAACATTGCCGGGATAACGATGCTGGTGTGCGTTATCAGTGAGACGAGTAACTGGGTGGTTTCCAGATGGGTCATTAGTTGTGCTCTAGCCCACACTATCTCTAAGAACTGTACGCGCGTGAGAGCTGGTTGCGCCGATAACGGCGGTCAGGCGATGGGTCGACCCGAGTTTGGTAGCCGACGCTGAGACGACTTTCGCCTGACCGTTTACCAGTCTTAGTTGCCTCCGTCAGGCTTAGGCAGTACGCGCTGCCACAAGTAGTCTTGGTGACTGCTGCAAATTTGGTCGAACTCGTTGGCCATGGCCTGATTTTCGGCGCTAGCAGCAGCAGAATAGGTATTGACAGCGTCGATGAGCTCCGGGTGACTCATGCCACTGTAGGTCATCAACCGGCGGAACCGTCCGCCGATCACGTGCGCATGCCAACCCCAGGTGGTGATCTGCCCCGATTCGACTAACTCGTTGATGTGTGGGGCGAAGAGTTGCTGGACGATTTCGTCCGCTCGTTCCTGTCCGGCCTGATTGCAGGCGTAGTAGGTGGAGTATGAGACCGGGCCTAGGTTGTCGGGGGTGGTGACCTCCGGCCCGGCTGCCTGCACCCAAATCAAATCGTCGTGGCTCCCGCAAATCGAGTTGAACTCTCGAAAATCTTCCGGGTTCTCGGTTTGTTGTTCTTCGAGAATAGCGCTGCGTGCCGCCATCATCGTGTCTAGATCATTGCCGGTTGCGAACAGAAGGCGCCGCCAGCGACCACCATAGTTATGGCGTAACCAGCCCCACCCGTTAAGTTCTCCAGACTCGACATGTCGCTGGTAGATTGGTCCGAGAGCTTTCTCGACGAGGACATCCGCAAAAGTCTCGCGGGTTACATCGCAAACAAAATACTCACCGATAATGAAACTCTGTTCTTCTTGAAGGACCTCTTCTTCAGCGGCCAGCAACGAGTTGACACCCAGCGTGACTCCCATAGTCAGTACGACCACACATACCCCAAATTGAACCAAGATCCTAAACATGTCTTTTCTCCATTGATGCGTTGGCAGTAACTGCTCCCCAATGAAAACAGCCTCGCATTCGATCATCAATCCACACGACCGTACTAAGAGGCGGTGCCCCCAGCGCCCAATCCGGTGACGCTGTAGCGTCCAGAGCCTGAGTCTATTGAGGACCCAGCGTTCAATGCCGCGACGTTAGGGCCGGCGGCCTCAAAAAGCAACTCTGATGGTTGCTAGCGCTACGTGCCGGTTAAGGGAAGCTGTCTTGTATAGATTCACTGTACTCGTATTGGGCGTGGAGTTGCCCTGGCAGGATTGTTTCATAACTCTGTTAGGGTCCAGGGGAGTAACCGGGCCAGCAAATTGCCTGAGATGAACTGAGATCTTGGAAAGACCTAGTTTGCGCAAGGAGAGACAAGCTTGAAGAAACCGTTCTTAGTCGCATTGTTGATTGTCACGGCTGTGTTACTTGTGCATGACGCCCAGACATCACAAGCCCCTCCCGGCATGGTATTGATTCCTAGCGGATCGTTCATTATGGGTGACGCCGATGGACAGGATATGGAAAAACCGGTTCATGAAGTGGAATTGGATGCCTTCTACATGGATACCCATGAGGTCACTTTAGAAGAGTTTGAAGACTTTGTGGATGCGACAAACTATGTAACCGATGCTGAGAATGGTGGTGGTTCAATCATTTGGACCGGAGAAGGCTGGGAGAAGACGGAAGGAATTAACTGGAGATTCGATGCGGCCGGCAATCTTCACACAGTAGAAGAAAAGAATCAGCCAGTGA
>Ga0209752_1001648_pt1 | contig 10664 bp, 10 predicted proteins | sample METZYME_3_250m_FD_187548 | JGI IMG/M metagenome (GOLD analysis project Ga0209752, IMG submission 187548) | Marine microbial communities from oxygen minimum zone in mesopelagic equatorial Pacific - METZYME_3_250m (SPAdes) (version 2) | ecosystem: Environmental > Aquatic > Marine > Oceanic...
GCCGGCGCTGGTCAACCAGGATGCCTGGTATCTGGAGCGGCAGCTGTCAAACATTGCCGCAGGAGTGCGCAGTGAGGACCCGGATGACTTTTTCGGCAAGCGGATGTTGCCCCATGCCAGGACCTTCAAGGACCAGCAGTCCCGGGAAGACGTGGTGGCCTATATCAAGTCACTGCCGCCAGAAAAAATCAGCGGAAGAATCAAAGGGGATATAGAGAAAGGCCGCCAGAGTTATCAGATGATCTGCGGAGCGTGTCATGGGCCGGATGCAATGGGCAATAAGATCCTGAATGCACCGCGGCTGAAGGGCATCAACGACTGGTACCTGAAACGCCAGTACACCAATTTTAAGAAGGGCATACGCGGCGCTCACGCGGATGACAAGTTCGGTTCACAAATGGCTTTTATCGCCCGCAACCTGCAGGGCAAAACTATCGCAGAAGACGTTGCGGCTTACATCCAGTCCCTCCAGGAGCCGGCAACAAATGAGAATAAGTAATATGCTTTTTCCTCGATTGCTTCCCAGGATTCTTTCGCTTCAACTGTTTTTGATCATTTCTATAGCGCAGGTGCCAGGGTCCAAACCTATCATGTTGGCGGAGCACTGCCCCCCCGGCTTCGAACTGACCGCCGACAACCGCTGCGTATCGCGGTCGCTGTATCAACAGTACCAGTCCCTGCAAAACAGCGGTGTGGGCGGACTGAAGACCGGCCTGCCCAGGGTCCGCGACGGCTTTTCACCGCAGCAGATCGACCTGGGACGCTACCTGTTTTTCGACCCGGTCCTTTCCCGGGACGGCTCCCTATCGTGCGCCAGTTGTCACGATCCAGAATTGGGGTTTAGCGATGGACTGACCCGCAGTGTAGGCATTGGCGGTGCCCAGGTGTCGCGCAATGCGCCCTCCCTGTGGAACGTCTCCTTTTTAAAATCCTTCTTCTGGGATGCCCGGGCCAAAACCCTGGAAGAACAGATGACAGGTCCCCTGTTTGCCCCCAATGAAATGGGCACTACGCCCGAACTGCTCCTGGCTGCACTGAACGGCCTGCCTGAATATCAGCGGCTCTTCGCCCATGCTTTCCCAGACAGGACCGGCAAAAAGATCAAACTGCAGGAGATCTATACGGCCCTGACGGCCTTTGAGTGTTCACTGATCTCCCTGAACAGCCGTTATGACCATTACGCACATGGATACCACCAGGCGCTGACGGAGCAGGAAATTGAGGGACTGAACGTGTTCCGTTCATTCGTTGCCCGCTGTGCCGAGTGCCACACGCCGCCGCTGTTCACCAACCAGCAGATTGCGGTGCTGGGCACGCCGGAGCCGGATGGCTATCCCCTGGATCCGGGTGCACAGACAACTTTTGATGATGCCACCATGCGGGCCGGGTTCAAGATCCCCAGCCTGCGCAACATTTCAAAGACAGCGCCTTACATGCACTCGGGGCGGTTTACCACCCTGCGCGAGACGGTGGAATTCTACAACAAAGGCCGGGGCCATGCCGTGCCCCAGGGGGAAGACCTGAGGCTCCACTGGCACATTTCGGAGCCGAACCTGAGCGAATATGAACTGGACCGGCTGGTGGATTTCCTGGAGACACTGACAGACGAAACTTTTAAACCCCGTGTGCCGGAAAAACTGCTCTCGGGAGCAGCACCTGTACACGCCTCAAGCATGCGAAAGATGGGTGAATAAAAAGATGAAAAAACCAAATAAATGGCTTAGCCTGGCTGCTGTCCTGGTTTTATTCAGCGCGGGCCTGTGGGTCGGCAGAATGATGTACAAAACGCAAAGCACTCCTCCGCCTCCGCCAACGTACTTCCGCAGCCCTGCGAAATCTGACACGGCCGGGGCAGCCGTCGGCGTGCAAACGCCTGTATCCAGGACGATAATTGACGTGCGGAACGGCGAATTTATCCAGGCAGCGGTGGCACAGGCCCAGCCCGGCGATCTGATCCGTGTTTACCCCGGTACCTACAAGGAGACCGTTTACATTGACAAGGAAAACATCAGCATGCAGGGTGTGATCCTGGAAGGAAAATGGCCCACCCTGGATGGAGAAAAAGAGCTGAATGATGCCTTCCTTTACTCCGGTAACAATATCCTTATCGAGAATTTCAAGATCATCAACTACAAGGGGAACGGCGTCATGGGGCAGGCCGGAAACAACTTTGTGATCCGCAATAACTGGGTCATCGACGCGGGCGTCTACGGTATTTTCCCGCAGTTCGGCAAGAACGGCCTGATCGAGTACAATATTTTGACGGGGATTGAGGACGCGGCCATCTACGTGGGCATGTGCGACAACATTGATGTGCGACACAACGAGGTTTTCGGAAATGTAGCCGGCATCGAGATCGAGAACAGCCGTCACGCCCTGGTCGAGAACAACCACTGCTACAATAACACCGGCGGCATCCTGATTTTTATTACGCCGGGACTGCCCATCAAGTCCTGCTACGACGTCATTATCCGTGACAACTTTGTTAATGACAACAACCATGTGAATTTTGGCGCGCCCGGGTCCCTGGTGGCGGGTATTCCCCAGGGCACCGGCATCCTGGTGATGGCGGCGGATCAGGTGATTATTGAAAATAACATCATATCAGGCAACGACAACGCCGGCATCACCATCACTGATCTGGATTACGGTGCCAATACCGCCAATGACCCTGAAGTGGAGCCCAACCCTGACCGTCTTTTGATCCTGGAAAATTTTATGATCAACAACGGCAATAGCCCGGTGGGGGAATTAAAAGCAATTATGATGACCCAGCTCTCCAGCAGGGGGCCGGATATCGTTGCCGTGGGCGGCGGTACCGGCAGCTGCATCGCCAACAGGGACCGCTACCGCACTTTCGGCCTTGGTCAATGGGCTCAGTGCCAGGAAACAACCACCAGAGCCGTCCAGACCTACATGCTGGACACACCGGTATCACCGCGGGAGTTTTCCGAAAAGGAACGGGTGAAGATGGCCTACTACGGCATCTGTTCCGGATGCCATGCTTACAAAGTGCGCATGGTGGGGCCGCCCACACTGGTCATCCAGGCACTCTACCAGAATAATCCCCAGGGCATCGCCGACTACATCATCAAACCGGAACATAAGCGGGAGGACTTCCCTGAGATGCCGCCGCAGAATTACCTTTCTGAGGACCTGCGCCTGGCACTGGCGGAATATTTGCTGACGGTGAAAAATTAGCCGTAGCCTAAAGATCATATATCAAAAATTTCAACCTGCGTTGTGTTTCGGCCGAAAGATATGTTTTGAATACTGCTACACTTTAATAAAAATCCATATCACAGAATATGTTGGTCTACACAGATAATACGGACTATGCTGATAGTGTTTTAGATGAAAAACCTAACTGGAGGGAAACCAGGCAGCAAGGGTTGAATAAAAACATTCAACCCTTGGCAGCAGAATTGATCAGAAACAATGCCTTCTATAGGGGTGAAATCAATAGACCAGGCAATTGGAAACATCTTTTTGTTTTAGAATTTACCCCTGTGTCGCAGTATGATATCCTGATTAGAATCTCTCGGTCTGAAGCTGAACTGCCAGATGGAATTCTCTGCCTGGCAGAAACAGGGGAAAATTTTCACGGTTATAAAAATCGACCATGGATTAGCTTACCCGGAAACATCCATTTATCTGCCTATGTTTCACCAAACCAACAGATAGACCATTTTACAAGCGGGTTTATCATTTTATCAGCGGTATCAGTAATTCAGACAATTGATTCCATAAAAGAATTAACCGGAAAAGCATCAGTAAAATGGGTTAATGATATTGTTATTGATTCAAAAAAAATATGTGGTGTTCTGGCTAATACAAAGACAATGGGAAATATCATCACAGGAGCAGTGCTTGGAATTGGACTAAATGTAGAAATAACTCCCCAGATACCTCCTGGCAGATTAAATCTATCAGCAGCTTCTTTATTTGATTTTGTAACAGAAAAAAACTACTGCTCACAGAAAATTATATTGGATCGGTTGATCAATACTTTGGATGATAACTATCAGCGATTATTGAAAAATAAGTATTCAAATCTCCTGAATATTTATCAAGAGCGTTCCTTCGTAATTGGGAAAAGGGTAAGAGTATTTTCGGATACACCAACAGAACAGAGTGAAGAAATAGCTCAAGGAAAAGTCACTGGCCTTGGTGATAATTTAGAATTACTCATTGAAGGAATGGATCATCCAATTACAGCGGGACGGATAGTCATTGAAGATGGTATTAACCATTGATAACAAAAGAAGCTAGACGACTAACAATTGCTTCGGCGCGTTGTTGTATGTTTTCATAGTTTTTGTTGCGGATCATTTCTGGCTCAAACAGCGGTCCTACAAAACCGGCACCTGCAGCGCCAGCCTGCAGAACATCCAGCATATTGTCAAGATTAACTCCTGATGTGGGGAATATTTTGAGATGAGGTTGGGGCGCAAGTATAAAGCGGATGTATTCTGCCACATTCGCCGGTGCGGGAAACAGTTTCACAAGGTCAGCACCGGCTCGGTGTGCAGTTTCCATTTCTGTGGCAGTGAAAGTCCCCGGAATACTGACCACATCCAGTTTTGCCGTTTCTTGTATTACATCTAGGTTAAAGACCGGTGACACCAAGAACTGAGCACCTGCTTTCACCGCTTCTTGTACGAGGGCAGGTGACATGACGGTACCTGCACCTACAATTAGATCATCATTTTCTCTGAATTGGGTAATCAGGTTTAGTGCTCCAGGTGTTGTGAGTGTGAATTCCACAACTGTAAATCCTCCAGCAACTGCTGCCCGCATGGCCTGCTCAGCTACTTTTTGATTATCCGTTCTAATGATGGCGCTGATCTTTCTTTCCAGAATCTCACTTTTAATATATTCGCGACCGTTCATATCTGGCTGAGTTTACCAATAACAAAAATAACATTCTAATTTTGTTACTTGCCGTTAATACCTACCCCCTACTCATAACAAATTATAGACTAATTCTCAACAGCTATCAGTAAAATGCAGATTATTTTCAGGTGATGGGTGTAATTAGCGGCATTCCCCGAACCCTTATGTCTGGTAATAACATTTTTAGTAGACAGCAAAAAACCCTGCTCCAGCTGCGTTTTGCTGACAGTCTGCACTGCAGTTCAATCAGTCAGGCGAATAATAATGTCTATAAACCAGAAACTCCGCAAACCAAAAAATACGCGCTGCCCGAAGACCCTTGACACGACCGCAGACCTGTACCTGGCCCTGGAAAAATATTTGATGAAGGTAAAAAATGAAGCCTATAAATTTGCATCAGTCCGGATCTGCACCCACCAAAACCTGCTCTTCCTCATAGAGTGTCCGGCGAATAATGGCAAATTCTCCCGGATCCTCTGCCAAAGGGAAAGCGCCCCTCCCGGCTCCGCCGTGTATCCATTCTGCCTTGTTTCCCTGATCGTCCCGTAATTCTGAAACACGGATTATTTCTTTCCCGCCTGGGGTGAATATTTCAACCTCTGTGCCCACGCCAAGTTTATTTTTAATATCAAACCACATTAGCCCGGTTTCCTGATCCCACTTGCAGTTGAGCCCTACCGCTTTATGTGACCGTTCCTTGGAACGGCTGTCATGAATATTTTCTCCAAATTCCCTGGGGTTCCTGGTATAAAACCCTGTTGTATAACCTCGGTTGGACAAAGCTGTTAAATCATCCAGATTGGATGGATCAAAAGATTTTTCCGCTGCCATGTCATCAATAGCTTTTCTGTATGACCGGGTTGCCATGGCAGCATAATATGTTGATTTGGTCCTGCCCTCAATCTTGAAACTCATTACACCTGCGTTGCGAATATCATCCAGGAGTTCCACGGCACAAAGGTCTTTGGCATTAAACATGTAAGTACCGCTCTCATCTTCTTCCAGGGGGAATTGTTCGCCGGAACGTTCTTTTTCTTCAACGTAAAAACCATTCCCCGGACTTTTGTAATGATCAGCTGATCCCGCTGTTTGATTTTTTTCAGTGGTTAATAATGAACTTGACTGCTGTTGTAAATCATATTCCCACCGACAGGAATTGGTGCATGTCCCCTGGTTTGCGTCCCGATGATTCATATAGTTGCTGATTAAACAGCGTCCGGAATAGGCAATACAAATAGCTCCATGGACAAATGATTCCAGTTTAATATCCGGCACCTGGGCATGAATCTCAGCAATTTCTTTTAAACGAAGTTCCCGGGATAAAATGACCCTGTTCACACCCATGTTTTTCCAGAATTCTACCGTTGTCCAGTTTGTGGCGTTGGCCTGAGTTGAAAGATGAATCGGAATATTGGGTACACGTTTTATAGCCTGGTGAATCAACCCAGGATCTGCCATGATCAAGCCATCCGGTTCCCATTCAGCAACCTTTTCCAACTCACGAATAAATCCATCCACTTTTGTATTGTGAGCAAAAATATTCAAGGTGAGATATACTTTCCTGCCCAGTTTGTGGGCGTATTGAATCCCTTCAAAAAGGCTTTCCTCGCGAAAATCATTTTCTCTTGTTCGCAACGAGAAACGCGGGACACCGGCGTAAACAGCATCAGCCCCATAGGCAAAAGCGTACTTCAATTTTTCCAGGTTACCCGCAGGGGATAGTAATTCGGGTTTTATTTTTATATTCACTATACAGAATTTATAAAGGCTAAGCTATATTGAAGTCACGATAAAAAATATCCTTGCAGACCATATGGGCAATTCCACTGTAAATAAATATATTTGACATAAAATAATTTTTTAGATTCAACTGCAATAAAGATGATCACAAATATTTTAAAGCGGGAAAACCGGTATTGTTCAATGATTAAAATATTCATATTTACTTTTTTTGTGTTTTCAGGTCACCTGTCCGCTCAAAGACTTTACAGTGATCCATCTTTCAACAGTCTCATTTTTCCGCAAAATTTCACTGCACAGCGTGAAAGCAGTGCAAACAAAGACCTGCATAAAAATGGGGATGCGGTACCTATTGAGCCCGGCGCGACTATTGTATTGGGTGATTTTCAGGGCCCGGGGATTATTACCCACATCTGGACAACAGTTTCATCCCTTGATCCCTTTTACGGCAGATCGCTGGTGCTGCGTATGTATTGGGACGGCAGCGAAAAACCAAGTGTGGAAACACCAATAGGCGATTTTTTTGGAGTTGGACACGGCGCCCAGATATCCTTCGAATCTAACCCGGTCAGTACCTCCTCTTACGGCAGAGCTCATAATTGTTTCTGGAAAATGCCGTTTAAAAAAAGTGCAAAAATCACTGTTACCAACGAATCGACAAAATACAGGACAGAGTCATTTTATTATTATCTGGATTGGCAGAAGCATGAAACACTGCCGGAGAGCATTTTATATTTTCATGCCAACTACCATCAGCAGTTTCCCGCAAAACCTGGTGATTATACCATCCTGAAGACAGCAGGCAATGGTCTCTACGCCGGAACCATTTACTCGGTGCAAAACATGGAACTGGGCTGGTTTGGTGAAGGAGATGATCGTTTTTACATTGATGGAGAAGAATATCCTTCCCTGCGGGGGACGGGTACGGAAGATTATTTTGGCGATGCCTGGGGCTTTCGGCAGTTTGACCGGCCTTTTTACGGTGTTTCGCTGTGGGAAGGCTATTTCCCGGGGGACCGCAATACAGCCTACCGCTGGCATATTCCGGACCCTGTCCCTTTCAAGAATTCAATAAAAGTATCTATTGAACACCGGGACAGTGTATCCAATGACCTGGGCGTGCAACTAGGCAGTTTCATTGAACGGCCTGATTGGATCAGTTCAGTCGCAATCTGGTATCAATCTCCGCCAGCCGGATTTATTGAACCCATTCCGCCAACGGAACAGCGGATTGCACCCTACCAGGTTATCACCATAAAAGATCTAGAGATCAGGGCGGAGCCCTCAGCGGGCCTGACCACATCTGATATTTCCCTGGACTACAGCCCTGGGAAAGGGGATGCCAGTATCGAATTGGATTTCAAGATACCTGAAGCCGGAAGATATCAGATCAACGCATTTTTGACGCATTCAGTCTTTGGCAGCAAATATCAGCCATTTCTGGATGACCAGCCTTTAGGCCCTGAACTTGATCTATGTATTTCAGGTCATGAACCTCTCTGGATAAACTTTGATTTAAACGTGCTGGCAGCAGGCACCCATACCATTCGTTTTGACGGCCGGGGCTCTTCACCGGATATGCGGTCAATGGCAGTTCCGGCTTATTATTTCGGGATGGGTTATCTAATCCTGTTAAGACTGGAGGACATGGCAGGATATCATGAAGAACTTAATAAATTGTCAAAATAAATAATGGAACTTGATCATTTTCAGTCTAATTCCAGGGTGGTGCCGAATCTGAGTCCAAAATGCTTATCCAGGTATAACTCTTCCGGCAGGAATCCTTTGGTCTTATATATTAGCCCAAAGTCAACCGCAATACCACTCAGCCAGCTGTCTTGGTCATAAAAGAAATAATATCCCAGATTTACGTCTAAGGCCCCGCCCGAAAATGATTCAGATGTATTAAAATCAAAGTGAAGGGGCTGCTGCCAGTAATGGCCTTTTAAGGTCAGGATTAGTTTTTTTAACAATGGGTAATCTATTACACTGATTCCTATACCCTGAAACCAGTTTCCCTTATTTTGAAATTGACGCAGAGTGAACAAAAGATTGAGCCCTCCGGTTTTTAACCAGATGTTCTCATCGATAAAATCGCCAAATGGCGACAACATATACCCCAGGCCTGCATTCACGGTAACTTCTCCATTTAAATGATAACCGCTTTTCCCCAGCATCATTGGATTTAACAAATTCAGGAGAGATCTATACCCCATCCGTTTTACAAAATCTTTCTCTGCCGCTGTTAGATCCGTATACAGTGTATACCGGTAAAATTCCATTGAGGGTCTAAAGAGATGCCGCACAGCACCATAGGTATCCAAACCAACAATATCTCTCTCTAACTCATTGGACTCTTCCTTTATACCCGCTTCAAATTCAAACAGACCCAGAACGAGATATTGTACAATTACTGCCTTCCTTGACCAATATTCCCATTTGTAATGATTAAAATCATCTAAATCAAAACTCCCGATTGTTTCCGCACGCCTGGTGAGCATATAATCCGATTCCAGACCGCCGGTGTGCAGCCTGATATAATCAGGCAGATCATTGTCCCTTAAATCTTTTAAAGACCGGTCAGTTACTCCATTGACGTAAGCCGCACCGTGTTTATTAAAAAACGGCTGGGAAATTGAACCTATTTGATTAACCGTCAGTATCGACCGATGACCCTCCTCATGGGTCAACGGCATAAAAAATAATGAATGCATTCCCAATTGGATCATATCTGATATATATTTCTTTTTTATAACAGAATTGATTCCCTTGGCAAATAATCTGTAGCTGGATAAGTAACCCTGGTTGAACTGCCGCATGGTGAACAGTTGGGACGGACTGTCTTTAAATAGAAAACTGTATGATGCTGTTTTGGATGGTTGCATTTGTTGTCCAGACATACTGGCGGAAAAAATCAATAAGGTTGAGATTATTATTCTTTTCATATCAAGAATTAGCTGCCATCCGGATAATAAAACCCCGCTCCAACTTTACTTTGTTGCCTGTGTACACTTCCGTTTCCACCGGCCTGCAAAGGAGAGTTAACTGGATTGGTATAAAGCTTATTTTCTATTGTTTTCATTATAGAATAATCCTGATCCATAACCTAGGATATTGACAATAATATCCGCAATTTTATTTTGGATTGTTTCAGAAGCAAAATTAAAGGGTAGTACCAATTCTAACAGTTCCCAACCCATAGACAGGATTAAGAATAATAGCCAGCCAATTTTGCTGTACCGGGCAGTCAAAAACCAGAATATAAAATGGAAGGCTGAATAACGATTAACTGCATTCATACTTTAACCCATATTATAATTAAAATCCCGCTCAACCAATGGCAGACAGGTGGCCTGGGTATCTCAATCCTTATATTTCCCATTTATCTAAATCATTCTTGTATTGTGCAGAATTAGGAATAATATATTTTTTATGGAAGCCCCAGCGCCTCCAGATACAGTTGATCTCTTCCGTCAATTTCCCCCAGTCATCATTATCCACGATTGCATTTAATTCCAGCTCCAGCTCAAGGTAATCTATATCATAGCCATATCCCCTTTTGAAGGCATGCTTACTTTTGCCTTCCTTCTGCCAAAGTTCAAATTGCGTTAATTGCCAGGATATATAATCTTCTACGTTAATCGGATACCAGTTTTTTGTGTTTACTGCAAGCCGGCTGTTCAGCCTGACTCGAAAAAACCGCACAAATAATAGGTCTCTGCCCAATTCGCTGGTAGGATGTTTTTGCAGTTTGTTTACAACAGCATCCTCCACATACCTCACCCTGTGGTATATATGTTTCATCTTGGTATCTGGCACAATTAAACGACTAAAGCTACTACCCAACCATATAAATAATAAACCCCGCCACTATCCGTTTATAACTGCATTCTGCTAATAGAAAAACCCGTCGAACGACGGGTTTTAGTGTAGCGGGGGTAGGATTCGAACCTACGACCTTTGGGTTATGAGCCCAACGAGCTACCAGACTGCTCCACCCCGCGATCAAATATTGTCCTAAAAAGGGG
>Ga0209752_1001649_pt1 | contig 10656 bp, 8 predicted proteins | sample METZYME_3_250m_FD_187548 | JGI IMG/M metagenome (GOLD analysis project Ga0209752, IMG submission 187548) | Marine microbial communities from oxygen minimum zone in mesopelagic equatorial Pacific - METZYME_3_250m (SPAdes) (version 2) | ecosystem: Environmental > Aquatic > Marine > Oceanic | place...
TTATAGCCATAAAGGCGAAAATGTCAACTGAGCCAGAAAAAAATATTGAAAGAATCACTAAAGAGTGCTTATAATTTAGCACAATTAAGAAATTAGATTCAATAAAAGAGACTTTTGTCTATCTACTTATTTGGCATTCCTGCCTAAACCAAACCTTCGATCAAAACTACCTTGATGATGGTGGGGGCAACTTTTTCATAATCACTGATGTTTTTGATTGCTAGCCTCTTTTCCTAATATTGCGCCAAACAGTCTTTAGCTTCTTCAACTCGATCTAAGTGAGCCAACACACTCGCTTTAAAACCAAGGGCACCTGTAAAATCAAGATCGATATCAATTGTTTTGTTGATGTCATCTAAGACATTTTCAAAGTCTCTGAGGCCCATATGACACAACATCATACTTGCATGTGGGAATAATTCATTTGCACTTGTTGGGTTCAGTTCTATACTCTTCAATATATGCTCTTTAGCTTTATCGTATGAAAGCTGAGAGTCAAGCTTGATGGATTTGTAGCAGTGCTCCTCCACTTCCCCATACCCCCCCCTTTGTTGTTAAAGATGGAGAGTCCCTGGAGGTTCTCGTCCCAAGCATTAATGTTTTTTGTCTGCTTACTTTAAGAAAATATTAACTTTAAAGAAAGCTTTTCTTTTAGCAAATATAAAGAAAATAACTTAAGAAAAAAATAATTTGACTGTATTTATTTAAAAATTTAGCATACTTACTTGTATTCAACTTTGATTTATGAATGGTGGAATGGAAGCCTCCCTTTTTTTATTGTTGGAACATACCATTTGGTAGTGTTTCCATAAAAGCACAACAAAATAGGAAAAATGACTGATTCACTTCTAGAGATAATGATGGAAAATATGGGGAACCTTGTTCTCATATTTCTTATCCTATTCCTAATCCTGTTAGTTCTATTTTCAAAGTTCTATCAGCGTAGTTCTAAAGATGTTGCTTTTGTCCGCACAGGCATGGGTGGGGAAAAAATTGTTCTCACTAGCGGAGCTATGGCAATCCCGATCATACATCAAGTTACCCCAGTTAACATGAATACACTTAGACTAAATGTTGAACGGTCTAATGATAAAGGCCTTATTACATTAGATAAAATGCGCATTGATATTCAATCAGCCTTCTATGTCAGGGTGAAAGGAGATAAGGATGGAGTTGCCTTGGCAGCACAAACACTAGGGGCACGTACGCTAAATCCTCAATCAATACAGGAACTGTTGGAAGGAAAGTTTGTTGACGCTATAAGATCAGTAGCAGCTTCCATGAGCCTAGAAGAAATACACTCGGAAGGCAGAGAATTCACGGATCGTGTCGCCAAATTAGTTGATGACGTGGTCACTAAAAATGGTCTTGAACTCGAATCTGTTTCATTGAGCAGTATGGATCAAACTGATAAACAGTATTTGGATCCAAGCAACACATTTGATGCTGAGGGTTTGATAAAGGTCACTAGAGAAACTGAAGAGAGTAGAAGAACACGTAATGAAATTGAGAAAAATGCGGATCTTAAAATAGCACAAACAAACCTTGATGTGGAGAAAAAGAATCTCAATATAAAACGCGAATCTGAATACTCTCGTCTACAGACTGATTTGGATGTGACTACTAAGCAGACTGAACAAACAGCAAAGATTACAATTATAAAGGCGATAAAACAAAAGGAGGCATCAGAGGTTGAAATTGCCCAGAAAGAAGAAACTGAAAAAAATCAATTAGCTTCGGAAAAAACAATTAAACAAGAACGTACACTTACTGAAAAAGCTATTCGAAATGCTGAAATTGAAAAAGCAAAAGTTTTAGAGAAAACAGAAATTGATAGAAGCAAGGAAATTAAGATTGCTGAAAAAAATAAAGAAATTGATCTTCTCAAAAAGGAGCAGGAAGTAGTACAAGCTAGGGATGAAACTAGTAAAATAGAAGTACAGGCAGTTGAAGCTGAGGTAGAAGTCAGCAGGCGTAGAGAAGTTGCAATTGCTGAGAAAGAGAAAGCTGTCAGTCTTATACGTGCTTTAAGAACTGCTGAAGAAAAAGCTGTTGCAATTACTGGGTCTGCAGATTCTGAAAAATTAGCTGCTGCGGATTTGGCGGAAGCCAGAAAGATCACTTCAGATGCAGAAGCTAATGCAATAAGAGAAGAACTTACTGCAAGGGCGGAAGGTCAGCAACGAATTAATGAATCTGCAAATATTTTATCTGATGAACAGATTTCAATGCAGGTGAAATTGAAGATTGTTGATCAGTTGCCAGATATTATTTCCGAAAGTGTAAAACCTATGCAAAACATCAAAGATATAAAAATAATAGATGTTAATGGATTAGCGATCGATGGATCTAAAAGGATAGATACAGCGAAATCAGAAGGTTCTGTAACTAACGGCGATGTACAAGAAAGAGACCTTGTAGATAGAGCAGTGACTGGTGCACTTAGATATAGAGCTCAAGCCCCTGTACTTGATTCCTTGTTGAAGGAAGTCGGATTGATCTCTGGTGATGAAAGTTTAGAAGATCTAGCAACTGGAAAAAGTTTTGAGACTCTTAAAAAAACCGGAACTAGTAAAAAGAAATCTGAAGATTGACATTCGAATATTAAATGAAAGTATCTTAAGAAAGTAACAATTTTGGAAGGAGAAATTAGAATGGTTTCCAAAGGATATGAGCCACCGAAAACGGCACTCCAGAAAGACTACAGTTTTACAGCAGTAGATGATTATGATTCAAGGATGTATATCCTACCTGATTTACTAGATCAGGAAAGTCGAGAAGCAATTATATCTGAACATAAAGCCAATCCAATGTATAAAGGAACCCGGCCCGGGTCTCCTGCACCAATGTATAGCGAAACTCTGACAAAGTTAATCGACAAGTTAAGGGTTGTCCCTCAAAAAGGAAAGCATACGATCGTAGAGACTATACCTTGGGAAGAATATACTATAGGAATCTTGCCAGGCCACAGAGGTGGTACTGTGAAATTGACAGAGGAAAAATATAATTCTCGTGGGGAAGCAGAACACAGCATTTTTCTTAAAAGGTTGAAAGCATATCTATCTCAATATGGTATTGAATTAGACAAATAGTGCTTTAATTACAAAATTTATAGAAAGTAAACATAGATTAGGAGATTAGGTGAGTAGTTCACAGGACTTTATGTTAAGGATTACTGGATATTCAGACCGATTTTCTGTCAGACCAGGAGAGACAATCAATTTTCATGTACATTCTGAAAATGAAGAATCTTACCAAGCAGATATTGTCCGTTTAATTCATGGTGATACCAATCCAGATGGACCAGGCTTCAAAGAAGAGTTAATTCACACATCTGTTAGTGAAATGTATCCGGGGAAAAACCAACCTATTCATGCTGGAAGTTATATTTTAGTACCACATTGCAACCTTTTTAATGTCTCCAGTTTTACCATTACTGCCTATATTTATCCAACAACTCCAATAGTTGACGTCGAAGGGGTTAATGTCGGAAGTCAGGCTATTTTAAGCAAATGGGACATTAAAAAAGAAACAGGATACGGTATTTTCATAAATGATGAGGGAGAACTATGTCTAAGAATTGGCCATGGTAGTGGAAAGGTCGAGGAATTCTCAACCGGTAAACCACTATTTCGTAAAATATGGTATAAGGTCGGGGCTAGTTTTGATGCTAACTCAGGAAATATAAAGGTCTTTCAAAGGCCATTTGTTACAAATACTAACGGTGGTCACGGAATGAGTATGTTGAATCCAATAGAAGACACTATGGGGATGATAGAGACATCAAGCTACCTTGGTACACCATCACAAAACGATTGCCCAATTTTGATTGCAGCTAGCACATATGAAAAACGTTCAGGTAGAACTATTTTTGGTGGACATTACAAAGATCTTACCGAGCCTTTAGAGATACCAATTCACGCAGAAAAATTTAATGGGAAAATTGAACGACCCAAACTTTCTAATCGTTCACTTAGCGATTCAGAAATAGAATTGCTTCTCTCTTGTGAGGGTATTGAAAACGTACCGAACGAACTAAGAAGTTCCATTCTAGGAGCGTGGGATTTTACTTCAAATATTGTAGAAAATGCAGCCTCGCAAACCATAATTGACAAGAGTTTATCTTTATCGCATGGCCAATGCGTGAATATGCCAATTAGGGGTGTTCCAGGGCACAATTGGTCTTCCAAATATATGAGTTTTGTGCATGCACCTCATGAGTATGGGGCAATACATTTTCACGATGAATCTGTTGACGATGCAAGGTGGGAATCCTCATTTAGTTTGAAAATTCCAAACGGGTTAAAGAGCGGAGTATACGGAGCACGTTTGAGAGTTAACCGTATTGCTTCCCCAGAAACGGAAGACTATATACCTTTTTTTGTGAGGCCTCCAAAAGATAAGCCGACTGCTCGTATAGCCTTGATAATGTCCACGTTTGCATACATGGCATACGCAAATGACAACTTAAGTGTTAACTCAGTAATTGCCCAACTTCTCACTGGACGAGTTCCTTTACTGCAACCTGAAGATTTGTTGTTGAACAAAGAAAGAGGTTACGGCCTAGGCACATATACGACTTATAGAGATGGTTGGGGGGTCAATATTTCTTCTCGACTTAGGCCTATACTTAATATGAGACCCAAATATATTCACATCTTGTCTCCTTCTCTCTGGCAACTGAATGCCGATCTTCACCTAGTAGATTGGCTTGAAGAAATGAATTATGAAGTAGATTTTCACACTGAAGAAGATCTTCAAGTTGAAGGCGTAGAATTGCTAAAGCAGTATGACGTAGTATTGACAGGCCATCATCCGGAGTATATTTCAGAGGAAATGATGGATTACTATCATGACTACCAGATGCAAGGAGGACGCTGGTTATATTTGGCAGCAAATGGTTTCTACTGGATTACGGTACCACATCCTGATAATCCAAATATCATAGAAGTTCGTAAAGGGGATAATGGGACAAGAGCATGGACTATTAATCCCGGAGAATATTGTAATGCATTTGATGGGAAACATGGTGGATTATGGAGGGTAAGAGGTAGAGCTATGTGCAAATTGCTAGGCGTATCATTTTCATCCTTTGGATTAACTTATTCATCATATTATCGGCGGGCTCCTGATAGCGAGCTACCAGAATGTTCATGGATTATGGAAGGGATTGGGCTTGATGAACCAATTGGTGACTTCGGATTAATAGGAGATGGGGCCGCTGGCTTAGAACTAGATCGTTATGATTTGGAGCTTGGCACTCCTCATAGAGCCTATCTATTAGCTCACTCTGAAGGACATAATGATATGTTTGTTTCTGTATCAGAGGAATCTACTTTTCATGCAAGAGGATATTTCTCTGCTGGAACTGGTGAGACAAACCCAAAAACACGGGCTGATATAGTTTATTACAAAACACCAAAAGAAGGGGCTGTTTTTTCAGTGGGATCGATGGCTTGGTGTGGATCGTTGTCACACAATAATTACGAAAATAATGTATCAAAGATGATGAAAAATGTAATTGATGGTTTTTTGAGTTCAGGACCATTGCCTTAATCTGGAAGCTAAAATAGCCATGACAAAATTTAGTGAAAAGGAGAATACCTTAGAGACTCGTAAAAAGGATGAATTTTGGTGGATTCACCCTAATCTGCGAGGAAAGGCGGCACTAAATCCAGGAGATCTTCCCGGGATTCCATATGATAGCTATGTTTGGGTTGATTCTTCAGGTGATTCAGAACCTGAAGATGCTTCAAAACAAAGAGCTTTGCCTCCTGGTGAGGGGAATTATGCGGAATTGGCTAAAGTTTTATATAAACTCAACTCATATCGTCCGGGTCCAGTAAAAGGATGGTATATTGTGGTTTGTATTGAGCCGGATCATGCATGGGCTGTGGGGCAAATGATGGCAGATTCATTCAATCCAATTCGAGTATTTAGTGATTTAGTGTTTAAAACTGAAAAAGAAGCCCGAATTAAGGCAGAGGAACTAAGAATACAAAAAAAAGGGGATATTGAAATTGTTGCAGGGCCACTCATTAAAAAGATGGCGGCTGATGGTATAGAAAGTGAGAGAATATTCAAGTCCAAATTAGCAGGTTTTTCAAGAAAAAAGAAGAAACCTAGATAATAATGAAAAGGCATAAGACATACATAGTCAGTTTTAAGTACGAGGGTAAAAATATTTTTTCCCTCTATAATCGAAACTTTTAGACTATTAATTTCGTCAAAAAAGTTTTTTTGCTCAACACACAAGGAGAAATAAAATGAAAGAAATAATAACCGAGAAATCGAAAGATGACAGCACATTAAATGCTGATGAGAGAGTTGTAGGCAGTATGGAATCAAATGTTGAGGATCCAACTCGACGTGATATTTTGAAAGGGGCCGCCGGTGGTGCATTAACATTAGGAACTCTTGCAATGTTAAACGAAAACGCTCACGCAGCTTCAAGTAAACCCATACCTATTGGTTCTATGTATCCATTAACAGGTGCTGCCTCTATGGATGGTCAGGGCTATAAACGAGGAATTGAGCTTGCCGTCGAGGAAATAAATGACCATGGTGGGATATTGGGCCGGCCACTGAAGACTTACTCTTATGATACAGAAAATATGAGCGCGGAAAAAGTAGTTGCAGCGGCAAACTACCTTATTGATAGACATGAAGTACACGCTCTTATTCAAGGATACAACATTGGCCCTAATGATGCCGAATATGAGCCAATAGCAGATGCAGGCATCATCTACATGCATGTCAATACAGCTATCCAACATCATAACACTGTAAAGTCCAATCCTGAGCGCTACTTCTCATGTTTTATGGCTGATCCTGCAGAATATTGGTATGGTCAGGGCTTTATTACGATGATCTCAGATTTACGTGATTCTGGAGCATGGAAACCTCCTAACAACAAAGTGGCTCTGATTATTGGTTCTATTCCTTACAGCGTAGTAATTGCAGACGCAATGAAGGACGGTGCAAAGGAAAAAGGTTGGGATATAGCATTCGATGAGATTGTTCAAACACCAACTACTGAATGGGGTCCCGTGCTTGCGAAAGTCCGCAAACATAAACCCGCTGCTATAGCAAATACTCACTTTTTCGCTGGTGACATTGCACAATGCCAGTTACAGTTCGCTGAAAATCCTACAAACAGTCTTTTCTACTACCAGTATGGGGCGTTGCAGAAGGATTTTAGGGATATAGCAGGTGACGCTTCTGTTGGGGTGTTAACTGGTACTGTTGACGGTCTGTTATCAGATGATTATGCTCAGGATTATGTTAATGCTCATGCGCAAAAATTTGGTAAAAATTCCGATCCTCAACCGGGGGCACTTAGTTATGGTCCTATGCACCACTATGCTCTTGCTGCTGCTGTTGCCGGAGGTACCGGTGAACCCGGCAACTATGATCAAAATAAAAAGATTGCATGGGCATTAAAAAGATTTACATATCGTGGTCCATGTGGTTCATATTGGTATCATCCTGAATGGCAGGCGACGGTTCCCTACCCAACTTATACTAGGGATCCTTCATTAGGTCACCCGCATATGCTTCAGCAAATTCAGGATAAGAATAAACCTCCTGTTGTTATTTACCCCGATCCATATACCGTGGGTAAATACAAGACACCTTCATGGTTCAGGTAAACTTGAAATTTATATAAATAGACACTTGCTCAGGGCTCCATGAAAAAATGGCTAGACGTTCAAGACTGAAGACTTTTTATAGAGATGGAACGCAAGAAGGTGTAGGTGACCATGTGCCTTTACTTTCATGCAGAAGAGTCTCAGTATATTTTGGAGCCCTAGTAGCAGTCAATAAACTCAGTTTTGAACTTGAAAAGGGAACTATCCTCGGTATTGGAGGACCAAATGGAGCTGGGAAAACAACCCTTTTTGATGTTTTATCTGGTTTGCATTCACCTGATACTGGGGATATTCAACTTAATGGCAGATCAATTACTGGACTCCCACCTCATGAAATTTGTCATGAGGGCATAGCACGAACATTTCAACTTAACGCATTATTTGGCACCATGTCTGTCATGGAAAATGTGTTAATTGCATCTCAACATGGGCAAAAATCCATTGATTTTCAAAGGCCATATTTTAATAGTTCAGAACGAAGAAGAGCGGAAAGTGCTTTGGAACTTGTTGGTCTTTCTGATAAAGCAGATTTAACTGCAGCCTCCCTTGATATACTAGGACAAAAACTTTTGATGATCGCAGGTGCAATTGCGACGGATCCCCAGTTATTGTTATTAGATGAACCTGTAGGGGGACTGATACCTCGGGAAATAGAACAGGTTGAGCAAATCATCCGTAATCTTACTCATGAACGAGAGATTACGGTTATACTAATAGAACATGTTATGAGATTCCTAACAGGCTTGTCTGACGAAATTCTTATAATGAATTTTGGAGAGAAATTGTTTCAGGGTTCTCCTGAGGATCTTGCAGGTGATAAGAAAGTAATTGATGTGTATTTGGGTGAGGGAGTTTCAGGAAAAATTGGCCCAGTAAGGAAAGATGGAGTGAAAAAAACTGAGAATGGATTGGATTCAGTAGAAGAAGATTCTACTTCTCTAAAGCTTCATGAATCAGACAAATGGTCTTTAGATGTTGAGTATTTTGCAAGAAAATTGTGTCAACAGTATTTTAGTGGTCGCCTTTATCCTATTGATTATATGGAACTTGAAAGATTGTTGGAAGAACGTGGAGAAGATGATCGATCAACAAGAGTTTCTCGAGCAACACGTAGAGTAATTCATGCTAAAAAATTAGGTGAAGGTGAAAGTCAGACTTTTGAATTACTAAAGACGGTTTTAGAAGAAGAACAAAACGTAAGAGAAAAAAACATGATTTTTAGTAATAAAGAAAAACCAAAATTGGATTTGGATAACAAGTCTCTAAGGCTTCAAACCCTTGAAGAAGCAACAAAGCGTATACTTGATTCGGAATCTCGTCATGGGAATGTCGGAGGAAAAGAAATTGAAGAACTGCGAGCTGCATATTTGTTGAAGCCTTCAGTAGAGGAGAAAATTCTTAATAAATCTGAAAACATGAATAATGGATAAGAATTCTCTAAGACTAGTAAACGTTAGTTCTGGTTATGACCTACAAAAAGTCATTCATGGAATATCTCTAAATATAGAAGAAGGTTCAGTAGTAGGGATCATTGGACCAAATGGTCATGGCAAATCAACCCTAGTAAAGACTGTCTCTGGCTTAATATCAACTTGGTCTGGTCAAGTATTTTTTGAAGGACTGCCAATTGAAAAGATGCCTGCTCATGAACGTGTAACTCTTGGTGTTGTTCACGTCCCGCAGGGGGATTTGATTTTTCCAAAAATGACAATTGAAGAAAATCTTAGACTCGGTGCGGTTTTGGCTGAGAATTCTGAAGAAGTCGAACGGCGATTGGATAAAGTATTTGATTTGTTTCCTGTACTTCTAAACAGACGAGTTCAAGTTGCTAGAACTCTATCTGGCGGTGAAAGGAGAATGCTCGGGATAGGAAGAGGTTTGATGTCAAACGGTAAACTGATGTTAATTGATGAACCTTCTCTTGGATTGGCTCCTAAATTAATAGATCAAATCTATGACTCACTTAGTGAAATGAAAGAATCCGGGATCACATTTTTAATTGTGGAGGAAAATATAACAAGATTACAGACTTTAGCGGATTGGATATATTTGATGGATAACGGAGAATTTGTGTGGAGTGGTAATCCAGACGAACTCCAATCCAATTCGGAATTGCTTTCTACTTATCTTGGAGTTTAATTAGAATGGACATTTTTCTACAAGTTATATTTAGCTCATTGACGGTCGGATCCATTTATGCGGTTGGAACAATTGCTTTATCATTATTGTTAGGGACATTGAGTATGTTGAATCTAGCCCACGGGACTTTTATTGCTGCGGGAGGTTATTCTGCTTATTGGACAATGAAAATTATGGGAGCACATTGGATTTTCGCATTGCCAATCTCAGTCGTTGCAGGGGTAATTAGTGGATATCTAATGTATCATCTAGTGGTTAGGTGGCTTTACGACAGACCTGATTTCGAGATTGATATTATTATTGTTACAGTTGCAATTGCAGCTTTAGGAGAGAATATATTTTTAAATGTTGCTGGACCAGAAGCCCGCCGACAACCTTTTCATATTGACGGGGGTTTTCATATTGCGGATGCAGTTTTACCTTATCAAACCATTTTAACAGTAGCCATTGCTTTAGTCCTACTGATAATTGTGGCATTAATTTTGGGAAAAACTAAAACGGGTATGGTAATCAGAGCCGTTTCTCAACAAAGAGATGCATCTAAATTGGTGGGTATCAATGTTAGTAAGTCTTATGGACAAGCAATCATAATTGCAGGAGCGATCGCAGCAGTTTCAGGAGTTCTTGTGACAGGCATGGCTCAAGTTTTTCCAGGAGTTGGCAGTAGCGTTACCCTGAAAGCCTTGGTCATTGTAATAATTGCGGGTATAGGTAATTTGCCAGCTTCAGTTTTAATGGCTTTTCTACTCGGAGCTTTTGAAGTTACTGTTCAATATATTTTTGGCGCTCGTTATGGTTTTCCTGCAATGCTTGGATTAGTAATTATCGGTCTGATTTGGAGACCATACGGAATTTTCGGAAAAGA
>Ga0209752_1001650_pt1 | contig 10651 bp, 8 predicted proteins | sample METZYME_3_250m_FD_187548 | JGI IMG/M metagenome (GOLD analysis project Ga0209752, IMG submission 187548) | Marine microbial communities from oxygen minimum zone in mesopelagic equatorial Pacific - METZYME_3_250m (SPAdes) (version 2) | ecosystem: Environmental > Aquatic > Marine > Oceanic | place...
TGAAACTTTTTGTGGTGTTTTAACCACAGGTTGACCACAGAGGGTGAACATTCTTCAAAATCTAAAAATTCAAAGAAATATTCTTTATTTTGGGAAAAGAAAAAATAATTATAAAAAGCATAATTTGGTACTAGTGAACAAAATGCGACTTCATCTTCGCAGGGACTATCAAGTTTTACAACCATGTTATCTTGTGGCCTTGGGCTGTGAACACGGTCAAGTTTTAGCGGAAATAATTTTTCCATTACATTAAAAGTGTGCGGAAAGACGCATTGGAAATTATTTGGTGCGCAAAAAGTCTTATCTTTACTTAACAAAAAATGCAATAGGGTTGTGCCACTGCGCCATAGACCAATAATAAAAATTGGATCTTGTACTTTCGGATTTCTTTTTACATGAAAAAATATCCGTTCTGGCACCACCAAAGTTTGGTTAATTAATGATATAATTGTGATAAACAGATAATTGAAAAAATATCTAAAAGAAAAAAAAATATTTTTATTCGTTAGTACCTTTAACCACTGGCTAAATGTCACACCAAGCAGAAAAGTAATCTTCAATTATAATTACTGGATTTAAACGAAACTAGACCGATATTTCTCGTATTCAGGGTCTAAACTTTCTGGGGCAGGTTCCGTGGTTAGACGAGGACCTTTCCACAATTGTAAATAGGCCTTACCATAGTTTGAAGTTTTACCAGATTCAACAAATTTTGGTAGGTAGACCCAGGGAATTCCAGGATGATGGTGATGCGTCAGATGGTGATTTATATTTAAATAAATTGGTTTTAAAACTGGATTCATTCCCAGATTATGAGCACCATTAAGTGTATCTCTAGGTGCAAAAGCATGATAGATGTAGTTCTGGGAAGACCAACTGATGGCATGTATTCCATACAAAATCAAATAAGGTATAAGGTTTAAATCCAAGACAAAAAACATCCCAACCTGAAATATAAGAACAGAAATAGATTCCAGCTGAATTTTAAACAAATCGGATTTTGTAGCATCCAAAAATGCGTAACTGTTTGTCCATAACGGTTTGTTTCGTAGTAAAATTCTACAAATGGTTGGTAAAATAATCGCTATGATAGTAAGAACTGCTATCATTACCCACCATAAACCTATCAGTATAGCATACCAGCAAAGCACTTTGAAAAGTTTATTATCACTCGGATAATAAAGATCAAACATTTCCAAATCTGTGCGGTTTCTCAAATGGTGACCCTGATGCATATTTTTGAATGCGGTTATAGGAAAAATAAAAGTCAAAGCCAATATAGCACCACCCACATAATTTGCTGTATTATTTTTAAATAATAAATCGTGGGCAAACTCATGAAGCAAGGAGTAACATGTCATCATTAATAAGGAAAACCCGACACCATAAGCAAAGGTCATCCAAAATGTTTCAGTATGGGAGGCTAGATATTGAAATGCACACCACCCCAGAAAAATAAGCAATAACAAACTTATATTTAGTTTTTGGGGGATGGGATATTGCTTTTTATCAATGTAATCCAAAATGCATACCCTGCTTTTTAAAAGTTTCCTTTCGATATAAAGGATTATAAGTAATGTACATACCAAATTTTGTGGGTGTTCTCATATTAGTCTTAAAATCAAATGCCCGTTTTGCAATTGAAGAAATACTATTAAAGTTGGATCTTAAATAGAAAGTAGCCTCAGTTAGTTCATCTGCTGTCATTTGTTTTGGCACAAATGATGCATAGTTAAATCGATATTCTGGGTGTAACCACCATTTACCTTCATATAATAAACGATCTTCTTCTTTTAGTTTATTATATAGTGGTGTGTTTGGATAGGGGACCAGAATATTAAATGCTCCAAAAATGAATTTGTTTTCCATCGCAAAATCCAAAGTGCTTCTAATTGAATCAAGTGTATCATGGTCATGGCCCAAGGTAAATGATCCCCAAGTTTGATGCCCATAATCACGTAATATTTCCAACTGTAACTTGTAATCATGCCCTTCCACTATGAAACTAGGACCTTTTTTCATCTCTTTTAGACTGCTCCTTGTAATCGATTCGAACCCAATTACGTTTCCCAAACAACCACTTGTCATCATAAGATCCATTAATTCCAAATCATTAGTTATATCAATAGAAGTTTGAGAAACCCATTTCACTTTCATCGATATTAATTCACGATAGAATTCTTTTGCTAATTCATGGTTCGAATTAATATTATCATCAACAAAAAAGAGGAAATCTCTGTCCTGTCGATCTATTTCTTCTAATATTTCATCAATTTTTCGTACATATTGAGTTTTATCAAAATATTCCGCAATAGCACAAAAATGGCACGCAAAACGGCATCCTCTACCAAACTGTAATAAAGTGATAGGTAAATATCCCTTACCTTGAAAAATATCTCTTCTCGTGAATGTACCCGGCTGAGGTACGCCAGCAGTAGTGTTATATAATTTTTTCATTTTACCATTTTTAAAATCGGATAATAAGTTTTGCCACTCGAATTCACCGTCACCTATATAGAGTGTATCAGTATGTTCTGCCACTTCATCAGGTAAAAGAGTCGCGTGCATTCCTCCCATGACTACAGGGATTCCTCTTTTTTGATACTCTTTTCCTATTTCATAAGCACGCCTTGCAGTATATGTTTCAACGGTAATTGCAACTAAATCAGTTGGTTCATCATAAGTAATTTCTTCCATTCTATCATCACATAACACAATATCAAAATCATCAGGAATCATGCCCGCAAGCACTCCCAATTGGAGCGGCTCCATTCTACCTTCATCAACATAAAGGCTATGACCCAACCGGCCAATATTTGGTTTAATTAATGTTATTTTCAAAATCTACCTTACCCTAAAGCTATAGATTGTTTATTATATATTTCTTTTCGACTCACCAAATTCGCTAATGAGTACATACCTAGATGGTATAAACTTTGAGAGCTTGTTCGTTTGTTGGTCGCCCTTTTTATAATGTTTGAATAGGTATTAAACTTTTTACGGAGCGAAAAGCATCCTTCAGTTAATTCATCTGGTGTCATATTTTTTGGGATAAAAGTAGCATCACCATATTTAAAGTTCTGATCTAACCACCATTTATCAAAAATGAGTCGTTTTTCTTTCCTAATCCTATTATATAAAGTGGCACCAGGCATAGGTGTTAATGGATTAAAATTGGCTAATAAAAATTTATTTTCTAAAGCGAATTCTAAAGTGGGCTCAAATGAATCTGGAGTATCCTCATCATATCCAAAAATAAAAGTGGCGTAAATCAGGATTCCATTATCATGGATCCTTTTTACAACATCATTATACCCACCATATTTCAAATTCCATTTTTTATGCATTTGTGCCAAATTTTTTGGGTTCAAAGATTCAAAACCTATAAGTGTATTAAAGCATCCACTTTTTTGCATTAACTCCAGCATTTCAGAATCTGCCCCTATATCAATGCTTGCCTGGCATGACCATTTTATATTTAATGGTATAAGTGCTTCTATAAAATTCATCGTCGTTTTTCTATCAATAAATAAATTATCATCTACTATAAATACGTGTTTTGAATCCAATGATTCAATTTCTCTAACTACATCTTTGATGGGCCTCTGCCTTAAATTTTTATTTCCGTAAAAGGAATAAATAGAACAAAAGTCACAAGCATATTGACAGCCTCTTCCAAATTGGACCAATGAAATAGGTGTATATTTTTTCCCTATAAAAAGAGAACGGTCTGGGGCAATATCAGATAATGAGTGTGTGTTTGTAGAGCGGTAAACCTTTTTCAATTGACCTTTTTCAAAATCTGCAATAATACTTAACCATATATCTTCTGAATCACCTACAACGACAGCATTTGCATGTTCAAGCGCTTCATCTGGTAAAAAAGTCGGGTGGTATCCACCCATTATTACTGGAATCCCTTTAGAACGAAATGTATCGGCAAAACTGTAGGCACGTTTTGCAGTATAGGTTTCTACTGTCATGACGACTAAATCAGTTTCAAGATTAAGGGGCACTGTTTCAATCCGATCATCATATAGTTCTACATTAATCTTGTTTGGTAAATAACTTGAAAGCATAGCAAATACAAGGGGCTCCATAGCATCTGCTGCTGGTGTACTACTTATATGAGGGCGTATAAAGGAAATCTTCAAATTATATATTTCCCCCATTCAGTATATCGGCCCACCCAGTAGTAGATCTAAGTATTGCTGGTTTAATATCGCCTAACTTCATTCCACTTTTGCAATCCTTTTCCAGTACTCTCTTTGCTGCATCAGTAGAAACCAATCGAATCTTTGCTTTATTTAATTGCCCTAAACTTCTGCAATAATCGTAGTGATAATTACAACGTAATCGCCTATCTAACTCTGACTCCAGTTCACGTTTTTTATAAGTATCCGATGGTACTACATCCATAAATAGGGTGTATCGATACCGGCCATTATGCTGCTCTGGAGCAACCATGATAAAGGTGGCATCTAAATCATGGACTTTTAGAAATCCTTGAACAATCCCATTCACAAAACCTTCGCTGAGTTTTTCTCCAAATAGATCTGACACACTTTCCGCTTTGCCTATAAATCGTATCATAGGCACTTGTTTGTCAAAGCCTACTACTTGAATCTGGTCTTTTAATTGATACCGATATAGGCCGCCACTGGTTGTAATCACGACTTCATATTGGCCATCCATTTCTAATTCATGCGCTAACAATGTTTCTCTTACACCATCCAATGGCAGGAATTCAAAAAATTGTGAATTAATTGATAAAGCTGATCCCTCTCGTCCCCACAATGGGAAAGACATGAAACCTTCCGTTGCAATTAATCCTTTTCCTTGAATTAAAATATCTGGTAGATATTTTTTTTGCAATGTTTCAGAAAAAAGAGTGGCATTGCCGTCTGCCCAGCAACTGACTAAACATAGATTGGGCCAGATTGATTGAATTTTTCTCGGATCAATCTGTTTTAATTTTTGTAACCGGTTCTTGTCCTGAATTAATTCTAGCTCAAGCTGGTTTTTTAGGCCGTATTCTATTTCACCTGGAGGATTGATTTTACCATTGGACAAATCATTCAATAATGAATCCCACCATTCCGAAAGACAGTCCAAAAGTATCGATAGAAAGGTAGGATTCCATACTGATACCAGCCGAAGATCAGATCGAGTGAGTAAAAATAAGAGAGTCACATACTGAAAGGATGAAATATCTGTTATCATTTTCACCCGATCTGGTACCGCCATTATTTTTTTCATAAACCCTTTGGTATGATTACTAAGATAAGAGGTATCACTTTCAAACCCAATGGGGATGCAACTGTTCTCAATGCTTTGAGTGGCTTTCGGGACTGGGCTCAAGGACCAGTAGGCTGATCCATCCATCAACTTTGGTAGATGAATAAAAAGATCGAATATCCATGGTGAAACCCCTCTTTGGAAATCCTTTTTCAATGCGGCGGTATAGGGGATAAGCTTGTTTGAAGAAATAGATCCACTGGTGGGTTCAAGTAATTGAACAGTTTCTTCTGTCAATACCGCTTCTCCGCCATTACAGATAGATTTAATGAAATCCACATAATCATCATATGTGGAAAGTGGAACTCGCTGCTGAAAATCCTTGGTGGAATTAATAGAACTAAACGAATATTTTACCCCAAACTGGCTATATTTATTTTTAGTCAGAATTCTGTCTAATAATTTTTTTTGGGTTTTTTCCAGTTGGAATCGGGATGATTTATAACGCATCCAATCTGGAAAACAGGAAGCCATCCAATATCTGTTTACAGTAATAGGATTCAAAGTAGCATCCTTCTTCCAGCCCTGGTATAATTATCATCCCTAATTTCAGTCATGCATACCAACTCATTCCCAGATATATAACCAGGATTTTTTTCCAAAAAAAATGCAATGTGCGGATCTTTCATTCTGGTAGAATCTATGTGTGCCACGCCATTGCGAAGTGGTGTTGAGTCTCGATTAAAATTTACAATATCTTGATCGGCGATATAGTTGCTGCCATAAATCTTAGATGCAAAGGTTGACATTAACTTTTCTAATTCAGGTGGTGTGATTTGATCATATCGTGGATAAAATTCCTTGTAAAAGGTTGGTAGAAACCTGTAGGTCCTATATCCGGAAGAAAGTAACAACCAGTAGAGGGGTATCTTATTATCCTTATTGTGTTCCAACACAGTTTTTATCCAGCGTTTAGACAATTCAAAGGTGTTCCAATACTTTTTATCAATAATCGTATCTCCAGAATAGACCACCCTGACTTCTGCACCGTTGATATTCACTTCCAAGTAGGCAATACTTGTGAATCCCTTTAAGTTTTTGTCATTTCCATCCTCCAAAAAGATTAACCACTGTTTCTGCAATACATCTCTTTTAAACGTATTTTCATTGGCATGGAAATAATTGGAAAAAAGAGAATACATTCTTCCTATATTGACATCATCAAGTTTATCGACACTAAAAACTCGACTGGCTAGTGAACTGCTCATAAAATAGCTACCTCGATACCCGGCAATCGGTTATCGATCATTCCCAGCGGGTCAATACCGTCTTCTTCCCAAGATACAAGATATATGTGACTGTAAGTCGGTACATTGTAAAATATGGAGGTCACATTATTATTGAACGGATGTAAATCAGAAAACCCTACAACCATATATTCGACTTCACTTTCAATTAATGTATTATGACAGTGGATCAATAACATTTTAAATATTTCTGGATCGTTTCCTTCAATGGCAACATGACTGATAAAACAACTTTTTAGTTCAGCATTTGTCCTTGGTAATTGTGGGTAACCAAATATCCTAGCTGTAGAGTTTACGAGCCATGTAACTCTTGATAAGCCATTTTGATAACCACGAACAATTGTTTGCCGAAAAGCACGCTGATCCCACATCGCCATGCAGCCCACAATCTTATCCTTGTTACAGGCAATCAGCATGTCGCTTTCCTTTAGACCTGGAGTATGATCATGGTGAAATAGTGTATCAATAGTCCAGTTAGGGTAAAATTGATGATTTTTTCCATATCCGTTCAAAAAAGCTATCAATTTTGTTTTATCATTGACCGAACACTTCGATATTGAAAAGGATGATGGTTGTTTTACTTTTCTTGGCTTTGTTCGGATAGGAATTGACCGGGTGCAAAAACGGGTATATTCCTGGTAACGAGGCAAACCTTTTACACCGGATTTAAGTAACCTTCTCGCTATCTGGTTATTCTCCATAATGCTTGTTAAATAAAATTTTGTACGCAGATCCTTGTGAAGTTCTCGACAGAATTGATATCCCCGTATTGCAGGAAAACCGGTTTGGTATTTTTTAATGATACGCATAAGACTCAAATAACCTATTTTTTGGACAGAGCCATTTACAAACAAGTTCCGAATTGATCTGTTTGTAACTCCAAATATTTTTCCAGTCTTTTTGTCACGACCAACAATCGTTTGGTGAAATGGACCCTCTAGGTGTTTGATACCAAAAAATGATGGTTCCCGTTCAAATTTTAAACTGACTGATCCGTCCATTGGCGTATTGTGTAAGACAGCTCTTAGCGCTGCATCATCCTTCTTAGTCCCCAGGTAATATTCTAGATTAGGCATAAACTTCTATACTTTTATCTCGTTGCTGTAAGAATATTTTAGGGTTTTTGCGAACTTTTATTAATTCTCCTGTCCAGTTATTATCACCTAGGGGCAAGTGATCTCGTGAAAAAATTTCCCTACGAATTCCATAATTAATTAAATAATACTGCATCCACATCCATAATCCTTTTTTGTTAACTCCATCAAATCCCCTGTCCCATATACTGCGCCAAGTATAAAAATCAGCTCGCGCTTGGACACAACCCGCTTCTAACTGTTCCGGTGTCATATTAACCGGTTTAAAAGGTATCTTGTTATAACTGTAATTTGAATCCAGCCACCATTTATCATAAAGCAGCCTATTCTCTTTTTCCAATCGCTCATATAGAGGAGTTCCTGGAAATGGCGTTAAATGATTAAATGCAGTAATATAAAAATTGTGTCTCATCGCGAAATTGACAGATTCTGAAAAACTATCCATTGTGTCTTCTTCATATCCGAAAACGAATGTTATATATAACCTGATATTGTATTTTCTGAGATTAGCCAACGCCTTTTCATACCCCCCATTCATCATATTAAATCCCTTGTTCATTTTTTTAAGGTTTTCAGGATTTAAAGATTCAAAACCAATTAATACTCCCTGACATCCTGCCTTTTGAAGAAGGTCTAAAAATTCTTCGTCATGAGCCGCATTGATACTCATCTGGCTTACCCATTTATAATTATAGGGGATCAAAGCCCTTAGAAAATCCTTGGCGACTTTCACATTGGAGGTAATATTATCATCGACAAAAAATATTAGCCGTTTATTTCCAATATCTTCCAATTCATCCAACACGTTTTGGTATGGGCGCCGGGTTTGGGAATTTCGAAAAACTGTCTGGATAGCACAAAATTCACATTTGAATTCACATCCCCGGCTTGCTTCGACCAAGGCAATGGGAACATAATTTTTACCTTCAAAAATAGATCTGTCCGGCATAACATTATCCAAGGAAGGTCGATCTTTAGAATAATAATACGTTTTTAGCGTCTTCTTTTCAGCGTCAATTAACACCTGTTGCCAGCTTGCTTCCGCTTCCCCCACCACAACGGATTCTGCGTATTGGCTGACTTCTTCAGGACAGAGAGAAGCATGAAAACCACCCATGACAACCGGTACGTTACGCCTTCGATATTCGCTGGCAATTTGATAGGCACGTTTTGCTGTATATGTTTCAATACTGATAGCTACCAAGTCAGTTTTTTCTGAAAAGGGTATGCTTTCGAGTCGGTCATCATAAAATTTTACTGTATGATCTGATGGTGTTAAACTAGCCAGAGTAGCCGCACCTAGGGGTTCCATCTGCCAAGTGCGGATATATTCTTTTTGGCCCAGATGCCTGCCAATACAGGGATGAATTAAGGTAACCTTCATGTTGCTCCTAAGATACTTTCCTTTTCTGACAGTCTGAAACCCGTGATCCAATCACAATTATAATATTCGTGCAGATGATTGGCGTAAAAACGATATCCGAAATTTGCCAAAGTAGAAATCGGAAGCTGGACACCTGAACCCAAAATCCGCTTCCACATGGAAGAAAAGGAATAGGTATACTTCCATGCTTTTTCATGACCAACCAAAAGTTCATCAGGAGTCATATTAGCTGGTTTAAATACAACATGTTGTCCATCATACAATTCCCAATTTCTAGTTATCATTCTACCTTCTGATTCAATACGCTTATATAATGCGGTTCCCGGGAAGGGAGTAACAATTGCAAACCGTGGAAGGTCAATTTTCATTTCGACAGCCATACGGGCAGTATCCATGAAAATGTCTGTTGTATCATGATCCATCCCGAATGTGAAGCACGCTTGCAACGTTATGTTATATTTATGCAGCGCTGTTACAACATCCCCATATTTTTCCGGTGCATTGAACCCCTTTCGAGACATTTTCAAATTTTCCGAGGTGATTGATTCAAAACCCATTAATAATCCTGAGCATCCACTTCTAGCCGCCAATTCCAACAAACTATTGTCTTTAACCAATAACGTCGTTGACAACCCATACCATTTTAGTTTTAGCGGTATCAACGCCTCGAAAAGCTTGGCGGCATAGTCTTTATCAGCAATTATATTCAAATCAATAAATATAATCCGTTTTGCCCAATGTTGTTTAATATCCCCTATTATTTCATGAATAGGCTTTTGATAAGGTTTTGTTCCCCAAGCTGAAGGAACGACACAAAAGTCACATGTATGAACACATCCTCTGGTGGCTTCAAAAACATGTGTTGTTAAATAATGTTTTGAATTTAATAATTCTCTCTTCGGGAACGGTCTATTTGCTAAAGATATATTCGGTTCCTGAATATATCTTCGTTTGAGAGATCCGTTTATAAAATCATTAAGTAGTTTGGGCCATGTATCTTCACTATAACCAATTACAATTGTGTCTGCATTAGAAGCAGCATCCTCTGGGGCTAAAGTAATATGGGGACCACCTAATACTACTGTTATTCCTTTCTGCCTGAATTGTTTTGCCAATGTATATGCACGTTTAGCACTTCCAGTAATAACAGTCATACCAACTAAATCTGCATCTAAATTATTAGGAATGTCTTCAATTCCCTCATCATATAAGGAAACTTCAGCGTTAATTGATTCTGGTATAAGAGAAGCAAGAGTGGTTAGAGTGAGAGGGGCATAGCGCAAACTTTTTTTAAATATTCCACCTCGGTGATGGTATAACGGTCCCTTGGGTGAGATAAGAGCTATTTTGATATCATTTTTTATTAACAAGATAATCCAAGTAACAAACTTGCAAGCATCTATAATACCTTTTCAACAAATATTCCAAAATGTGCCAGCAATAATCAATACAAAGTTTTCAATTTATTGCCTGTTCTAATCTACTTATGATTGCGCAGACAAAAAACCCCGCTAATTGGCGGGGTTTGATGTTGTAGAAGGGGTAGAATTATTTCAACAGCACCATCTTCTTGGTTTGAATAAAATCCCCAGCCTGAATCTTATACAGATAAACACCAGCAGGGGCAG
>Ga0209752_1001651_pt1 | contig 10649 bp, 9 predicted proteins | sample METZYME_3_250m_FD_187548 | JGI IMG/M metagenome (GOLD analysis project Ga0209752, IMG submission 187548) | Marine microbial communities from oxygen minimum zone in mesopelagic equatorial Pacific - METZYME_3_250m (SPAdes) (version 2) | ecosystem: Environmental > Aquatic > Marine > Oceanic | place...
GTGTTGTCCGGCGGTCTACCTCGATCACACTCATGAGTTCTCTATGTGAAATGGCTAACGAACACCATAGAGTCGCGTGTCGTCTAGTTTAGGCGAGAAGCGTCGTGGGATCAAGCCACCCTGAAACCATGTCAGCAGTGTGTAAATAGAATACACCGGTAGCCCGAACGCCTGGCGCAAGTCTGTCGCGTAGGGAACCATATTCGTACATTCTAACACGAAAGCACCGATATCAAGATGATTTGTAAGGAGAGTTTGGCCAGCATCGAGCAAATCCATTCGGGATACTTCGATATCTAGCTCAATTTTGTCGTCGAGAATAGCACTACTGAAATGGTGTCCGGAATCCGTCCCAACGATAGGGGTGTTTGGATCAACACCTACGCTTTTGAGATGGTCGGAGGACAAAATGGCTTCAGAAATTGTGAGTATGCCAACCCGTTTTCCTGGAGGCAACAGTCTCTCTACTAAGGGAACCTGTATGAGCGAAGAAGTAGCCACAGGCACATCAAGAGCCTTTGACAATTCATCTTGAAATAAGGAAAGAAAACCACAGGTCGTGGTAATTCCATCGGCACCATGTCGAATCAAATCTTGCCCAGCTTCGATGAAAGCGTCGAGCAATCCCTCTCCCCGATGTCGAACCACACTGTCCGGAGAAGCTCCTGAAACGACACGGTACATGACCGGAAAGGGCCAAGTGGTTGCGTTACCTATGTCCCCTTCAACACGAGGAAAGCGAGTCTCTAACATCAAAATGCCAAGAGTAGCACCGTAAACGGTCTTTCCTCCTAGGAATATGTTGGGTCGATTTGTTGTTATTGTTGTCATGTTACATTTCTCCAATAAATTCTGGATAAGACTACTTTCAAGTTGGCATTAATTTGATCCATCACATCAGGTTGTGGAGATTAATCCTTTCCAGATCGGTTTCCTTGTCCTTGTCGCGGATCATCTTGAGGATCTGTCGATGCTCTGTTTACTTTTTTGAAGGCCGGTTATCCATATATATCCAGCTTATAAAACTGATATGTGCTTTCACATTTATCAGGCTGCGCAGAATCTCTCGATTGTCGGCTGGTTCGCGATTTTTTTGTTTTTTTTCGTTAGATTGATTGCACAAATTTTTGGAACTAAATTTATTAAACTTATTTTGAAGTTAGTTACTAATTTATGCTATTGACTTATTTTTTTTTCTATTCTAACCTTCGCACTGTTGAATATAACATCCAGAATTCCAGATTGAGGGGCAAGTCAAAAAATGTTAGGTAGCGATAAACAACTGAACGGCGCATCCGCAATGGTTCGAATGCTTCAATCATATGGAGTAAAACACATCTTTGGTCTTTGTGGGGACACTTCTCTGCCTTTTTATGACGCACTCCACAATTTGGATCACGGTATGGAGCATATCCTGACTCGCGATGAACGTTCAGCATCTTACATGGCAGATGCTTACGCACGTGTGACCGGAAAAGTTGGGGTTTGCGAAGGACCAAGCGGCGGCGGTGCCACACACATTCTACCGGGATTAGTAGAGGCCAGTGAATCCTCGATTCCAGTTCTTGGAATCACTTCCGATATTTCCACAACTGGACGCGGACGTTACGCCCTCACTGAACTGGATCAAGAAAGTTTGTTTCGTCCGTTGACGAAATGGAATTCGGTTATTGATCGTGCGGATCGTCTGCCAGCCCAGGTTCGTGCAGCGTTTCGTGCTATGACTACCGGAAGACCAGGAGCAGCTCAACTCGGATTGCCGTTTGATGTACAGGAAGGAGCCGTTCCGGAATTCGAACTCTGGGCACAAGCGGAATTTGGGAATTATCCAGCCCTTCCTGCGGCTCCGGATCCGGTTGCCGTTGACACGTTGCTGGATGCGTTGTTGTCTTCCTGTTCTCCTGTGATTGTTTGCGGTGGCGGCGTCGTGATTTCCAGAGGGGAAGCCTCACTCTCGGAATTTGCTGAAACACTGAATTTGCCTGTAGCGACAACTATCAGTGGACAGGGGAGTCTACCTGAAACCCATCCGAATTGCGTGGGCGTTGTCGGTTCCAATGGTGGCATCGAAGCCACCCGTAAAATTATTGACAATGCGGATTTAGTCCTCTTTCTCAGCTGTCGTGCGGGATCCGTGACGACGGAGCGCTGGAGTTCTCCTAACCACAAAACTAGAATTTTGCATATAGACTCTGATCCGATGGTGATTTCCGCCAATTATCCGACCGAAGTAGGGATGGTGTGCGATGCGCGCTTGGGCTTGAATGCTCTCAATTCGGCTCTCCGGAAACGAGGAGAAATCAGTACAGAATTCCGGGGCAAAGAACGAGCATCAGTAGCAAAAAGTGAAAAAGCAAAATATTTTGCGGAACTTTCCGGCTCCGCAGTATCTCCAATTCTGCCTGAACGTTTGATTGCGGATTTGCAAAAAGTCTTGCCAGAAGATGCAGTTATTGTGGCAGATCCAGGAACACCTTGTCCGTATGTTTCGGCTTATTATGAATTGCCCAAAGCCGGTCGGTATTTCATTTCCAATCGGGCACACGGAGCATTGGGTTACAGTATGCCAGCCACGATTGGAGCAGCATTCGGTCGTCCAAATTCCAAAATTGTTGGAATAATGGGTGATGGATCGTTCGGTTTTACCGCCGGAGAATTGGAGTCTGTTGTGCGCTACAACATTCCAGTCACGTTGCTTGTTTGTTCAAATTCTGTTTTTGGCTGGATTAAGGCAGGTCAGAAAGCAGGATTTGGCGAGCGTTATTTTTCCGTGGATTTCAGCTGCACCCGACACGATGCTGTAGCTGAAGCCTTTGGTTTGCAGGCTTTTCGGGTGGACGACCCTGCAGAATTACAATCCACTTTGGCCAAAGCGATAGCCGTAGATGGGCCGACTCTTGTGGACGTTATTTGTCAACCATTGAATGAGGCGCGTGCACCTGTCAGTGAATGGGTTGCCTGATGCCTACCGAGAAATCACGATGAGTTTGTTAGTGGGCGTAGTAGACCGGATGACAGTGTCTATCGTGGATTTGCCTGTCGTTTCCAAGCGCAGTCATGGCATCGGAGATGTCGCAAACAGAGTCCGAAATGTCATTTTGAAGCTCGAAACCAAGGATGGATTGGTGGGCTGGGGTGAAGCCTCTCCATGGCCAGTTTTCACAGGTAGTGTTGAAGGCACTTCTGCCGCATTGGATGTATATTTCCGACCGTTAGTGATTGGGCAAAACCCGATGCACATCACTGCGGTAATGGAAGCAACGGAAGCAACTCTTGTTGGGCATTTTGAAGCTAAAGCCGCGTTGGAGATGGCCCTTTACGATCTTGTTGGAAAGGCAGTAGGATTGCCGGTTTCGGAACTGTTGGGAGGACGTTGCCGGAGTCGAATTCCGCTCTCCATCTCACTGGCAAATCCAGATTTTGCGGCAGATCTCGAACTGGCCAAGCGAGTTTATGCAGACGGCCTTCGCATCTTGAAGGTAAAGATGGGATTTTCCGATCATCGGTTTGATTTGGATCGTTTGCAAGTGTTACGTGAGGAATTGCCAAGCGACATGGAAATCCGAGTGGATTACAACCAAGGCATGAAACCCTATGAAGCACTGAAACGCCTCCGAGATATTGAGGTGTTTCAACCGGGATTTATTGAACAGCCGGTTCCCGCTAAGGAATGGACAACAATGACAGAATTGACATCCAAGCTAGATACACCTGTAATGGCAGACGAAAGTGTATTTTCTCCGGTAGATGCCATCCGGGCGGTTGAAAGGCGCATTGCTAATTGTTTCAGCATCAAAGTGATGAAATCTGGTGGAATGCGCCACGGTCAAGAAGTGGCGACAGTGGCCAATGCTGGAGGTATAGGCTGCTATGGTGGGGATATGTTTGAAACGGGACTCGCCCATCTTGCCGGGGTTCACATGATTGCGGCCACGCCGAACATTAGCTTAGGGTGCGAGTTCTACCAGGCCAGTTACTATTTGAAGCAAGACCTACTGACCAAACCATTTCCTCTCGAAAATGGAGAGGTGGTTGTTCCGGAAACTCCGGGTCTGGGAATTGATGTTGATTCGGATCGTCTCAAGGAATTTATCGTGGATTCTCGCGGATAAACGCTTATTTTAAAACAAAATCCCACTCGGTTAGCCTCAAACCTTAAAATTAACCATAAACCTAGAAGTGTCCCACATGGACTTGATAATCCTAACTCAGTACGTTCTCTCCGGTCTGGTCATCGGAGTCATTTATGCCTTGATGGCAGTGAGCATTACATTTGTTCATGGAATGATGAAAGTTGTAAACTGGAGTATGGGGGAATATTACATGATGGGCGGTTATATCCAGTATTTGCTGATTACTATGTTGATCGGCCCTTCGCTCTGGTTTTTGGGAATTCCGATTGCGTTTGCAATAATTTTCATGCTGGGTGTGGTGATACAGCGGTATATGCTGCACCCGATGTTTGTGGGAGAATCTGAGCGCATGGACGAATATGCGACTATTGTAACCATTACTTTGATGATACTTTTCCGCAACCTCGCCATCATTATCGGCGGACCTTACCAATATTCTGTTCCGGATTATTTCCCTCCTACAGATCTTGGTCCGCTCCCGATCAGCGGAAACCGTTTTATGGCTTTAATCGGAACGGCGCTGATCCTTGGAATTTTGTATTATGTGATGAAAAAAACATGGCCCGGACGGGCTTTGCTGGGAATGTCTCAAAACCGGATAGGTATTCAGACTGCCGGTATTAACGTACGTCGTTTGGATGAAATAGCCTTTGGTATAGGTGTTGGATTGGCTGCGGCGGCGGGGGCATTACTGGCTCCTGTGTTTCTTGTCTGGGCTGAAAGCGGATCGGTTCCCACAATGAAAGGCTTTGAAATTGTGGTCATCGGAGGTCTGGGTTCTATCCCCGGTAGCATCATTGCAGCTTTACTGTTGGGACTGATTGAAAGCCTTGGTTCAGTTTTCATTTCTTCTGAATACCGTGACCTTTTTGGTTTTGTTTTTCTAATTTTAATATTAATTTTCCGACCAAACGGCTTATTTGGGGATCGGGAAAGGCTGGCATGACTGTAATAACATCGAAGTAATTTATGTCTATTTTGCAAGTAAATAATTTAGCCAAACACTTTGGAGGATTAGTTGCGGTCAAAGATCTTACTCTTTCGATTAAGCCGGGTGAAATACGTGGTTTGATCGGTCCAAACGGTTGTGGGAAAACTACCACAATGAATATGCTTGCCGGTTTGTATAAACCTACTCGCGGAGATGTGCGTTATCACGGTAAATCCATAGTCAAACTTCCGCCGCACATCCGGACAGCGCAGGGCATTATGCGTACCTTTCAGATTCCAAAACTGTTTTCTGAAATGACCGTTGAGGAAAATATGATGGTTCCTGCCTTGGCCACATCCACAGAAAAAACTCCGGAATTTATTGAAGCCCTCGAAAATAAAGCCACGGAAAAATTGACATTCTGTAAATTGGATCATGTCAGTCATCTGCTTGCCAAACAGTTGTCCGGAGGACAGCGGATGTTGTTGCAAATAGCCCGTGGGTTAATGGTTGAAGGTCTTGAATTATTTTTGATGGATGAGCCTTTTGCGGGTATCAACCAGGTAATCAAGGAAACCATTATGGATGCCATAATGGAAATGAACGATAATCAGGGTATTACTTTCCTGATCGTGAGTCATGAAATGTCCTCAGTGCGTCGCTTGTGTCAAACTGTATGCGTAATGCATGAAGGCAGTCTGATTGCGGAAGGCAGTATGACGGAAGTTGCTAACGATCCACTTGTGATTGAAGCATATTTAGGGGGGCAGAATGCCGCATCTGACAGTTGAAAATTTACGTGTCGGTTATATCCCCGGTATAGACATTCTTCAAAGATTGAGTCTCGAAGTTAAGCCTGGAAAAATTACAGGAATAATAGGACCAAATGGAGCTGGAAAATCTACGTTGCTCAAAGCTGTATTTGGGTTTCTTGTTCCGCACGAAGGTACAATGCTTTTTAACGGTACACCGATTCAGGGTCAATCTCCTGCAGAGATTAAAAAGCAGGGAATAAGCTATATTCCTCAGGGAGCAAACAATTTTCCATTTCTGCCGGTAAAGGAAAATCTTTTACTGGGATGCTGGACGTTCCGAAAAGATAAAGCAAGAATTGAGCAGGTAATCGAGGAAACTTATGAATTGTTTCCGGCCCTGGCGAAAAAGCATCGGCAACGGGCAGGAATGTTAAGCGGGGGAGAGGCAAAGATGCTCTCCATCGCCAAGGAACTCGTGACCTCTCCCACGCTTGCTTTGGTCGATGAGCCTTCTACTGGTCTCTCCCCAATTATAACCGATTATGTATATGAGTTTCTGGCAAAAAAGAGAGACGAAGGGTTGACCATTTTGATAGTAGACCAGAACATCCAGAAAGCTGTTGAATACTCAGAATACCTCTACATGTTTGAAATGGGTATGGTGAAAATGGAAGGTGATCAACATGTATTTTCCGATCACATCAGGGAAATAATCCGCGATTCGCTTGTTGGAGAAGATGAATAAGTTTTGAGTTTTGAATAATTTACAGCCGCTAAGAACGCTAAGAAAACTGAAAAAAAACCTTCGCGCTCCTTAACGTTCTTAGCAGCAAAAATATTAAGTTGTAAGCGATGAATAAAACAAGAAAACAATTTTTTCTAACCACCGTAGGTCTGGCTCTCGTGATGGCTTTGTTTCCTATGTGGCTGGGTGAATTTTATCTGCATGTGGTAACAATAGGACTGTTCTACGTTATTTTGGCTATCAGCTGGAACCTGCTGGCAGGTTATGCCGGACAACTGTCACTGGCTCATCATGCCTTTGCGGCAGTTGGTGGTTATGCTTCCGCCTTACTATTTTTGTACGGTTCTGAGGCTTTGGGTACACCGTTACCGCTTTGGACAACCATCATTTTCGGTACCATCTTTTCCGGATTGGTCGGTTACGGTTTGGGTTCTGTTTGTCTGAACATGAGGCGAATTTATCTGGCTATTACAACCTGGGCCTTTGCGGAATCGTTCAGGTTGTGGGTTATGTCCGAGTATGAGATTACGCGAGGAGATTTAGGACTTTCCACAGAATTGCTTTTCGATACCTCTGATCCTACACCATTTTTTTACGTTTTCCTGGGGGCAACCGCACTTTGCCTCTGGATTGTTTTCGAAATAATTCGCTCTCCTGCAGGTTTCTATTTGCGGGCGCTTCGTGACGATGAGGAAGCCGCGCAGGCGATGGGCGTTGACACGGTCCGCTGGAAACGTTTTGCTTTCACTGCAAGCAGTGCCATGGCCGGATTCGCCGGAACGTTGCAGGCACACTACATCGGAATGCTCACCCCCACACCGATAAAATTCAATGAAATGGCGATAATTCTAGTGATGGTTATTGCCGGTGGATTACGTAGTTTTTGGGGCCCTGCAATCGGGGCTATGTTTATTCAAGTACTTGCTGAAGCCCTCAGAGATTATGCGGAATATCGTATGGTTTTGTTTGCGGTAATGGTGTTGGCAATCATGCGTTTTTACCGTGAGGGGATCTTTGGTATGATGCGCGACGGTGTGGCTATATTGCGCAGTCAGCCCATACGTGGTTCGACTTAGCAAAACAATCAGGTCTTGAGCCGTTTGGCTCAGGTGTGGGATGCCCATGTGGCATTCCTGAAACTTTCCGGACTGAATTTATCGAAACTGCGAATTTCATAAATTCACAAGGAAATATTTTTCAATCATTCTTCCATATAAAGGAGGTTTTATGTATATCGCGAAACAGGTAACAATGCTTTTCTCGGCACTATTTTTGGGCATTTCTTTTTTGGTCGTGCCAGCTACCGCAGCCGAGGATATCAAAATAGGGGTCTTGACCCCACTCACCGCAGGAGCACATTCTTTAGGAAAAGAAGCTGTTCGAGGTGCAGAAATAGCCGAAGCGTACATCAATGCCAAAGGCGGAGTGCTGGGCAGAAAAATAAAAGTTATCATTGAAGATGACGCAGGACAAGTGGAGAAAGCTGTTTCCGGATTCCGGAAGCTGACTTCCCGCGACAAGGTAGTGGCAATCATTGGGCAGATTCACAGTTCGAATATGCTGGCGTTGATCAAACCTGCAGAAAAAGCCGGGATTCCAATTTTCAGCACTCAGGCATCCAATGTGAAAATCACTTCCTCAAAATCACCCAATGTGTTCCGGACTGCAGCCATTGATCCGGATCGTGCAGAAGCATGGGTTGGATTTTTCCAGCAGAATGGGTTTAAAAAAATAGGAATCATTGCTGAAAATACTGATTACGGAGTCGGTTTAGTCAAACTCCTTAAATCGTTTAACAAAGAGCGTTCTTTGGGCTTGAGTCTAAAATCTTTCATTTTTGATAAAAATTCCCGTGATCTAACACCGCAATTGCTGCAAATCAAAAACTCGGGTGCGGATGTGGTGATTAACATTGGTGTCGGTGATGTAGCTTATTTGATTGTCAAGCAAGCATATGACATCAAACTTTTTCCGGAAACTCCGATGGTTGCGTCTTTCGATTGGCCCAGCCAGCCAATTTTCTGGAAAAACACGGGGAACAAAGGGACGTACCTGACATACATTTCATACGGCCATCCCAACCAGAAACTTACAGCAATGGGAGAGTGGTTCAAAGCGGAATTTGAAAGACTCTATAACGATGCCCCGATTTTTGGTGCTTCAAATGCTTTTGGACAAATTGTCATGATTGCCGAGGCGATTTATCATGCTGGCTCCGCAGATCCTGGGGCGATCATGAAGGCGCTTGAAGATTATCATTACGACAATTTTAACGGACCGGTTAAATTTAACCGGGCGGATGGTGCTCGCTGGCATCAGTCCTCACCTCCGATTCTAATTGTCCAGCACACAGCGGAAGGACAGTCTCTTGGCCAGGGGACAATACTATATCCGCCAAACCTCCAAACTGGTTCGCTGACCAAAGGTTCTCGTTAATATTCACTGTTAACGAAACATCATAAGCCCTCCAAAAATGGAGTATTTGGGGGGGCTTATTACTTGAAAACAATAATCATGAAAATATTAGTTTTAGGTGGTGGGGTGGTTGGCGTTACCACTGCCTATTACCTGCTAAAGGATGGTCATCAAGTTACAGTGATTGATCGTCAAGCTCCGGCCATGGGTGGTGCCAGTTTCGGTAATGCGGGACTGATTGCTCCCGGCCACGCATATGCGTGGGCTTCTCCAAAAGCATTGAAAACACTACTACAATCCATCATTTACCAAGACCCCACATTCAAAATGAGTTTGCGTCCAGACTGGCAACTCATGGTTTGGGGATTGAAATTTTTGCGTGAATGCAATACTACCGCAGTCAAACGAAACGGGCTTGCGAAGCATCGGCTTTGCACTTATTCTCAACACATTTTAGGGAAAATTGTCGAAGAAACAGGAGTGCAATATTGTAGAAATTCTGGAGGCGCACTTTATCTTTTTCGCTCTCCGGAAACTCTGGAAGCCGGAATCACCAATTTGCAACCTCTCATTGAAAACGGCCAAAAGATGGAGGTGCTTGATTTTACACGTGTTGCAGAAATCGATCCGACTCTTGCGCACATGCAAGACCGAATTTCCGGAGCGGTGTTTTCACCGACAGACGAATCCGGGAACTCATTTTTGTTTACGGTAAATCTGTGGAAAGTTTGCACGGAAATGGGTGGAACTTTTGAGGACAACACAACCATTGAACGCATAGAATCCAGTGGCGATCAAATTGAACGTGTGATGACCAATCGTGGCGAACGCAAGGCGGATCTTTATGTGTTGTGTTTGGGCAGTTGGAGCCCTTTACTTGTCCGTCCTTTGGGAGTGCGATTGTCCATTTATCCCGTAAAAGGGTATTCGATAACTCTTCCTGTAGAAGATGGACATACCCCACCAACTATCGGCGGAATTGACGAAGATTTCAAAATCGCTTATTCGAATTTAGGGGATAAAGTCCGTCTTACATCAGTCGCTGAATTCATCGGCTACGACACTACACATTCCCCCAAAGATTTTGACTACTTACTCCAATCTGCTCACGAACTATTTCCAAACGCAGGAAACTACGACAAAGCTGAATACTGGGCTGGGCTACGCCCAATGACTCCAGACAGCCTCCCCATTCTCGACACTGCCCTTCACAGCAATCTATATTTCAACACCGGACACGGACACATGGGTTGGACTATGGCATGTGGCACAGCCCGCCTCACTTCTGACTTGATTGCCAAGCGAACACCGGAAATTTCGGTCGATCAATTGAGGTTTCGCTAAATCCTCCCAAGAATTGTTAAGGCTGAATAACAGAAAAGACGGTCTAAGGGGTTCTCTACACTCTTGGTTTTTACCGGCTAATCGGTTGGTTTAGAAGAACCCAATAAATACTAGAATGTGGAGGATTTTAATAGAATTGGGGATTTTACTTGGAGGGTGTCTGACTGGTGGCGCCATCTGAGGAAGCATCTATCTAGGCATAAATGAGTCTAAAACTACTTTATGTATCTATGGGCGGGGCCTGTGGGCTCCCCCCTACCCCTCTTTACTCAAGTTCAGGCAGCTCCTGCATCTCAACCAAGCCTGTGTACAGTACTTCATCAGTA
>Ga0209752_1001652_pt1 | contig 10643 bp, 6 predicted proteins | sample METZYME_3_250m_FD_187548 | JGI IMG/M metagenome (GOLD analysis project Ga0209752, IMG submission 187548) | Marine microbial communities from oxygen minimum zone in mesopelagic equatorial Pacific - METZYME_3_250m (SPAdes) (version 2) | ecosystem: Environmental > Aquatic > Marine > Oceanic | place...
TTCGGAGCGGCGGTCTCCGCCACGGCACACCCGCGCGGGAAGCAGCTGGACATCTTCGATGCGGCGCTTCCGCCCCCGACGGGAGGCCGCTGAGGCAACCGTGTCTCGATTCGCGCTGCTGTTGGCCGCACTCATGATCGCCGGTATCGTGGGTCCCGGGAGCACCGCAGCACAGGAGTTCGCCTGGACTGCGTTACCCGATATGCCGATCGGAAAGTGGGAGGCAGCCACCGCCGTCATCGACGGGAAGATCTACCTGTTCGGTGGCTATATCCAGAACGTACGGTCGAGTAAACGCTCGGACATTTTCGATCCGAACGAGGGCAGCTGGACCCAGTTCCAGGATATGCCGAGCGCGGTCTCGCATATGAACGCGGTCCTGGACGGCCGCACCGTGTGGTTCGCGGGTGGGTTCAAGGATGGTTACAGGGGCCACGCGATCGCCGAGGTCTGGAACTACGACGTCGATGAGGATCGTTATACGGCAGCTCCGCTGCTCCCGGAAACGAGGGGTGGCGGCGGCCTAGCGCTGGTGGGACGCAACCTGCATTTCATCGGCGGATTGGAGGCGGATCGTGATACGGACTCGGCTGACCACTGGGTCCTCGACCTGGAGGCGTGGCGAAGGCTTGGAGGGGGCTCTGTGCAGTGGCAGAACGCGGCCCCCATGCCCACACCCCGGAATCAGTTCTCCACTGTGACGGTCGATGGAAGAATCTACGCCATCGGTGGGCAGTTTCATCACGACAGTGAGCAACTCGATCAGGCGCGCGTAGACATCTACGACCCCGCGACGGACTCATGGGCGAGCGGACCCCCTCTACCTAAAGGACATTCGCATGCCGAGGGCGGCACGTTTGTGCACGACGGTCGCATCTATATGGTCGGTGGTCACACGACGCCGGAGGGCGGCACAAAGTCGATCGATCCGGACATCCTTGCTCTGACTCCCGGAGGGGCCTGGGAACTGGTCGGGAGGCTTCCCGTGCCGTTGTCTTCGCCCGCCGCGGCCATCATCGACGGCAAACTCTACGTCGCCGGTGGGTCCTTGGACGGAAGTAGTGTCGAAGCAAGAATGTGGGTTACGGATGCACCCTGATGTTTCTGGCACATTAGACGCCGTAGGAATCTTGCTTGGTGCGGGCCCGCGGCCTACCATCGTCTAGGAGCCCGCTATGATGATCACATCTCGGAACACCCTCAAGTCAGTCCGCGTCTTCGCGTTGGTGCTCGGCGGTTGTCTGTACGGGAATCCCGGCGCCGCGCAGCAGGTGGCCGGTTCCGATCTGCCCGTCGACTTCGCCCGAGAAGTTCGTCCGATCCTGTCACAGAACTGCTTCACGTGTCACGGGCCGGCCGACGACCGGCGCCGTAGGGGCCTCCGACTGGACACGCCCGAGGGTTTTTTTGCGGATCGCCCCGAATTCGGCGGCGCGGTCATCGTTCCAGGAAACGCTGAAGAGAGCCCTCTATATCAGAGGATCACCGCTGAAGTCGAGCAGGACCGCATGCCCTTCAATCGTGAGGCTCTCACCGACGAGGAGATCGAGACGGTCCGGAGGTGGATCGATCAGGGAGCGGAGCGGAATAGTCATTGGGCTTTCCTCGCTCCGCAGCGTCCCGCACTCCCGCCGGTCGCATCACGAGACTGGGTACGCAACCCGATTGACAACTTCGTTCTCGTGCGGCTTGAGCAGGAAGGTCTGAGTCCCGCTCCCGAGCCCGACCGGGCCACTTTGATTCGCCGCCTGACCTTCGATTTGACCGGATTGCCACCGACGATGGCCGAGGTCGACGCCTTCCTCACCGATGACTCGCCTGGTGCATACGAGGCGGTAGTCGACCGGTTGCTGGAGTCACCCAGATACGGCGAGCGGATGGCCGTCGAGTGGCTGGACGCCGCCCGGTACGCTGACACCAACGGATACCAGACCGACGGCGAGCGAACCATGTGGCGTTGGCGGGACTGGGTGATCGACGCCTACAACAGCAATATGCCGTTCGATCAGTTCACGATCGAGCAGCTCGCCGGTGACATGCTCCCGGACGCGACACTCGATCAGCGCATCGCCACCGCCTTCAACCGCAACCACAGCTTGAACGCGGAAGGTGGGATCGTGCCGGCCGAGTTCCTGGTCGAATACTCGGTCGATCGCGTCGCGACGACGTCGGCCGTTTGGCTTGGGCTGACGACGGGCTGTGCGCGCTGCCACGATCACAAGTTCGACCCGATCCAGCAGATTGAGTTCTACAAGATGTTCGCGCTCTTCAACAACATCCCCGAGCGCGGAAAGGGGTTCAAGTACGTTAACTCGCCGCCGTTTATCACGGCCCCCACGACCGAACAGCAGGCTCGGCTCGCCGAACTCGATGGCCAGCTCAGCCAGGCGCACGAGGCGTTTTCTCGCCTTGAGGACGAAGTGCCCGCCGCGCAAGCGAGATGGGAAGACGCTTTGGGCGCATCCGAGGAGATCGATTGGGTACTGAGTGACCAGCTCTTGGCTCACCACGCGTTCGATGGCGACATCGCGGGTGTGCACGCTGGTCAGCGGGTCGGCGCGACGTTGGAGGGTGGCCTACCGCGTTTCGTCCCCGGTCGGCAAGGAGTGGCGGCCAGCTTCGACGGGCAGCGGTTCATAGACGCGGGACGCAGCCCGAACCTCGACTATGTGGACGAGTTCAGTCTTAGCGTCTGGCTCTATCCCACGTCGGAAACCGGTGTGATCGTCTCGCGAGCGAGCGGTGGCGACCAAGGTGAAGTCGGTTGGGGACTCTACCTCGAAGAGGGTAAGGTCCGGTTGAGTATGTCCACGCGCGTGCTCGACGACGGAGTTGCCGCCGAGACGGTGGCGACTTTGCCGCTCAACGAGTGGCATCACGTGCTGGTGACCTATGATGGCACGATGGCACCGGGCGGCATGCGCTTCTATTTCGACGGCCGCTTGGTGGAGTTCACGCCGTTGCTCGACCTGGTCGGGAACCGCCTGCCTCAGTCGCAGCCCCTACGCATCGGCGCCAGCGGGTCTTCGAAGCCGAATTTTCAGGGCAACATCGACGATGTTCGCATCTACGGCGCGGTCCTGACGCCCGAAGAGGCGACCGTTGTGGCGACGGCGGAGTCAATAAGTGAGATCGCCGAGCTCGCGCCGGACCGGAGAACCACGGCCCAGGCTGCAAAGCTTCGACTCAGCTTCCTGAACCAGTACGCGCCACGAGATATCCAGAGAGCCTTCCGCCGCGTCAACGATCTTGAGCGCCAACGCAAGGAGCTGTGGGACAGCTTTCCGACGGTCATGGTGATGGAGGAGGCCCAGCCGAAGCGCGACGCATACCGGCTCATCCGCGGGGCGTACGACAATCCCGGTGAACTCGTGACTCCGGACGTGCCTTCGGTGCTTCCCCCACTTCCCGAGGGCCAGGAAAAGAACCGGCTTGCGTTCGCACGATGGCTTGTCGATCCCACGAACCCGCTCCCCGCGCGGGTCACCGTCAACCGCTTCTGGCAGATGTACTTTGGGACCGGCTTGGTCAAGACCGCCGACAACTTCGGTGCGCAGGGCGATTTTCCGAGCCACCCGGAACTGCTCGATTGGCTGGCAACGACCTTCATCGATTCAGGTTGGGACGTGAAGGAGATGCAGCGCACGATCGTGACGAGCGCCACCTATCGTCAGTCGTCCGCCGTGTCCCCGGAGCTGCTCGAGCGGGACCCGGAGAACCGCTTGCTGGCTCGTTCAACGCGTGTTCGTTTGCCTGCGCCAATGATTCGCGACCAAGCGCTGGCGATCTCAGGTTTGCTCAGCGAGCGCCTTGGGGGGCCCTCGGTCGGTCCGTACCAACCGGCGGGGCTGTGGGACGACATCGTGGAACGAGGCCAGGTCTACCGGCAGTCTCAGGGCGAGGATCTGTACCGGCGGAGCCTGTACACGTTCTGGAAGCGAACGCGCGGGCCGCCCGCCATGGTGACCTTCGACGCGTCGACACGCGAAGTCCACATCCTCGGCCCGACCAGAACCAATACGCCGCTACAGGCTCTGAACCTGATGAACGACGTGACGTACGCCGAAGCGGCGCGGGCGTTGGCGGAAAGGGCGATGGGGGAGGGCACGACCGTCGGTGAGAGCGTCTCGTACATGTACCGGTTGGCGACGGCGCATGAGCCTGATCTGGAGACGCGATCGATTTTGGCCGACGCCTTCACTGGGCATTTCGATCAGTACCAGACTGATCGGGCGGGAGCTCTGCTCCTCGTGAGCGCTGGGGAGTCGCCGCGCAATGAGACGTTGGACATCGCCGAGCTCGCCGCGTACCAGATGGTGGCCAGCCTGATCCTGAACCTAGACCAGACGATTACGAGGGACTGACCCCCAAGGGACTGAATCGATGGATCCTATCCTCGACTACGAGTGGCTACTCACTCGCCGGCACTTTCTCGAGATGGCCACCACCAGCGTCGGTGTGGCCGCGTTGGCGACGCTGTTCAACGAAGATCTCGGTGCCCAGGCCGTCGCGGGCCAAACCGTCGGTGGGCAGACCGTCGCCGGCCAGCAGGTGCCGCCCGGGCTGCCCGGAATTCCGCACTTCGCGCCCAAGGCCAAACGGGTCATCTATCTCTTTCAGTCGGGCGCACCGTCCCAGCACGAGCTGTTCGACTACAAGCCGAGTCTCGCCCGGTTGTCCGGGACCGACCTCCCGCCGTCCGTCCGTGGTGACCAACGCCTGACGACCATGACTGCGGAGCAGCAGAGCCTGCCCATCGTTCCGTCGGTCTACGAGTTCAGCCAGCACGGCCAGTCGCAGGCGTGGGTCAGCGAGCTGATGCCCTACACCGCCGCCATCGCCGACGACCTCTGCTTCATCAAGTCGATGCACACGGAGGCCATCAACCACGACCCGGGTATCACGTTCTTCCAGACCGGCGCGCAGCTTGCGGGCCGGCCGAGCATCGGCGCCTGGTTGTCCTACGGGCTCGGTAGTATGAATCAAGATCTGCCGACTTTTGTTGCGATGGTCTCGGTCGGCTCCGGCAACGGCGGCCAGCCGCTGTACGACCGGCTTTGGGGCAGCGGATTTCTTCCCACCGAGCACCAGGGGGTCAAATTCCTCCCGACCGGCGATCCCGTTCTTTTCTTGTCGAATCCTCCCGGAGTCGACGAAAACACCCGGCGGCGCTTCCTCGACGATCTGGCGAAGCTCAACCAGCAGACTCGTGACGAGTTCGGCGACCCGGAGACCAGCACCCGCATCGCTCAGTACGAAATGGCGTATCGCATGCAGACCTCCGTGCCCGAGCTGACCGACCTGTCGGACGAGCCGGACAGCACATTCGAGCGATACGGTCCCGATTCCAGAAGGGCAGGGTCGTTCGCGCGCAACTGCCTGATCGCCAGGCGACTGGCCGAGCGCGACGTGCGCTTCATCCAGCTCTTCCATCGAGGTTGGGACCAACACACCCGACTCCCCAGCGGCATCCGCAACCAGGCTCGCGACGTTGACCAGCCCCAAGCGGCGTTGGTCACGGACCTGAAGGAGCGAGGGCTGCTCGACGATACGTTGGTCGTCTGGGGTGGAGAATTCGGACGCAGCGTCTATTGCCAGGGCAGGTTCACCGAAGAGGTCTACGGACGCGATCACCACCCGCGTTGCTTCACCATCTGGATGGCCGGGGGTGGTGTCCAGCCCGGAATGAGCTACGGCGAGACCGACGAGTTCTCGTACAACATCGCCAGGGACCCGGTGCACGTGCACGACCTCCACGCCACCATGCTGCACTTGCTTGGCATCGACCACACCAAGCTGACCTACCAGTTCCAGGGCCGCGATTTCCGACTGACCGACGTAAGAGGGAGGGTCGTTGACGGCGTCTTGGCTTGAGTACCCCGTGATCGAGAAGCCCATCGCCATCTACGTGGTTGGTGGCTTCGATAAAGGATGGGAACGAGGCTTAGGCGAATCAAACTGAGGGCTTCTACTCCAGAATCCGGCTAGGGAGGATGCGGCGGGGCCGCTGGGACGGCAGATTCCGGAGTGATCGCCCACAATCAGCGAGGGGGAGCCGTGTCCGAAGCACGATTCTTGGGACTTGCAGTGTCACTGACGGTGGCACTTGCCGTCTGCTCGAGCACTGCCAGGGCCCAGGCCCCTGGGGTTGGAGACACCGGCTACTTCACCGCGGCGCAGGCCGCTCGGGGGAGCGACATCTACGCAGCCCAGTGCGCGTCTTGCCACGGCGCAGCGCTCGACGACGGCTCGGCCCCTCCACTAACAGGCGAGTACTTCGTGCAGTCGTGGGAACGGCCGGGTGTAACGCTCGACGACCTGTTCTTTATCATGCGGACCACGATGCCCGAAGGTGGGGTGGGCACGATCTCCGACGAACAACACCTCGACGTCCTCGCCTATTTGCTGGAACGCAACGGATATCCGGCCGGCAACCGGGCTCTCACCGCCGAAGCGACTGCGCTGAGCGCCGTCACGATCGAGAGCCGTCTTGCCTCGGTCCCTGATCGGGGGGCGGCGCCCGTGTTCATTCGCGGAGAACGCGGCTTGGCCCCGCTCGGGCGTGGTCCCACGCAAGCGGAACTGAATGCAGCTCACGAGAACAGCCGTGATTGGCTCTACCACACACACGACTACTCCGGCCGGCGATACGTCGACCTTGCCCAGATCACGGACGCCAACGTCGCGGACCTCGCACCGGTGTGCACCTTCGACATGGGCGTGCCTGGGCCCTTTCAATCCGGGCCGATCGTACATGATGGTGTGATGTATGTGACGAGCATTTTTTCGACCGTCGCCTTCGACGCGGCGACCTGCCAGCTTCACTGGCGACACGAATGGCAGCCTCAGCAGCGGGGACTCGGCCTCAATAACCGGGGTGTGGCCATAAAGGACGGACGCGTGGTCCGCGCTACCTCTGACGGCTATCTCATCGCTCTCGACGCCGCCGACGGAGAACTCCTTTGGGCGCGCAAAGCGGCTGATGTCACCGTCGGCGAGACGTTCACGATGCCTCCGTTCATCTACGACGACTTGATCGTGATCGGGCCCGCGCTGAGCGAGTTTGCGATCGAAGGATGGGTTGGCGCATTCAGCCTGCAGAATGGGGAGCCAGTCTGGCGCTTCAATACCGTCCCGGGGGCGAAAGACGGCACCGGCACGTGGCCGAATCCAAATAACATTGTCTTTGGCGGGGGAGCCGTCTGGACGCCGCTCTCCTTCGACCCGGAAAGCGAGGAGCTGTATGTGCCGGTGACGAACCCGGCTCCAGACTTTCCGGCGGAATTGAGGCCGGGCGCGAACCTCTACACAAATTCGATCGTCGCGCTCGACGTCCGCACCGGCGATATCCGTTGGTACGACCAGCTTGTGCCCAACGACGCTCACGACTGGGATCTGACGCAGGTGAGCCCGCTGTTCAGGACCACCGTCGGTGGTCGGGAGCGTAACCTCGTCGCGACCTCCGGGAAGGACGGCTTCCTGCGTGTGCTCGATCGGGACTCCCGCGAGCGCCTGTACGAGACCCCCATCACGGCGATCGAGAACGTCGACGCGCCACTCACGACGGAAGGCGTGCGTGTCTGCCCTGGGCTAGAGGGCGGCGTTCTATGGAACGGGCCGGCGTACGACCCACGGACCAACCTGCTTTTCGTCGGCGCGGTGGATTGGTGCGGGATATACGCGCTCGCCGAAGAGGTGCGGTTCGTGCCCGGTCAGATGTATCTGGGCGGGTTCGTGAGGCCCGCTGAGCGGATGGAGGGTCGCGTGACCGCCGTCGACGCCTCCGACGGCTCCCTGCGCTGGGCTTACCAATCGGACATGCCCGTCCTCGGAGCTCTGACGACTACAGCAGGGAATCTGGTCTTCGTCGGGGAGCTGAATGGAGACCTCGTGGCGTTCCACACCGAGTCCGGGGAGGAGCTGTACCGCTTCCCGACGGGGGGGCCGATCGGTGGGGGCGTGGTGACCTATTCCGTTAACGGGAAACAGTACGTGGCGGTCACGTTGGGTGATCCGTCCATTTTGGACTGGCGCCTCGAGGATGCCGGTTCTCCAACGGTGTTGATCTTGGCCCTTCCGTAGTGATGTCGGGAGCGCCCTAGACCACCCCAGCTTTATGCAGTCGCGCGACTGCCGCTTCGTCGTAGCCGATCTCGGCCAGCACCTCACCTGTGTGCTCACCCAGGACCGGTGCGCGGTGGCGAACACCGCCCGGGGTTTCTGAGAGGCGCACTGGCGTATCGGCCACCGGCGCTGGCTTGGTGAGGCCAGGGTAGTCGACCGCGAGCATGAACCTCATGGCCCGGATGTGCTCGTGATCGAGGGCCTCCTGCGGTGCCAAGACGGGACCGGCAGGAAGCCGCGCCGCGTCGAGTTCGGCCAGGCACTGCTCCGTCGTGCGACTCTCGCACCAACGAGCCATCCGCTCGCTGATTACCTCGCCGTTGTCGCCGCGTGCAAGGTCGTCCTTGAAGCGCGGGTCTTCCAGCCAATGCTGCTCGCCCATCAGCGCCGCCCACCGCTCGAAGAGCGGCTGGCCGACGACCATCATCAGCACCCAGCCATCCTTCGTGCGAAAGCAATCCGAAGGCGCGGCCGTCTGAGCCCGATTGCCAGTCGCCACACGATCGGGTTGGATGACGTCTTGCTCGATCAGCGCTGTGTTGCCCACCGTCAACGCCGACATCAGCAGTGATCCTTCCACCTGCTGCCCGCGTCCGGTCTTCTGGCGCTCGAGGATCGCCGCCATGGTTCCGAACGCGGTGAGTATCGCCGTCGTGAAGTCGACCCAAGGGTAGTAGCTGCGCATGGGCTCTTCCTCGTGCCCCGACATGTGCATCGCCCCCGACATCGCCTGCGCAACGCCGTCGAATCCCACCCGATGACTCCAGGGCCCCCCGTGGCCGTACGCGGAAACCGTCGACAGGATGATGTCGGGTTTCGACTCGCATAGCGTCGCGTAGTCGAGCCCCATCGACTCGAGCGTCTGGGGAGGGAGGTTGGCGACGACGACGTCGCTCGTGGCCACCAGCTTGCGCACGATCTTTCGGCCCTCGTCACTGCGTGGATTCAGCGTGATGCCGCGTTTGTTGCGGTTCATCTGCATGAAGAGGCTACCTTCGCCCCCCTCGGCGATCGGGACCACCCAACGATCTTCGCTGCCGCCGCTCTTCTCCACTCGGACGACGTCGGCGCCCATGTCACCCAGCAGACACGCACAGTAGGGGCCCGCGATGTAACGGCCGAAGTCGAGAACTCGGATGCCTTCCAGAACTTGATTCACGAATAGACCCTCGTGGGTTGCTCAGCCAAGATCATGGGAGTTTCGCGCGCCAGCTTGCAATCGCCGCGCCGATTTCGTCGGGTGAGTCTTCCTGGATGAAGTGCCTACCGACCACCGTGACCTCCGTCTGGTTCGGCCAACCGCGACAGAACTCCCGCTGTGCGCCGATCAGGATTGTTCCCGGGTTCGCGTTGATGAACAGCTTCGGTACGTCGCTCACCGAGAGCCAATCTGCATAATTCTGGACGATCTCCGTGACGTCAGCCGGCTCACCTTCGAGCGGTATCTCGCGAGGCCAGGTCAGGGTGGGCCGACGGCTCTCGCCTGCTTCCAGATAGGGACGGCGATACTCGGTCTTCTCGGCGACGGTCAGATCTCGGATCACGCTCGCTGGCAGGACGTTTTCGACGAAGATGTTCTTTTCGAGAACCATGGTCTCGCCCTGAGGCGAGCGAAAGTTCTGGAACAGCGATACCGCGGCCTCCGGCCAATCGTCCCAGGTCATCGGGCGAACGATCGCTTCCATGTACGCGATGCCTTTGATGCTGTCGCGGTGTCGGTTGGCCCAGTCGAACCCAAGCGCTGAACCCCAATCATGTGTGGCAAACGTGACGTTGGAATCGACGCCCAGCGCGTCGAGCAGACCGTCGAGGTAGTGCCGGTGCTCGCCGAAACGGTAACTGTCGGGGCCTGAGTCATCGAGCTTCTGTGAGTCGCCCATACCGATGAGGTCGGGTGCGATGCAGCGTCCCGTCTGCTCCAAGTGGAGCATCACGTTTCGCCACAGGTACGACGAGGTCGGGTTTCCGTGCAGAAACACTATCGGGTCCCCGGATCCAGCCTCGAGGTAGGCCATCTTCCGGCCGTGGACTTCGACATACTGCTTCGTGTGGCGCTGTTCGGCCGAAATCATCGGGGTGGGGTCTCTCCAGTCGGCGGATGCGTGTTCTACCGTGCACGTTACACTGACATCGCGAATCTTCACAGAGAGGCAGGGCACTACAAGAAAAAGGCTACTGCTGGTAGTCGGGTCATCAGGTATCTTTCTGTGGGACATTCAATCTGTGTCGTGGGTTCTCGAAACCCGCAGGAAGACGAAGCCATGGGGATCATCGAATACGTGCTGCTCGGGTTGGTGGCCGTCACGGGCGTTTGCCTCGTGACGATCTACAACAACCTCGTCCGCCTGCGACATCCTGGAATGCTTGCAATGTGGTACGCGCATTTGAAGTTCTCCCATTGGTTTCCGACCGCCGTTATCGTGCTGCTTCCCGGCCTGATGGCAGGGGGGGGCCAGGCACAGACCGCGACGGTTACCATCCGGGCCGAGAGCGCGACGGGCCCGGTCGCAGGGGTCCGT
>Ga0209752_1001661_pt1 | contig 10623 bp, 9 predicted proteins | sample METZYME_3_250m_FD_187548 | JGI IMG/M metagenome (GOLD analysis project Ga0209752, IMG submission 187548) | Marine microbial communities from oxygen minimum zone in mesopelagic equatorial Pacific - METZYME_3_250m (SPAdes) (version 2) | ecosystem: Environmental > Aquatic > Marine > Oceanic | place...
TTACTTAAAGGCAGGGTAAGGCAAGGCTATATGCTTTTGATTGCTCTTTTAGCTTTTATTGCCACTTTATATATGCCACATGGCACTTACGGTATTTATGAGTTCCTTAGTTGGGAATTGACTTTTGGTAATGTGGATAAACTGAGCAAGGTCTTTGCTTATATATTCTCAATTATGGGTGTAATAGGGGTAATCTATTCTATCCATGTAAAGAACGACGGTGAACAACTTGCTGCTTTTTACTATGTTGGAGGTTCACTTGGTGTCACTCTAGCGGGTGATTTTCTCAGCTTGTTCTTATTCTGGGAAATGATGGCTTTTTCATCGGTTTTTCTAGTCTGGTATAGGAAATCTAACTCTTCAGTTCATATCGGTTTCAGGTATCTTTTATGGCATGTTGCAGGTGGACTGATTTTACTGGCTGGTATAATACTTCAATATTCTTTCAATGGTGATTTGACAATACAATATTTGCCATTTCATGGTTGGTGGCCTACTGATCCACAGAGTCTAGCTTCATTCCTCATTCTAATTGGACTTATTGTTAATGCGGCTGTTCCTCCGTTTGGAGCCTGGCTTCCTGATTCATATCCAGCGGCTACTGTGACTGGTGCAGTTTTCATGAGCGCTTTCACTACAAAAACTGCAGTGTATGCACTGATTCGGATTTGCGCAGGTTCAGAGATACTCATTATCCTGGGTGTTGTTATGGCAATTTACGGCGTGGTTTATGCAGTATTGGAGAATGATGCCCGTAGGCTCCTGGCATATCACATTATAAGCCAGGTAGGTTATATGGTTGCCGGTGTTGGCCTGGGAACCAATATGGCTATAAACGGAGTTGTCGCACATGCTTTCTGTCATATCTTGTACAAGTCTCTTTTATTTATGGGAACAGGTTCAGTGCTCTACATGACAGGGACAGCAAAATTGACAGAGCTTGGCGGTCTCTATAAAACTATGCCACGGACTATGATCTATACGATAATAGGGGGGCTTTCAATATCTGCATTTCCCCTTTTCAGTGGTTTTGTAAGTAAATCCATGACTGTTGCCGCTTTCAGTGAAGCGCATTTGACTTGGGCATTTATGGCACTAATGCTCGCTTCAGCAGGGACATTTCTTCATACAGGTCTAAAAGTGCCCTATTTCATATGGTTTGGTAAAGACCGGGGTATTAAAGGAAAAGAACCACCATGGAATATGGAGCTTGCCATGATAATCGGCTCACTTTTTTGTATTGGGCTCGGAATTTTTTACAAACCCCTTTATGCGCTACTCCCTTTTTCGGTCCATTTCGAACCTTATACAGCATATCATACCTGGGAAACTTTGCAGGTACTGCTATTTACACAGCTTGGTTTCTTTCTGCTACTTAAAAAGCTTTGGTGTGAAGATACGATTAGTTTGGATACGGACTGGTTTCCAAGAAAAAGTGCAAAAGTATTTATGTGGTTTGTAAATCAACCGCTGGCCAGAATAGAGTACAATTACATTGGTGAGATTTATGAATTTATTATTCAAAAGCCCATACTGAAAGTCGCGAAATTCTTTAAGACAATTGATACAGTTGTTGTTGACGGGTCTTTCAATTCCATGGGAAAATTGACCCTCTCATGGAGTAAGAAAATGCAGGATGCGCAAAGTGGTCAGATTCAGCACTATGCAATGCTTATGGTCGCGGGAGTTATTGCGGTAATTATTATTATAATGGTTTTACCGTGATAAGGTGAGACATGGAAGGTATTATTTTAAACAATCTTGATTATCCCATACTGACAGTAACCACTTTTCTTCCATTGGTGGGAGCACTCATTATACTTCTCCTAAGAAGAGAGGAACTTATCAAATGGTTTGCTCTTGCTACTACAATTACGACTTTTTTTATTTTGCTGCCTATTTATACGCATTTCGATAAAACAACATTCAAGATGCAGTTTGTTGAAATCTATCCATGGATACCTGCATGGAATATAAACTATAAAGTGGGGGTTGACGGTATCAGTGTATTATTTATTTTGCTTGTAGCGATTCTAAGCATACTCTGTGTGACGGCGTCTTGGAAAGCAATACAAACAAAAACAAAAGGGTTTTTCATATCCCTATTGATAATGGAATCAGCAATGATTGGGATTTTTGTTTCGCTTAATGTTTTTCTTTTCTACTTATTCTGGGAACTCACACTCATACCGATGTTCCTCCTTATCGGGGTGTGGGGTGGTTCTAATCGAGTTTACGCTGCAGTAAAGTTTGTTCTTTTTATGTTGGCGGGCAGTGTTTTTATGTTGGTTGGAATAATTGTACTCTACTATACCGGTGGAAAGACTTTCGATATGCTGGAACTTTCCAAGGTTAACTACCCCATAGAGCTTCAATTATGGTTGTTCCTGGCCTTTTTTGCCGCATTTGCAGTTAAAATGCCTATGTTTCCAATTCATACTTGGCTCCCGGACGCTCATACGGAAGCGCCCACCGCCGGGAGCGTGATACTTGCGGGTATTTTGCTTAAAATGGGGGCGTATGGTTTTTTAAGGTTTTCTTTTCCCATGTTTCCCCATGCAGTAAAAGTACTTTTTATCCCACTGCTTATTCTTTCTGTCACGGCGATAATCTATGGGGCTTATGTCACGTTGATGCAAAAGGACATAAAAAGACTGATAGCTTACTCAAGCGTTAGCCATATGGGATTTGTTACGCTCGGTCTTTTTACTCTAAACCAGACGGGAATTGAAGGCGGACTGCTCCAGATGATAAACCATGGTATTATAACAGGTGCGCTTTTTCTCTGTATTGGAATGATTTATGAGAGAACTCATACAAGAATGATTGAGGATTATGGTGGACTTTCGAAAACGATTCCTGTATACGTAGTGTTTTTTACCATTTTTTCACTGGCTGCTATCGGTTTGCCGGGCATGAACGCATTTGTGGGAGAATTTCTCATTATAAGTGGAGCGTTCAAGGCAAATATGGTGATTGCTGCGTTTTCCATCATTGGAATCGTACTAGGTGTTACCTATATGGTATGGTTGTATTACCGGGTTGTTCTTAATGAAATGAATCCCAACTCAAAGTACAACCTTTATGACCTTGATTGGAGGGAAATTGCAACCCTCGTTCCTCTTGTAGTGCTTGTGTTCCTGATAGGTGTTAAGCCGGGCTTCCTTTTGAGTTATATGCACATTTCAGTGGAACATCTTCTTGAGCAGGTACATACTAATGTTCCCCTTGAAACCTTCAATATTCATGATTCGATGAATGTTATTATTGAACATGTTAAGGAATTATTATGGCGAGTGTAAAGAGCTCTTATAATATCAAATACTTTTTAACCGGATTATTCTTTGGGGTTTTATAGGTGATGTTATGGACCTGAGTCAGTATTTCACATCAGCTGATTTCACAGGTATTGCGCCAGAGATTGTTCTGACCATAACAGCGCTTTCTGTTCTAACATTGGAAATGATGCGTATCTCCCAACAAGGAATCAATTTACTTTCAGCCACTATTGGTTTGTTGATTGCGGGAGTATTTGTGGGTCAAGGTTCTGTGGAAGGGATTCTCTTTGGAGGGATGTTACGACTCAACAACTTCTCTATGTTCTTTGATTATCTTTATCTGGGGATTGGAATTGCTACATTGATTTTTTCACAGGGATACCTGGAGAAAAAAGGCATTGAATCACGGGGTGAATATCCAGCTCTCATACTTTTTTGTGTTATCGGTATGATGTTGATGACACAGGCCAATGATTTGGTGATTGTGTTTCTCGGTTTGGAACTTCTTTCTCTTTCACTTTACATACTGGTTGGATTCCTTCGTAATGATCTACTTAGTAATGAGTCAGGTATAAAATATCTGCTTTTGGGAGCATTTGCCACTGGCTTTTTCCTATTTGGAGCCGCTATGATCTATGGTGCCACAGGTACGACGAACTACAACGAAATAGCCTCTTCGGTTGCATCCGGATCGGTTCTTTCCAATGTTTATCTTTCTTTGGGGATCGGATTGCTTCTTACTGGTTTTGCTTTTAAAGTAGCTTTAGTGCCTTTCCATATGTGGTCCCCGGATGTATATGAGGGAGCACCTACCACGGTGACGGCGTTCCTCTGTACAGCACCCAAGGCAGCTGGATTTGGGGCATTATTAATTTTGTTTAATAATGCTTTTATCGAAATTCACCATCAATGGCGGGATATTTTTTGGATTTTGTCTGCTCTAACTATGACGGTAGGGAATGTTTCCGCACTGGTACAATCTAATGTGAAACGAATGCTTGCTTTTTCCAGCATTTCACACGCGGGCTTTTTAGTAATGGGAATATTAGTACTTAATGAATCTAGTATTTCCGCATTGCTCTTTTACTTGGTTACATATTCAGTTATAAATCTGGGTGCTTTCGCTATTGTTTCAGGTGCAGAAAAAGAAGAAAGTGGATTAGAGTTTAAAGATTACCGTGGATTGGCTGCACAGAGACCTTGGCTTTCCGCCGCTATGACTGTTTTCATGATATCTCTGGCTGGATTCCCGCCAACAGCCGGTTTTGTGGCAAAATACGGTCTTTTTTCTGCAGCTATAGAACAAGGATATATATGGCTTGTAGTAATCGGTGTCCTAAATACATTGATTTCCATCTATTACTATCTCCGATTAGTTATTAATATGTATATGCAAGAGGAAGAAAGGGCTTTGCTTCCATCTTTTAATATATTTGCAATCGGTCTTATCGGGTTAATGGCAATTATGATGATCATCTTGGGGATTATACCTGGCTACCTTTTAGATATCACTACTGAAGCTGTAAATATTACATCATGATTTTTTCTTGATTTTTTCCCATCCTTGTTTAATCCTATTATTAACTGTATAAAGATTTAATGAAAAATGAATATCATTATTTGGATCAATTTATTGTACCAATTAATTTCAACTTCGTTTTTTCAATTAAAGTGAAACAAAAAAATAAGAAATAATATTTTTTTGATTCTTTTCGTGATTTTTCCTGAAATAAATATCAAAGAAGGAAATAAAATATGGATTTGACTGCACATTGGGTTGGTATCGCTGCGATCGTGGTTTTCGTTTTATCCTATTCATTTGTAATCACTGAAGAGTTCTCGCACTTAAGAAAATCCGTGCCCGTCATCTTTGGTGCGGGAATCATTTGGTCGTTCATTGCTTATCAGTATATGGGTGGCAAGGATCACTCAGTCGAAGAAGCTGTGAGACACTTCTTGATCGAATTTGGCGAACTTTTCTTATTCTTGTTGTCAGCCATGACTTACGTCAACTCGATGAATGAACGTCGTATATTCGGTGCGCTTCGCTCCTGGCTTGTACGTCGGGGTTTTAGTTACCGACAGCTATTCTGGATTACGGGCATCATCAGCTTTTTCCTTTCTCCTATTATTGATAACCTGACAACCGCATTGGTGATGTGTGCTGTAGTCCTAGCTGTTGGTCAAGGTAACAGGCACTTCATTAGTATTGCCTGTGTCAACATCGTGGTAGCTGCAAATGCTGGTGGTGCATTCAGTCCTTTTGGCGATATCACTACGCTAATGGTCTGGCAAAAAGGCATTGTTGATTTCTGGACGTTTTTTGCCCTTTTTATTCCTTCGGTCGTGAACTATTTAATCCCGGCTGTCGTCATGTCACTGGCGGTGAAGAAAGAGCAACCTACCGTCGATGATGAGAAAATCATTATGAAACGGGGAGCTAAGCGAATTATGTTTTTGTTTGGCTGCACCATTGCTACCGCTGTCTCGTTCCATAATTTCTTACACCTTCCGCCATTCTTGGGCATGATGACGGGCTTGGCTTATCTCAAAATATTCGGCCATTACTTGAACCGAACACACGTGCCCACTCCAGAACATAAGTCTGACTACGGTGAGTCCGGCAACCCTGTTCCCTTTGACAGTTTTCGAGAGGTGGCTCGGGCCGAGTGGGATACATTACTATTCTTTTTTGGTGTAATCATGTGTGTAGGTGGTCTCGGCTTCATTGGCTACCTCGATCTCGTTTCAGGGTATATGTACGTTGAAATGGGGCCCACTTTCGCTAACACGATGGTAGGCATACTTTCGGCAATTGTTGACAACATCCCAGTTATGGTTGCTGTTCTTCAAATGCATCCTACCATGGATATGAGTCAGTGGTTACTTGTCACCCTGACGGCTGGTGTTGGTGGCAGTATGTTGTCGGTTGGTTCAGCCGCGGGTGTGGCTCTTATGGGTCAAGCTCGAGGACTCTATACTTTCTTTGGTCATTTGAAATGGACACCGATTATTGCACTTGGTTATGCCGCAAGTATCTGGATTCATCTCATAGTTAATAGCGGTTACGAAGGCATCATGCCATAATATTTCATGAAAAGGATATGGTTTGTAGCATCCATCTATGGTCGCATTGATTGAATAATTCCTTATGTTATATATATGATATTGATTTGTGATTAATCTCTTATTTCTTCCTTTTACCCTTTTTAAAGGTAATCACCGGAAAGCCTCCCTAAATTTCCTGAAATGCGGATAACAAAGGTTTATACACGTACTGGTGATGACGGTACTACCGGTCTAGCTAATGGGAAACGAGTGCCGAAAGATTCTAAGAGGGTTAGGCTGTTTGGGTCTCTGGATGAACTAAATGCCTCCATCGGGGTGGCCCTTGTTGAGAACCTTAATAAAGATATTACCAGTGTCCTCCAAGATGTTCAGAATGATTTATTTAATATTGGCGGTGAAGTTTCTGTTGTTGATAAAGAATTGGGTCTGATTACAACTGAAGATGTTCAAAAACTTGAAAACGCCATCGATTCACTTAATGAAACACTTGCTCCACTTGAGGAATTCGTTGTGCCTGGTGGATCTAAAGGCTCCGCATTATTACATAAGGCCAGAACCGTTTGCAGAAGGGCTGAATGTGATCTCGTGAATCTCAGCCATGAAGAAAAAATCAACATGATTCACCTTCAGTACCTCAACAGATTTTCAGATTATTTGTTTGTAGCAGCAAGATACCAAAATAATATTGATGGCAGCTCAGAAGAAACTTGGGAGAAATAATAAAATGCTAGCTCTTGGATTTTCTTTAGGTAAGAGATACGCTCCAACAGAGAGAAAAACCATATCCATGGTTTTAACTTTTATTTTCAATAAAGATTGAGAGGTAATTATGAATTTTATTAACAGGCTTATATTGCGAGTAATTCTGGTAATTCCACTGTTTTTCTCCACATTTTTGTGGGGCCAGTGACCTCTTTGAAGTAATCCAAGCCTCCCGGTCGGGACGGCTAATACAGGAATCGGTTTAGATCAGGGAATGCTACTTATGGGTGGCAGTCTGATGAATCAGAGCATTGACTGGTGGCATGGCGCCCTCGATTCCACTGGCGAACATGATGGTGACCTCATCTCTCGCATCGGTGAACTTAATCTCAATTTCGGTCTAACTGATGACTGGAATCTTCAAGTGAACATGACCGGAGGGAACAGAACCATGAATTTCCCGGGCATTCCCAATATCCACCATAGGGATGAAGGAAGATCGGGCCTTGCCAGCACAAAGGTAATGCTAAGGTATCTCATAAGTAACCGAGATTTTGGACCTGGCGACCGCCTTTTTCTTGGATTTGGTCTTTCTATCCCATCAAAGCATACATTGAAGGAAGATCCTTTCGCTTTGGGAAAAAGGGGACTGGATCACACTCATTTCGATATGAGCGAAGGTGTTTATAGAAGCCTCAGCGAGATACAGTTTTTCAGGCGGACAGAGTCACCTTTTATTATCGGAGCGGTTAGTCGGTTGGAAGTTCCTTTGGCACCCAGCGAATACGGTTATCTTCCTGGAACAGAAATTTCAGTCGCGGGGATGACCTACTGGCAGGGGAAAAGTGTCCTTGGCGGCATGCCCTATTTTCTTGCTACCGGTCAGTTCAGATCAGAGGATTACTGGAATGGGAATATTGCGCCGAACTCCGGATCAACAATTGTCCAGACTGGTGCCGGGCTTATGTGGAATGTCAGTGAATTACTTTTTTCACTTTCCATCCAGGCTCCAGTTATTTTTAAAACCAATATGGTGGGTGAGGAGATGAACGTGGATAGCAGGACCGATGTCTGGATATCTTCCCTTAGTGTTCGTAAGATATTAGACCTTTCATGGTTATTCTCACAAGAGGAGGATGAGGAAGAGCCGGAACATGAGCATGAAGGCGAAATGGATCATAAGATGATGGATATGAAAAAGTGATGAAAAGGTTCATAGCAATTCTGGCCATAATCTTTCTTCTATCATCGTGTGCTGAGCGGGAATTTGAAGTTCGATCATTAACCAACGTGGGCAGTGAAGGTGGTCGCTTTCCCACTCTGACGGTTACCGATGAGGGGACTCTTCTGATGGCTTGGCTCACGCCTTTAGATGGAGAAGACGGCTACGCTTTGAAAAGTTCGGAGATGGACGAAAGTAATTGGAGTGAGCCAGTCACAGTTTTTTCAGGAAGTGACTTCTTCATTAATTGGGCTGACTACCCATCCATCTTTCAAGTGAACGGAGATACGCTTGTGACTCACTGGCCATACAAGCGTGGCCCTGGCAGTTATGAATACGATGTCTATATCGCCGTTTCATACGATAGAGGCGTTAGTTGGAGTGAACCCATCATTCCTCATGGGGACGGCATTCCTGCCGAACATGGTTTTGTCTCATTTTTCCGCCAATCATCGGGCGGAGTGGGAATGGTGTGGCTGGATGGCCGGAATATGGCGCCGTCCGAGCACGGTCACGGATCGGGGGAGATGTCGCTTTTTACCACTTTTCTTAGCCGAGATTTGAACTTAGGTATTGAAATGTCTCTTGACTCCCGCATTTGCGAATGTTGCCCAACAGCAGCGGCGACTATCAATGGAAATACCATTATTGCTTATCGTGACCGATCTGAAAATGAAGTGCGAAATATTCAGATAAGGCGGTTTAGTAATGGAGAATGGGAGCCTTCTTTCGCCGTGAATGATGACGGTTGGATGATTCCCGGTTGTCCTGTGAACGGTCCTGAATTAGCTGTAAATGAAGATAAACTGGCTATTGCTTGGTTTACAGCCCCAAACGGTGAAGCAAAAGTTAATTTGGCTTTTTCGGAAGATATGGGAGCCTCCTTTTCCGAGCCTATTAGGATTGATGACGGGATTCCTCTCGGAAGAGTAGATCTTGAATGGTTAAACAGATCTGCTGTTGTTGTCAGTTGGATTGAAGTGACAGGAGATTCAGCTGAATTGAAATTGCGAAAAGTATCTCTTAAGGGTGAAGTTGACTCACCCCTGGTTGTGAGTAAAATTGATGCGGGCAGGGGAAGCGGATATCCTCAGATGGTTAATTTTCAAAATGAATTGATCTTTGCCTGGACCGAACCTGGTCAATGGAAAATCATAATGGCAAGATTAAATAAAAATAGTATTTAAGGACGTTATAAAGTGTGACATGAACATAATGACCACCACGATCATGAACACAATCACCATTGATAAAGAATAATTCTGTTTTTAGACTTTTCTCTTGACATTTACCTGAAAATATAGGTACTCTCCAGCGGTTTGTTGATCTCGGAGCTACAACCACAATTTTCTCGCAGGAAAACTTTCATTAAGATAGTGTTACCATCTTTGTCTCGTCAAATGAGTCGACGAATGAGGTTGGTGCACGCTGTGATTACCAAATAACCTTATAGGAGGGATCACAATGGGTAGTTTGAAGGATACTTTCTCCACGGTTAGTGGATGGTTTGGCGATTTCGTCAGCCTTGGGCTGTCTTTAGCGATGGTCTTTCTCGTAGTTGACGCGCTTTTTGGCGTTGGCACAACGGGAATCGTGGACAATGTGGCTGATCTAGTAGGGGCCTTTACAGACAATGGCATTACAGGGTTAGTTGCTTTCGTGATTTTTATGTCTATATGGGGCAGTAACTAGAGTTACTTGCAACCTGAAGCAAGATTCGTCCCCCCCCTGAAGGGGGGGGGCGAACAGTGCTGACTCAAGTTAGACATTAATATCACACAATTCAGTTAACCTCGCTAGATAATGGGGAGAATTAACCTATGATAAGGAATGCACTACAGGCCATCGGTGGATGGGGTAAAGAAGTCGTCGATTTCGGCGTCGCAGTCATCATGGTGGGCGTCGTAGTTGATATCCTCTTTCCCGGGACGACGGGTGTCATTGATAATATCGCCGATTTAGTCGGCGATTTTTCATCGCAAGGCGTAGCAGGTATAATAGCGCTGCTTCTCTTTGTGACGATATATAACAGATAGACACTTAACCGGGACGGCATAACTAAGACCGCTCTTCGGAGAGCGGTAGGATCTATCCCAGTTTGATTATGGACGGTTCGTCCGTTTTTAATCAGATTGGGATTTTCTTTTCCCAGGAACAGTCTCCCGGCAAACTTTGAAATCGATGACGGGGAGTGTAATTTCGCCGGCCAACAGAGAGGATTTATATCGTGAATTACCTGTACGCACAAACATCTTCCGGAGGAGGAATCCTCGGTTTCTTACCTTTCGTCCTCATCCTTCTTGTCATCTATTTTCTCATGCTCCGGCCACAAATGAAACAGCAGAAAGATCG
>Ga0209752_1001663_pt1 | contig 10620 bp, 4 predicted proteins | sample METZYME_3_250m_FD_187548 | JGI IMG/M metagenome (GOLD analysis project Ga0209752, IMG submission 187548) | Marine microbial communities from oxygen minimum zone in mesopelagic equatorial Pacific - METZYME_3_250m (SPAdes) (version 2) | ecosystem: Environmental > Aquatic > Marine > Oceanic | place...
CTTGTTGTCGGTGGTTTGCAGGACGCCGACCCGACCACCCGCCGCGCTGCCGCTGATGCCTTGACCCGTCATCCCTTGACGCGTTCCGTACAGCCTCTGTTTGCCGCCTGGGGTCAGGCTGAAGAAGGGGACTCCCACCTGATCCACGTCATCCGCATGGCGCTCCGGCGTCAATTGCAGTCGATCGATGACTGGGATCAACTTGCAAGGACAATTCCTGAAGCAGACAAGGATCATCTGGTCGTCATGGCTTCAGTGATTGGGAGCGAAGCGGCAAGTTCTTATGCCGCAAAACAAATTTCGGTTGCAGGCATAAGCAAGCTCTCAAGGGAGAACGTCGAGCAACTCATGCTCTACTGCCGAATGATCGGGAAGCTGCCGAAAGACGCTGCTACTTCTTTTGTTGGGCGTCTGCGGGAAGCTGGTCTCGACCGTTCCCTGCAGGCCCGCATACTGAATGCAATAGGTGGCGGCGAGATAGCAGCCGTATGGGCCCAAAGCTTGGCCACCGAACTATTGGCCGCCGGGGAGGGCACTGTCTGGGAATCCCTCGAGCCCGCTGATGCGGAAGCTTCCCCCTGGGTGACCCAGAAGCGGAAATCGTCAGATGGGCAGAGCGCGTTGTTCTGGAGCAGCCTGCCAAGGGGTGAAAAGTTGACCGGCATCCTGCGCAGCCCGCCCTTTAAGGCGCCGGGAAAAATGACTTTCTTCATGGCAGGGCACGACAACCATCCGAACAAAGAGCTCGGCGATGCCAATTACGTCCGCCTGATCGAAAGCTCGACAGGAACGGAACTGATGCGGGCTCGTCCACCGCGCAATGATACCGCGAGACAGGTTGTATGGGAGCTGAAAGAGCATCGTGGGAAGGATGTGCAGGTCGAGCTGGTCGACGGACACACGGGCTCCGGCTATGCCTGGCTTGCGGTCGGTCGTTTCGAGCCAGCGGTTCTAAGCATAGACAGCCAGGATGAGCGTCAGGTGGCGATCGAACTGATCCGCACCTACCAGTTGCGCAAAATGACTCAGCCCCTGGTAACCATACTGGAGGATGTTTCCGCCCCTTTTCGTTTGCGGGCTGAAGCGGGGTCGACGCTTCTCGATTGGTCGGACAATCATCTGGAGCAAGTGCTTGCGGCGATTAAAGCTGCGCCAGCTGTTCTGCAGCAACAGCTGGCCAATAGCGTCGTCCGAAATGACCTCGGGGCCAGGGCGCTGCTGAACGCCATCGAGGGCGGGAAGGTCAGCGCCCATCTTCTGCGTGACAAGCAATTGGTCGAGCGCATCCGTGCCATGAAACTCGAGGGGGGCGAATTACGCCTACAAACGTTGTTGGCGAAGTTGCCAACTGCCGATGCAGACTTGAGCAAACTATTGATTGCCCGTCGAGCTGCCTACCTTAAGAAGCAGCGCAATGCGGTGAACGGAAAAGCTGCATTCGCCACCTATTGCGCCAGTTGCCATCAACTCGGTGGGCAAGGCGGTTCCGTCGGTCCTTCCCTGGACGGTGTTGGCGCCCGTGGCCTCGACCGCCTCCTGGAGGACTTGCTCGATCCTGATCGCAACGTCGATCCGGCCTTTGCCACGACCACCATCACCACGAGGGACGGTGCCGTCATCACAGGGATCGGCGTCCTTCAGAAGGGGGACAACTTGGAGATGACCGATGCCGAGGGCAAGCGCCGCAAGATATCGAGAAGTACTGTTTCTTCACGAAAGACATCCAATCTCTCGCTGATGTCTTCCGCGCTCACACGAGCTATTCCCGAGGCTGACTTTGCCGATTTGATGCAATACCTGCTGGAACAAAAATAGGCTCTTGGCACTAGATGCCGAATGTTCCGGTTGCATGCATACGCCTTGCGAAATCTCTTGGAGGCATGGGTTGTCTTTTACTTCCGCTCTCGGCGCGTCGGAATTTGAGTGCGGAGGCTTCAGTGGGCAGTTGGGAGCGGAATCGGTTGGCTCCGATTTGCCGCATGAAGTAAAGAGGCGCTGTCGGCTAGGCGAGGCGCCAAAGGTTGACTTGGCCCGCCATGTCCGCGGCGGCGAGCAGGGTACCGTCGTGGTTCAGGGATATGGCGTGTATCCAGTCCTTGAACTGGCCACCCCTTGGTTTGCCGAGTTCCTTGACCAGTTTGCCTTCGTGGAAGTCCCAGATGCGGATCACGGTGTCCCGCCCGCAACTGAAGAGGTGCTTGCCGTCGGGATGAAAGGCGAAGTCCGTCACGCCATAGCGGTGGACGGGATCGAGCTTTTTGCGTTGCTTGCCGTCTTTGGCGTCGAGGAGCCAGATGATACCGTCGGCGTCCTCTCCCTTGCCCACCGCGATGGTTTCACCGTCGGGTGACCAGGCGAGGGCGGGAAGGTAGTGTTTCTTGTATTCCTCGGTAAGGTCCTTGAGCTCTTCGCCCTTTTCCACGTCCCAAAGCTTGATGGCTTGCCGCTGGGCGGAGTCGAAGACGAGCGGGCGACGCTCGCTGACGACGGCCTGTTTGTTGTCGGGCGAGAAGGCGAGGGCGTGCACCCATCCTTCCACTTCCCAGCTTTGCCGTTCCTTGCCCGTGGAGCGCTCGCGAATGAGGACTTTGCCGCCGTCATCTCCCGATACGAGCAAGGTTTCGTCCCAGCTGAGTACGAGCGCGTTGATCCATTCCTCGTGTCCGCCGAGATTTTTCGACTTGGAGCACACGGATACGGTTCGCTCGACGGGCTCCTCTTTTTTGCCCGAGCGCTTGAACTGTTGCCGGTAGATGGTGCCGGCGTTGAGGACGATCTTTTCTTCCTTCTCGGGCTTGGTTTCAAGATCCCAGCGACGGAGCGTGTGGTCAAAGCTGGCGGAGTACAGTTCCTTGCCGTCCTTGGTCGAGAGGAGCTTGGTGATGGCGTTGTCGTGGCCTTGGTACGATCGGATGGGGTCGGGCCCTTCTTCCTCGGGTTCGAACTTTTCAGGCAGTTCCCACTCGAGGATTTCCCCGAGGCGGTTGCCCGCGAAGAGACGACGCGTGCTTCCCAGGAAGCTGACCGCGGTCACCCAGTCGGGGTTCCAGTGGAATTCCCGCAATAGTTCGGCTTTCTCGAAGGCGGGCATGTCAGGCGAAGAGCTTGTCGAGCGGCTTGGAGCCTTCGGGAGTCAACCAGACGGGGCGCTGGCCCCAGTAGTGTTTCTTGCGGTGGTTGATGCCGAGCGACTTGTAGATGGTGGCGAAGAGGTCGCCTTCGCTGACGGGGTCCTCAGTCACTTCGCGGCCGTCCTCGTCGGTCTTGCCGTAGACTTGTCCGCCTTGTATGCCGCCGCCGGAGAGGGCGATGGTCCAAGCTTTTACGTAATGATCGCGGCCTGCCCGGTTGTTGATCTTCGGGGTGCGCCCGACTTCACCCATCCAGACCACGAGGGTGTCCTCCAGCATGCCGCGTTGGTCGAGGTCGATGAGGAGGGAGGACCAGGCGGGGTCGAGCTGCTGCATGTTGGCCTTGTGGCAGACGAAATTGTTGGCGTGGCTGTCGTAGTTGTCATGACCGACTTCCACGAAGGGAACCCCCTCCTCGATGAGCTTGAGGGCTTGGAAGCATCCGCGGCCGAAATTGGTGTCGCCGTAACGGTCTTTTTGCTTTTCCCAGTCGTCGCCGAGGCTGAAGGCTTCCTTCGCTCGCATGAGGCGCCAGGCTCGTTCCTTGGAGAGCCGATGGTTTTCGAAGGGTTCGGCGGCATGGGACTTGGCGAATTCCTCCTCTAGGAAGCGGTACAGCTCGGTGCGGCGTTCCTCGACCTCAGGTTTGACGCCGCCGTTCGCGAAGTTGGGCAGCTTGCCGTCGCGCTTGATGCTGAAGGGGGAGTAGTCGGGACCGAGGTACCCGGGTCCCGTGTTGCCCGTGGGTCCCATGCGTACGAAGCTGGGCAGGTCCGCGTCCATGTTGCCGCAGTACTTGGCGATGACGGCGCCGATCTCGGGATGCGGAGTGCGTTCGCTCATCTTGTAGCAAGTGTGCATGTGGTAGATGCCGTCGGGGTGGCCGGGCGACTGCGTCTTCATGCTGCGAATCACGGCGAGCTTGTCGGCGATCTTGGCCATTTTGGGAAGGTACTCGCAGACCTCGAGGCCGTCCACCTTGGAGGGGATGGGGCGGAAGGGACCGCCGGTGGGGCGCCCGGGCTTCATGTCGAAGGTGTCCAGTTGGCTGGCTCCGCCATTCATCCAGAGCAGGATGCAGCGCTTCTTTTGCTTTTGGGTCTCGGCGGCGAGGGCCTTCGAGCCAAAGAGATTACCGAAGTTCGCCACCGTCAGCCCGGTTCCCGTGAGGAGGGTTCCCTTGAGGAATGAGCGGCGATGAAGGTGTTCGGCTGGCGTGCAGAGTGTGCTCTTGGTCATGGACTCTTAGTGGTTGAATCGAAATTGGGAGCTGGTCAGAAGGGCCCAGATAGACTCCTCGAGAGTTTCCTGCGGCTTTTCGTTGGATGTTACGTATGCGGTGAACTTCTTTCGCTCGGAATCCGTTGGGTACCGCGTGAGGGTGCTCAGGAACAAGCGGTCCATGCGTTCCTCCCAAGGAGCCTCGTCGTTCAGCAGGAGGTGGGACAGGTTGCCTTCTTTTGACCGGATCATTCCCCGCAACTGGCTTCCGTTGTTGAGGAAGAGGTGCTCGTCCACGCCGCCCTGGAACCTGCCTTGTCCATCGTTGGGCTTACCGAAAATCTTGAGCATGTAGCTGGAAGCCGAGCTTGGCATTTTGGCATCCTTGCCCACGGCCTCGTCGAAACCAGTCGCCACGCGCAGGCTGGCTATCAACTCCTCGGCGGAAAGGGGGCGCACGCGGGCTCGATCATACCATTTGGGAAAGGCGGTCGTGTCCTCGCCGGCGGATGCGAGCGAGTAGGCGTCACTCAGGACGATTTCCCGCATGAGGGCCCGCAGGTCGTACTTTTGTTCCACGAACCACTGGGTCAGCGCCTCGAGCAAGGCAGGGTGGCTGGCCTCGTTCTCGGGGTTGAGGTCGTCCACCGGATGAACCATTCCGCGTCCCATCAACTGCGCCCAGACACGGTTCACGATGGCCTTGGTGAAGAAAGGGTTCTTGGCGGAGGTCAACCATTCGGTCAATTTCTGCTTGCGCGAAAACACCGGTTTTGGCCAGGCCTCCTTCAGTTTCTTGTAGTCGGGTTCCTTGAAATCCTCGGGCAGTTCCGGTTCCTCCAGTTCCTCGCCACCGAGAAACTTGGGGCTCACGGGTTCCCCCTTTTGCCCCGGTTGGGCTTCGGCGGCCGCTCCCGTGAAGAGAACTTCGCCCGAGCTCTTTTCCTCAATGCGCCAAACTCTGTCCTTGCCCTGCTTTTCCTCACGTACGCTGAGCCTGACCAAAAAACCCGCCATTCCATAGAAGTCGCGCTGGGTGCGTTCCTCGTAGGGATGGTCATGGCACCGGGCGCATTGCAACTGGGTGCCGAGGAAAATGCGGTTGAGAGCGACGGTCTCGTCTTCCGGTTTGTTGCGGTACTGGACGTGGAACATGGCCGAACCCTCCTCTTCCGCCAAAAGGATCTTTTGCACCAAGGCATCCCATGGGACGTTTTCCTTAAACTGCTTGCGTAGCCACTCCTGAAAACGCCCGCGTTTGCGCGTGGCGCTCGGGTTGGCCGGGTTGCGGGTGAAGAAAATGAGGTCCCAAATTTCGGCTTGGTGACGAGCGTGACGTTCGTCGGCGAGCAACTGGTCTACCAGTTTGGCCCGCTTGTCCTTGTCCTCGTCGTCGAGGAAAGCGCGGGCCTCCGCATAAGTGGGCACCATGCCCACGAGGTCCAGGTATGCGCGCCTTAGAAAAGCGGCCTCGGTGGCGGGGGCTGCGGCTTTCAACTCCTTCTTCTTCCAAGTCGCCGATATTTCCCGGTCGATGACGCCCCGAATGCTTGCTTTCTCCTTGCCCGCGAGAGTGGAGCCAAGGACGAGCGTCGCGAGGCAGAAACAAGAGACAAGCATGGAAATACCTTTTGCTTGGCCTGCAAAGGCCATCTCAGGATGCCGGAACCTCGCAACTTGCATGCAATGCATCCTTGCGGTCCAAAGTCCGGCAGTCAATGCCGACTAGCGAGAATGCATGCAATTTCATCTTCGAGGTTACATTGAAAAGGTGGCCGAGAAGGTTGAAATGAAATATCCATTCGATCGACATATCGAGCTTGCCCGATGATTTTACCTGGCAAGAATGGGGCTTGCCATGCCCCATCGCGCATTCCTCATCTTCTGCTTTCTCTCCCTTCCGCTTGGTTGGGCAAACTTGGCTTTTGCTCAAGAGAGTTCACCTGTTGCGGAGATCGTTCGCGATTTGTCGGCGGACGTGTTGTCGGACGAATTAGCCGAACGGTTCAAGGGCCAGACCTGGCGTTTGTTGCGAGCCCGGGGGGATGCGGCCAACCAACGCGACGTCGCGAAGTCGCGCGAAGTCGGAAACCGTGAGGATTGGGAGCGGTTGCGCGACGAAAGGTTGAAACGGTTGCGCAAGGCGCTTGGCGTTACCTCCGCCTTGCCGAAGGATCTTGAGGCCCGCGTCACGAAGACGATCAATGGGGATGGCTTCGTGATAGAGAACTTGGTTTTCCAGTCCCGACCCGGCCTTTGGGTCACCGCCAATCTCTATGCTCCCGCCAAGCCCGGCAAAAAGATGCCCGGCATCCTGATCGCCCACTCCCATCATCAACCCAAGACGCAAGGCGAATTGCAGGACATGGGCATGACCTGGGCCCGGACCGGTTGCGTGACCTTGGTGATCGACCAACTCGGGCACGGTGAGCGTGGGGACCATCCGTTCCGAAGCGAGCGGGATTACAAGAAAAAGAATTCCGGCTATCGCTGGTGGCGTCAGGATTACTACTACCGCTTCGATCTGAACGCCCAGTTGGAACTGGTTGGGCAGAGCCTGATGGGCTGGATGGCCTGGGACTTGATGCGAGGCGTCGACTTACTGCTGGCCCGGCCCGGAATCGACCCGAACAAGATCCTGCTTCTGGGGGCAGTCGCCGGCGGTGGTGATCCCGCGGGGGTGACCGCTGCGTTGGATCGGCGGATCGATGCGGTGGTGCCTTTCAACTTCGGGGGGCCTCAACCCGAGACGCGTTATCCGCTGCCCGAGGACGCCGAATTGCGGTTCAACTATCTTGGCGGCGCCTACTGGGAAAGCACCCGCAACCTGCGTCGAACCGGCGTGGACGGCTTCTTCCACTGGATCATCGTGGGGAGCGTTGCCCCGCGCGCCCTCGTCTACGCCCACGAGTTTGCCTGGGACAAGGAGCGCGACCCGGTCTGGACACGCCTCAACAAGATATACGGATTTTACGATGCGAACGACAAGATCGACTACACCCGAGGTTCCGGCAGCGTGAAGGGACGTGCTCCCGAGTCCACCCACTGCACCAATATCGGCCGTCATCATCGCCAGCGGATTCACTTGGCCTTCAAGCGGTGGTTTGGCATCCAAGTCACGCCGGAAGACGAATACAGCATGCGCCTGAAGCCGGACGACTTACACAGCATGACCGACCAGGCTCGGCGGGAACTCAAGCCCCGCAAGCTATTCGAACTCGCCTCCGACCTCGGCAAAAGGCAGGTCGATGCGGCCCGAAAGCATTTGGAAAAGCAGTCGCCTGACGCCCGCCGCAAAAAACTACGCTCGGATTGGCGCGAACTGTTGGGCGACGTCGATCCCCGGCAGCAGGCCAAGACACTGTCCCGCAAGAACGAGACCTTGCCAGGTTCCAAAATTCGGGTGGAACGCATCGCCTTGGAGACCGAGCCGGGGCTCGTGGTGCCGCTCCTTCTGCTGTCGCGGGGACTGGCGCAAGACGTTCCTTCCCGTGTCGTCGTGGCCGTATCCCAGGCAGGCAAGGAGAAGTTTCTTCGCGAACGATCCAATGAAATCGCCGACTTGCTCGAGGGCGGGGCGATCGTCTGCCTCCCCGACGTCCGGGCTGCGGGAACCTCGCGAGGCAGTCGAGGGGAAGGAGCGAACGGCTCGCTCTCCTACTACGCCCAGTTTTTCGAGACTCCCATGCTTGGCTTGCGACTTCGTGACCTGCGGGCGGTGCTCCAGTACCTCCGTTCCCGTGATGACCTGAAGGTCAAAGATTTCGCCCTTTGGGGCGATTCCTTCAAGCCGACCAATGCCAAGGACACCGATTTTCAAGTGCCCAAGCGGGTGAGCGGAAGACCTAAGTTCTCCGAGCCGCTGGGTGGCCTCTTGTCCCTGCTGGGAGCACTCTTCGAAGACGACGTCAAGGCGGTCTTCGTTCGCGGTGGGCTGAGCGCGTATGGCGACGTCTTGTCCGGTCCCTACGTTTACGTCCCGCATGACGTCATTGTCCCGGGAGTCCTAACCAAAGGCGACCTGGCCGCCGTCGCCGCCGCCCTTCCTCCCTGTCGCCTGAAATTGGATGGCATGGTCGACGGCTTGAACCGTTCCCTGACCGCGGACAAGGTTCGTTCTCTATACGATTGCGCCGTGAAGTCCTACCAAGCCGCGGCCCCGAAATCACTTTCCATTGCCAATGGACGTTCCAACGCAGCTTCTTGGCTGCTGGGGGCAAAGCAGGATTAAGGTATTGCGTTCAGCACAGCAGTTCATGTCCGGGCCGGCGTATCCTATTAATCTCGGTTACTGGATATATTTGCACTTGAGCTGCCATGCCATGACAGTCGTTGCCCTGTCATGCATACCTAGATAGGGAATTAGGTCATGAAATATATATTTTTCATTTTTGCGCTACTGGCTCAAGGCGTGCTCTCCGCAGAGAAAGTCAAGTGGGTTCACAAGCCGCAACTCTCTTTCGACGAGCAAAGCAGGAAATGGCACGTGAAATTCGAAATCGATTCGTTCTCGGACGTCGAGGTCGCGATGGTTGATCCCGCCGATTCGACGATTGTCCGTCATCTTGCCGCTGGTGTTCTCGGTCCCAAGGCACCGTCGCCTCTGAAACCAAACGCGCTTGCTCAACGGATTGAATGGAACGGCAAGGATGACTACGGAAATCCCGTGCGGAACGCTTCGGAAATGGTTGCGCGTGTGCGGGTGGGCATGAGCGTTTCGTTGGAACAAATTGTCGGTGGCGACCCGTACGCTTTCTATTCCGGGGAAATGGGTGACAGCGATCACAGCCCGTGGGCCATCTGCGGGTTGGAAGCGAAGTCGGACGGCAAAGTCTACGTCTGGGGCCATTCCAGCAACCTCGGTCCGCCGGCCCTTCGCCAGTACGACGTTGACGGCAACTATCTGCAGACCCTGTTTCCAATGCCCGCGGGAAAAGACCTGAACGCGATGAAGGGATGGGGAATCAATGGCAGGCCCGACGGTACCTACACGCCGAAATTCAACGGGTTGACCGATCCGTCCCTGACGACGACGTTTCTCGACACCAGTCTGCGCATGGCCCGCTTGCTGCCGAGTTTGGATCCGAATCACCTGACGTTCTGGAGGACAGGGCTAAGAGTTGGCAGTTTTGATCTGATGACAATGAACACGGATGGTACGATTGCCGAAGACCCCGCAGATTACCTGCTGGGACCGCTGGTCAGGAAACCACCGTTCATCTTGGGGCCGGTCGAGCCGAACAGCCACTTCATGAATTCAGTGTTGGGGCCCATCTTTGTCTGCCCGACATCGGATGGAAAGTCATTTTATCTAAGTGGCGTTTATGCCGCGAGAACCATCTATGGAACGGTCCGTGAGATCGACCTGGAAGGTTTCTGGCGAGATGGCCAAGTCTGGAAAGTCGATATGCAGACACGTTCAGCCAAGGTCTTCTTTGCACTCGACAAGCGTGACGTCCCCATCACCCGGAAGGAGCGAAACGCGGCCTACGGCAGCCTGAACGGTTACGCTGCCATTCATGGTGTTGCGGTGAGCGAAGACGGTCACGTGTTCGTGTGCGATCGTCTCCACAAGCGGATCATTGTTCTCGACGAGTCGGGAAAAACAATCCGCGAGATTCCAGTCGAGCATCCCGACGCGATTGCACTCAGTAAGAAGACCGGCGTACTTTACGTCACCACGCGCGACGGCGGCTATCATCGCCGCGGCACGGTGCAGTTACTCAAGTACAAAGACTGGCGAAAAGACAACGAGCCCGCTGAGATCATCAAAGTTTCGAAGACCGGCTATACCCGGCAACAGACGCATTCCCACGTGGTTGTCTGCGACACCGAAAAGGGAAGCAACGTTTGGGTTGCCCACACACAGATGCCTGTTCGGATCTACCGCGATGGTTCCAAGGGACTCAAACTCCTGAAGGACTTCTATCGCGTCGAAGGGGCCCAGCGCTGCCTGGGTTTCGATCGCATGCAAGTCGATCCAAATACCGAGGACGTCTACCTGCTGGACGACCGCGATGCGGTATGGAAGATCGAGGATTGGAAGCGTCCGACTTTCGTCAAGATTCCGCTGGCAACTGCCAGTCTTGCGATCGACGCGCGCAATCGACACATCTTTTCCCGTACCCAGCGCGACGGAAGTTCCTCCAACTCGACTGGCCGAGTGGCGCGATTTCATCTCGATCAGGCCGACTATCCGCCCGCGAACTATGGAGACACCGGAACCAACCGAGTCACGCCACAATTCTTCTATAATTGGTGTTTCGTA
>Ga0209752_1001666_pt1 | contig 10599 bp, 10 predicted proteins | sample METZYME_3_250m_FD_187548 | JGI IMG/M metagenome (GOLD analysis project Ga0209752, IMG submission 187548) | Marine microbial communities from oxygen minimum zone in mesopelagic equatorial Pacific - METZYME_3_250m (SPAdes) (version 2) | ecosystem: Environmental > Aquatic > Marine > Oceanic...
GGAGCCGTTCGGGTTGGTGTTTTATTAAATGTTTTGGTGTTTCTGATTTGTTTAGCATATGGAAGAATTTTTATTAAAGGAGAAATTCAGTATCCTTCGAATATGAAAAAGAAAACTGAAAAGTTACCCGACCAAGACAGGCCCACACAAGAGATAACATTTTTAATTTTTATGATGTTTTTCTATTCCGGGATGGCGTCTCTTTCTAGTGAGATTCTATGGACGCGAATCCTTGTTTTCCCAATGGGGGCAACCCTTTATTCTTTCGCCTTGATTCTTACTACATTTTTATCGGGGATCGCCCTCGGGAGTTTGGTTTCAAAGAGACTGCTAGGTGAATCTAACTGGGTGCTTAAATTTATTTTGATTGAAATTACCATTGGCCTGTTCTGTATTGGGGTTCTTCCATTACTTGAAAACTTGACAGAATGGACTTCGCTAGCGGACCGGTTTTTTTATAGTCTAGAAAATTCCCCTGAAAAAACCCTCTTTGTAAGGTTTCTTTTCGCTTTTGGTTTGATATTTATTCCAACCTTTGGTTTCGGATTGCTCTTCCCTCTTGCCAATCAAATTTATTCATTAAATTTAAAAACAGTCAGTAAAGCTCTCGGTAATACCTACTCCATTAATACATTGGGTGCAGTAGTTGGGACGATTCTGACTCCGTTCGTGTTTATCCCTTTATTTGGTATTCGGTTGTCTATTTATCTTATTTATTCAGTGATGATTTTATTTGGGGTTTTTGTTTTAGCTAAATTTAGTAACCAGAGTCCTTTTTTAAAATCGGCTTCGTTAGGTGCTACTTTTGTATTGTTAATTTTTGGGAAAACTGTTTTTGTGCCCGATGTCAAAACTGAAAAATCAGGAGTGCATAATCTTGCTCGATTGGAAATAAACGTTCCTGAGGAGAGAATACGACTCCTTGATTATAAGGAAGGAGAGTTTTCCACGATTAGCGTGGTGGAAGACAAAGAATCCGGTAATCGAACGATTTATATGGATGGGTTTAGTACCGCTACCGTTTCCCGGTCTTTTTCTGGTAGTACCTATATGCAGGCTATGGGTTTTGTTCCTATGACTCTTCATCCTTCCCCAAAAAATGTTTTGGTCATTGGCTTTGGTACTGGCAATACCTTGGGTATAGTTTCTCTCTTCCCGAATGCAAACGTTCACGGCGTAGAAATCGATAAGAACATTTTAAAATTTTCTAAATGGTTTTCTAATTGGAATCATGATGTTTTGCAGCGGCCTAATACGCAAATTTTTGTGCAGGATGGACGAGCCTTTTTGCGATGGTCAAATACGCGTTATGATGTAATTATCATGGAGCCGATGTCGCCACTGCAGGCAGGTGTTGTTAATCTGTATTCCAAAGAGTTTTATGATCTGGCTTTGAACCATTTAAAAGAGGATGGAATCCTAGTTCAATGGCTTCCTTTGCACCTTGTGGGACGGGAGGATGCCCGCTTAATTACTCGTACATTCAAAAATGTGTTCCCAGAATTTTCAGTCTGGAACAGTTTTTTAACCCGTATTGTGCTTTTAGTCGGATCGCGTGAAAAGGTGGTTATCGATAAAAACCTCTTTGATAAAAGGATGGAAAATCTTGAGCTTAAAAAGGTAGCTAAAGAAATGAAAGTTGTATCATTTTTGGACTTTGCTGATTTCTTCCTTAGCGATGGCGATCACCTATCTGGTTTTCTAGAAAGCGCGGGAGAGATTACCGATGACAATCCACTTCTGGAGTTCTCTCACGTGTCTCTATTGCCTCCAATGAAATGGGAAACGGATGAAAGCTTTTTGAATATATTGCGATACAGGATAAATCAAAAACCCCCTGTAGAAGGATTAACTCCGCAAGAACAAGATGCGTTTGACCGGGGTTTTAAATTAAGAACAGCGCAAAGATTGGGTGTGTTTTCGCGCCGCTATCAGGGGCCTGGAGTAGAAGCTTTTTCTAATCGTAATTATTTTTCAGGATTGGACGCCATGAGCACATATTTTGATTCCTATCAAAAACCATCAGTTCATCTGAATGGTGCAAAGTGGCAAAAATGAAAGTTCTTTGTGGTCGGCTGTTTTTTTTGTCCTGCCTTTTTGATTTTTGTGGTTTATCCTTAATTTCTTCGGGGTTATTTGTTACTCTTATCTTTCCTTTTATATTAACATTCTTAAAATTTCAGGGTTGAATATGTCCGTTCCAATTAAAGTTCGCTTTGCTCCTAGTCCTACTGGTTTTTTACATATAGGAGGGGTGAGGACTGCATTATTCAACTGGTTATTTGCCAGAAATCAAGGTGGAAAATTTGTTTTGCGAATTGAAGATACCGACCTATCTCGATCAACTGAAGAGTCGATTCAGGAAATTCTTGAGTCAATGCGCTGGCTGGGATTGGATTGGGATGAAGGCCCTTTCCAGCAAACGGAGCGCCAGCAAATTTATTCGCAAAAGGTCGAACAATTACTTGCAGCGGGCAAAGCCTATCATTGTTATTGTACGCCTGAAGAGCTAGATAAGAAACGTAACGAAGCTCAGCAAAAAGGACTAAAACCAAAATACGATGGCACTTGTCGTGATCGTTCTGATGCTCCAGAGGGAGCTCCTTCAGTTGTCCGCTTCAAAGCACCTCTAGAAGGCTCGGTTGTGGTCGAAGACCTGCTGCGCGGGAAAGTGGTTTTTGATATTACTGAGTTGGATGATTTGATCATCCAACGCACAGACGGCACGCCAACCTATAATTTCGTTGTGGTGGTTGACGATTCGGAAATGGGCATCACCCACGTTATCCGGGGTGATGATCATTTATCCAATACCCCGCGTCAATGTTTATTGTATGACGCATTGAATTTTGAACGGCCGCAGTTTTCACATATTTCCATGATTTTGGGGCAGGATAAAACACGTCTTAGCAAGCGTCATGGTGCTACCTCTGCGTTGGCCTACCGTGACATGGGTTATTTGCCCGATGCGATGATCAATTACTTGGCTCGGTTAGGTTGGTCGCATGGGGATCAGGAAATTTTTTCGCGTAAAGAATTGATCGAGCATTTTTCATTTGATTCTGTAAATACATCCGCAGCAATTTTCGATGCCGACAAACTTTCTTGGGTCAATGAACAATACATCCAGTCGACTCCACCGGAGGAGTTGGCCCAACGCCTGGAGCCACATCTGGTAACTACGGGGATTTTACCAAAAGATCATGGGCTGAATATGCAGGAAATTGCGAAAGTGATTCCTTGTTTGAAAGGAAGGGCAAAGACACTTATAGAAATGGCTGAGAAATCTGCTTTCTTTTTTAAAAAGCAAGTAGAGTTTGATGAAAAAGCCCGAAGTAAATTCTTAACAGATGAAGCAAAGCCTCTGCTAGAAAAAGTGATTACTGGACTTTCTGCGTTGGATGATTTTTCCAGCGATAAAATTGAATCGTTATTCAAAAAAACTGTTGAAGAAGAGAGTTTGAAACTTGGGAAGCTAGCCCAACCAGTTCGAGTAGCTTTGACAGGAACCACGGTGAGCCCGGGTATTTACGATGTTATTTTGCTCCTTGGGAAAGAGGAAACTCTCAAGCGTTTGAGAGATGTTATTTGAGTAATTAAGCGGATCAGTTTTTCTTTTCTACCATTTCGCCAATATCTCTTACCTTTACATTTAGATTCTTTGCTTTCACAGCATCTTCTAGCATGAGAACGCAATAAGGGCATGAGACGGCAATGGTATTCGGTTCATTGACCATAAGCTCGTCAAGCCTATGGTGGCTCATGCGTGTTCCAGTGTTTTCCTCAAGTAAAAAGCGAGCGCCGCCAGCGCCACAACAGGTACCGGTTTCTCGGTTTTGTTCGATTTCTTTTATCGAGTTTGTTTTTAGTGTTTCTCGAGGCGCGTCATAAATTCCATTGTGTCTACCCAGGTAACAGGAGTCGTGGAAAACGATTTTTTCTTCTTCACTTGATTTTGAGATAACTTTACCATCCTGTATTAATTTTTGTAGAAGCTCTGAATGGTGAATCACCTCAAGTTGGGAGCCGAATTCTGGGTATTCGTTTTTTAATGAGTTGAAGCAGTGTGGACAGTGGGTGACCACCTTTCGCACACCTTTTTCTTTGAAGGTTTGTGCATTTTTGGATGCCAGCATATCATATAGATATTCGTTCCCTGCACGGCGAGCTGGATCCCCAGTGCAGCCTTCGTCATTTCCCAGGATGGAAAAATCGACACCCGCATCTCTTAATGTTTGTACAACCGCTTCTGTTATTTTTTTGCCACGTGTATCGAACGATCCGTTGCAACCTACAAAATAAAGATATTCTGTGGGCTGGTTTTTGTCCCAAATGGGAACACCCAAATCTTTTGCCCAGTTGGATCGCGAGGCGTTTGGAAACCCCCAAGGATTTGATTGGGTCTCTAGCGATTTGAATGCGGATATAAATTCTTTTGGATAGCGATCTTCTGTCAATACCAATCCTTGTCGCAGTCCGATAATTTTGTCGACATATTCAATCATCACGGGACAGGCCGATTCGCAGGCGCCGCAAGTAGTACAGGACCAAATAGTTTCGTCTTCGATTGTTTCTCCGAGAAGGGGAATATCGGAATCGGGAGGGCTGTTAAGGCGATCACGCAGATCAACTGTTAATTGCTGGGGGGATAGGGGCTTGTCGGTTGTCCAGGCAGGGCAAACCCTATCGCAACGTCCGCATTGTGTGCAGGTGTGGAGATCGAGCATTTGTTTCCAGTTGAAGTCTTCTATCTTGGTCACCCCGAATGTTTCTGCTTTTTCAAAATCGATTCGGTTTAAACCATGACCGGAATTCAGTTTTGAAAAAAATACATTTGGGATTGATGTCAAAATATGAAAATGTTTGCTGCGAGGCAAAAGGATTAAAAAGATAAGGATAGATGAAACATGAGTCCAATAGGCCAGACTGTGAAGGTCCCTTAAAATATTGTTTGAAAGTTTCTTAAAAACAACTGCCAAAGTCAAACCGATGGGGCCGGAGTGGCCCTCGGGATGAAGGGCCAAGAAAGCAGAATCAAACACCATATCGCTGACCATTATAGCGAGTATCAAGGCCAGAATTAATACGCCTTCTCCAGATAAAGTAAGCCGGCTGGGCTTTACCCAAAGTCTTCGGTAAAGAGCAAAAAGAACCGCTAAAGTAACTAAAAATATTGCTAAGTCTTTAACCCAGGCATAGGCCATAATAATCGGAGTATTCCCGGGAAATGAGAAGTCAGTTTCAGGGAAAAATCCAATGAAAAAGAATTCTGCCGCACGAAAAAGCAGAATCAGGAATCCCCAAAAAATTAAAGCATGCATCCATCCGGCACTTTTATCCTGCATCAATTTGGTCTGGCCGAATGCTATTTTTAGGGTAATTTTGATTCTTTCAAGAATCCGGTCATTCCTTCCGGCTGCTTTAGCACTCAATAGAATTTTCAACTTAGGCCAAGCCGCTGCTGAAAATAGGATCAGAGTTAAAAAAGACAGGGTCCCGAGTACCAGAGGCTGGGTTTCTGATGATGTCCATTCCAATGCGCGATTTAGGTTAGGGGCCATTCAACTCTAGTATTTAGTGAGTAGGGTAGTTAGCTTATTGTTTTTATTCGATAATAACTATTTTATTCAAAGACGGGGTAATATATAATTAAAATCGAAAGAATGCTCTCATTTTTTAGGAGTTCAGGGTTTGTCAAATATTTCTCGATGTTTAACTTGGTTTTTGGCAGTTTTTATCTTGTGTGGTCCTATGATGGCTCGGAGTTTAGCGGTACCCTTAGAGAATGCGCTTGATAAAGGTCAGGCCAAAAACCATCTGGGAATGAATCGTCCCTGGGATGGTGTCCCACCTGTCTATTATGGCCTAAATCCGCAGATTACAGGGGGTATCAACGAACCGCATCCGTTGCCTGCTTATATTAGTCGTAAAACTTATAATCAACTATTAAGTATTGAACCGGTGAATCAAGTTCAAAGTAGGATGTTTAATCGGAAGCTTTTTGAAAGCCTCCAGAGAATCGGTGTTTTAGGATTTGAGAACAAAACTGTTACTCCCTTTGAGGATAAAGATGCGGGGAAAGTGATTTCTAGGCAGGCCTACCAGGAGTTGAAGACGAATAAAAAATATTCAAACATTATTCCTCCACAGATGATGGAGGATGCGCGCATCAAGATTGTTAAGACTCTCGGAGACTATGCTGTCTCCAAAAAGGGTCACTCTAATAGTAATGAGATGAGGACTGAATTAGTTTCAACAGATACAGTTGATGCTGTTTTGGTGGGTGCGGTTTCAAAATATTCCAATAAGTACCGGGATCGGAGGGGCAATATCAAGAAAAGTATTGCCAGTGGACTGGAATTCTCTACATTTCTAGTAGACCCGAGAACCCAGGAGGTCATCTGGGGTGCACGCTTTGTGGGAGGCCAAAAGTCAAGCTTACGAAACTTCAGACGTAATAATGGGGTTTGGCAGAATAAAGAAGGTTTAAGCCGTGTTGCTATGAAATATGTTTTGAAAGAATTTCGCAATAGGGACTAAAAAAGGGACTGAAAAACTAGCTTATATTTACCTTATGAGTTCATCTTTTAATAAGTTGCCTGAAACTGAGGAAAATAAGAAACGCAGGTTATGGCGTAAGCTTTTCCTGCTAAACTTGTGTATTTCCTTTATATTGATAGGGCTATTCTGGTTGCCTTCTAAATTGGTGCAGTTGCAAAAATTCCTTGATTCGCCTAGTGTCGATGTGCCGGGTGAGGGGAAAATGGCAAAAAATGAAAAGAAAAAGGTAAAACCCTTACCGGTGCAACCTAAAAACCTACTCAGTACCCGAATAGTCACGGTTAATGCCTCCTCTGAAAAAGAATATGTGTATTTCAATTTTTCAAATGGAAAGCCCGTAAAAATTCATGATTCTTCTTCACTGGAATGGGACCTTGCATTTCGAAGAAGCAAGATTATAACGAACGGAGGGGCATCCAGTAAATTGGGAAAAGCGGGTTTGATAGATTTGGGGCCGTTGGGTTTCGATACGGTTACGGAAGTGCCTAAGGATAATTATGTCGTGGATGTCAGCACCCGAACCGACACGGAAAACACCGTCATACTTAAACCTTATAGTTATAATTATCTAACGCATAAGCTAAAGGCCAAGAAAAATGTTTATGCTGCGCGTACAGCAGATAACAAGTTTGCTAAGTTTCAGCTGTTAGACTTTTATTGCGATAACAAGGAAGTAGGGTGTATAACAATCCAATTTGTTTACCAGAAAAGCGGCTCAAATAGCTTTTTGAAATCTTCCGGTGATTTTTCAACGGCATCGGCTGGGATCACTTCGACTGTGGAATCAAAGACTTCTACGTTTTGAGTTTATAAGAGCTGCTTAATTTCCTTCCCTAGACCCGTATTTTTTGATAGCTACAAAAATTCCTATTGTGCTAATTTTGTCAAGGGAAGAAGAATCAGCAACAAAAACATGATGATTTGGAGAAGATAAGAATGTCTACTTTAAAGGGACTATTGTTTAATCAATTTGCGGCAGAGGGACTTACATCACTGGTTGAGGAGATGCAGTCAAAATATACGGCTAAAAAGGGACGGCGATTTAATTATAACAATGTTACCTATGAGGTAAGCCGCCCTACGCTCAGTGAGGGGACTATTGAATATGAAATAAGTTCAAAAATCCCTGAAAACGAAATTAAGACGCCAAAACAGATGCAGGCTTTTTTTCAGCAGGTCAAAAAATTTGTTTCTAAGGGGAAATTCAAACCTGAATCTATGGAAATGGAAAATATAGTTTGGGATTACAAAAATGAGACAGAAAAGAAGCGGGATTATGTAAAACTTCTTTATAAACTCCACTTGGATGACTTATTTGATGATGAAGAGGTTGCAAAACGACATAAAAACATCCGAGAGGGTGGGAAGGATCCAGATGTTCCCCATTCCGCGAGTACTTTTACCGCAACGGGAAACGTGGTTTTGGCTGACGTTAGAGATACCATGAAGAATATTGCTAGGGATAATATTAATAACCTAATTGATGCGAATAAAAAGATAAAAGAGGTATTGAAAGGTTAATTTTTCATGGGAAATATTCGCTATTTTTTAGGTCGTACACTGCAACTAGTAGGATTGGCTACTATTTCCTTAGTGGTTTTTATGTTTTTTACCCAGATGAGTATGGAACCGCTTTTGATTTGGTCGCTTCTAGGAGTATCTGAGTTCTACGGCGGAACATGGCTTTTGGGTAAAGAGGGACAAACCTGAAAGGCTGCTGCCTTGTTAAAGATTCAAATCTGCTTTCCAGTTTTTTAAACCCAGTCTGTCTTAAAATGGATTTTTATGAAAGCGCTTCTCGCTGAACCTGGTTTTCTGGCTCCTTCGGGAACGATTGGAGCGGACATCAGTTATCTTTTGGCCGTAGTCTTCACGGTTTTATTCCTGATTGCCTGGGGGATGGCAAAAAAATCCCAGGGCACCCGGCACCATAAGTTGATTCTTATTTCTATGGTGTCAATGATCATCTATTTTGTGGGCTATTATTATGCCCGATCCCTGGGGGTTCTTTCGTTCGAAGGCAGAGAGGGATTCGGTGGCCCCGATGATATTTACGAGAGTATCTTTAAACCCGTTTTAATCACTCACCTAACCTTGGTGGTCTTGGGAATGATTCTTGCCTTCTATATGCTTTCGCAAGGGTTTCGGGCCAGTAAAAAGGTGGGAGGAGAGTATCTTCTAAAGGATGGAGAATTAAAAGTCAGTCCCCGTAAATTCAAAATCGTAATGTTTACGATTATGGGGTGCTGGATACTTATGCAGGTATTACTTTTGGCTACCCGTGAAAACCCTTTAGGGGCAAGCATCGCATACGCGTTGATTTTTGCAACGGTAGCTTTGGTCGTCAGTTTAGAAAAATTGATTGAAAAACTATTACCTGATGGTGCGAATCGGCACAGGGTGTTAGGTAGGGTTACTATGGTAATTTATGCGCTTATTTTGATAACCAGCACCGCTACCTATCTCATGCTTTATTATATATATCCGCTAAAATCTTGATTATGTATTGTCGATAGTTCGTGAATGCGATAAAACCCGCATAAAAGCGTGAAATTCTTTAAAATAAGGGTTTTGCTCTTGACACCCCTCAAATTAACTGATAAATTTCGCGGAATTATATGACTTCGAAGTACATAAGAAGGAGGTATAAGGCGGTCAGGGCGTTAACGCCTAGACCAATATAAACGATGGTATCAAAAATTTTTCCGTCTTTGCTGGCCATATAAACCTCTGGGGTAAAAAAATATTTTTTGCAAAAAAGAGGTACACCCTATCATTCACTTTTAAAAGCTGTCAAGATTAAACTGGTATTAAATTTTTCCGGAGCAAACAATGGACTTAGAAAAAATTAAGGAAAAGGCTGGGCCCCTGATTTATATTGGAACCTGTATCTTCTGTTTATGGTTCTTCTATTGGTTTGCATCCGTATGGCGTTAATTTATTGGATTGATATACAGTCTTAATTTTATCTTAGGGGGAGTTTAACGAATTATGAATGATTTCGCGGCTGACGAGAAGAAAAAGTTTATCACTCCAAAGTCAATTATCTGGTTCTTAATTGCTATGGTAATGATGGCTGGATATTACTTTTTAATTAATATCGGACTGATGAAGGTTCAAGGACTCGACTTCTTTTATCTTTGGAGTAGTGGTTCTTAGTGGCGGTGGTGGTCACTAAATCCTAATACGGAAAAACTAAAAATGACAAGCTCTTTGGGCTTGTCATTTTTTTTTGCCATTTTTAAAATATTTCAACCTATCAAGCCATGAAGGGTAAACCCACCTGCTGTATTTTACTTTTCCGTCATGGAGAAACGGCAAACTCAAAAGAAGTTTGTTTCAACGGCCACTATGATGTTGGGCTCTCTGAAAAAGGGCAGCAACAATTTCAACATTGGGCGGAAATTTTAAAGCAAAAAAATATTAAGGCTATTTACTCCAGTGATTTGCAACGGGCTCGTAAGAGCGCTCAAATTATAGGTAAAGAGCATGGCCTTGATCCTGTTGCCTATCCCGAATTGCGTGAGCTTTCATTTGGAACTTGGGAAGGAATGAGTGTCTCTGCGGTTGAATCTACTTATCCTGGACAAATAAAGGAGAGGATGAAAAGTGTCGCTACCTTTCAGGCAGATGGCGGTGAAACATATCCTCAACTTCAAGCCAGAGTGATCCCCAAGTATGAAGAAATCGTGGCCCGCCATACCGATGATCAGATAGCCATGGTTTGTCATGGCGGAGTCACTCGAGTCATCCTCAGTTACTTACTAGGCATTCCCTTAGATAAAATTTTTCGTATTCACCAGGATTACGCTGCGCTCAATATTATTCAATATTATGATAATGAGCCGGTCGTCGAGCATATCGGCAATGCAGAGTTGTTCTCCTCTCAGAAAGACGAAATAAAAATAACCATTCAGTAAAGAGGATTTCATTTGAGTATTCTCGTGCAAATAAAAAATGCAGATGTCTATATAGGGGGGAACAAAATTTTGAAGTCCTTGAACTGGTCCATGAGTGAAGAAGAAAACTGGGCGGTTA
>Ga0209752_1001675_pt1 | contig 10566 bp, 21 predicted proteins | sample METZYME_3_250m_FD_187548 | JGI IMG/M metagenome (GOLD analysis project Ga0209752, IMG submission 187548) | Marine microbial communities from oxygen minimum zone in mesopelagic equatorial Pacific - METZYME_3_250m (SPAdes) (version 2) | ecosystem: Environmental > Aquatic > Marine > Oceanic...
AATATGACGATAAAGAAATGAAAAAGTTCTTTCCACCAGAATTTAGAAACAGATTAGACGGAACTATTGTATTCCAAAAATTATCAAAAGAAACTCTAATAAAAATTGTTGGTAAGTTTATGCTAGAGCTTAGATTGATGTTAAAAGACAAAGATACAGTACTAGAATTAACTGATGAAGCTATTGACTACCTAGTAGACAAAGGATATGATGATAAAATGGGTGCTAGACCTATGCAAAGACTAATTGACAATGACATTAAAAAGCCACTATCCAAAGAATTATTGTTTGGTAAGTTAAAAAATGGTGGTAAAGCTAAAATTGACTCAAAAGATAAGGGTATTACTATCATCTACGAAGAAGCAGTGAAACTAATCAAAAGTTAACCTAAGGGCATATAGATAAATATCTATATGTCAGCATCAAGTGAAACAATTATGTCAGCAACTACCCATCCTGGGGATAGTACCGTCGAGACTGTCGAAGGTTCTAGCTTTAAGGGTGATGGTTACTATGGTAGATCGGACGGTGTTCATACTGTTCAATATAGTATTTCTGGTTTTACAGGAACCATTAAAATGCAAGCCACTTTAGCAACAATACCTACAGCAAGTGACTGGTTTGATGTTAGTGGAACAGAAATAGTATATGCAAGTACTACAACTACCAATGATTACAAAAATTTTACCGGAAATTTTGTATGGGTGAGGGCACACGTGGTATATACTGATGGAGACATTAACGCCATTAGTTTAAATCATTAAGGAGAGTTATGAAAATTAACGAATTTACAACTGTAGACAAACCTAAGTTAGATTTTAACTTGTTAGATGATATACATTATTTCATGATTAATGATTCTAGCTTTTATAGAAAACATTACTTTCCAACAATAGATAAAGCCAAACAAACAGGCGACAATTCAACCTTACAACCTCTGATCGATACAGCAATTAATGAATATTTTAAAACATTTAGATTAAAAATGAGACCTGAAAATGTAATTAAAGATGAAGACAAACAATCATTAAAACAAAGAATTATAGACAGTGAAAAAGAAGAAGACGATATCGAGAAAGAGCGGAAAGAGAATGAATAATGAGATTAAAGGAGTTTACTGAAGCATTATCTAAACCTGCATCTTTCGCCTTTGGTCGAATGAATCCTCCTACCTTAGGACATCAAAAATTAGTTAATACTATCCAATCTCAACCCGGCGATCATTTTTTATTTTTAACGCATACTCAAAATGCAAAGACAGATCCTCTAGCATTTGCTGAAAAATTGTTTTTTACTCAACAAATGTTTGCAGGAATTAAAATAGGTGACCCTAAAGTCAGAACAATAATCCAAGCCATGCAAAAATTAGAACAAATGGGGTATACCGATATCACATATGTGGCTGGTAGCGACAGGGTCAATGAATTTAGAGAATTATTAAACAAATATAATGGTCAAGAATATACATTTGATTCTATTAAAACCGTAAATGCAGGTACTAGAGACCCTGATTCACAAGGTGTAGAAGGTATGAGTGCAAGAATGGTAAGAGATTTAGCGGCTAGAGGTGATAAAATTGCTTTTATGAAAGCAATACCAGGTGATAGAAAATTAGCAACCATGATGTATGACAAACTTAGAAGTAAATTAAATGTACCAGCAATTTAATAAATATACATATGGAAATAGCGAAATTAAAAAAATTAGCAGGCATTACGGACTCAGAGGCACCCTCAGAAACACAACTTAATATTAGTCATACAGCACAGGCATTAAAAGACAAAGAAAAGGCATTAGGTTTAAGACCCGGTGATCCAGGCTGGTTTAAATTATGGTTTAGTAGACCATTAATGCAACAAAGTAAAGGATATAAAAGTAGAAAATGAACTTACGTGAATTCATAAAAGATTTTAGAGTCAATTCACTAGCTGAATTTAGACAAGTTGTTACTCCACGAGATGAAAAACATTATAGAGAATTAATGAAACATCTTCATGCTATGGAATTAGACCCTGTAAATAGAAGTGATCCTGATCTTATGGGAGAAATCCGAAGAAGAAGAATGGAATTAAGAGGCTGGGCTGAAAAAAATATAAAAAGAGAAGATACTGTTAAAGAAGTTCCAGGAATGACACAATCGGCTAATACACAGGCGGCAGGTGTGAATCATTTAGGATTACCATCAGATGATGTAGTAAAAGAAGATAACGAAGAATTTTCTTTTGGTCAAATAGCAAAAGCAAAAGCATATGCTAAATTATATGTAGATAATTATACAACCGCTGTAAAAAATATTGAAAGAATTGCAAAAGGATTATCAAGTCATCCAGATGTTGCTGATGCATTAAGAAAAGCAAACGAAGATGACGAACCACAAATAACAGATTATACAGATGTAGTTTCACCAGAAGAAATGGCAAAAATATGGTATTATGATGAAAAACACGGTAGAGCTAAAGACTTACAAGCACGATTTAAAACTTGGCAAGATTATTACAAGTCAGATGACTTTGAATTAGATTTAGATCATTTAAGAAGTAAATTTGAAGATGACGATAAAGACGAATTAATGAAAAAATTTCTTGCTAAAGGTGGTAAAATTCAAAAATTAAAACCAGGAATTCCTAAAGGTGCAACTCATATGGATCGAAGAGGGGATTATAAGAAAAGTGACTTTCCTAATGTAAAATTTCAAAATAGAAAAGACGTAGAAAAATCAAAAAGTAAAGCTCTAAGAAGTACACCTATAACAAGTCCAATGAGTGATGAATCAGTAAAAGAAGATTCTGAAGCAAGTTTATTAGGTGCCGCACAGGCTTCTTTAAGTCATGGATTAGAACTAGCTGATGCTGTACTTAAAGGTGATAATAATATGGCAAAAGTTATATCTTCTACTATTAAAGAAAGTTGGCCTCCTTTAATTGATAAAATTCAAAATGTATATAAAACTGATTCTGCAAAAGAAGAATTATCTAAAATACTAAATTTTGATAAAAAAGATTATGGATTAAAAGAAAGAATGCCAGCATCTATTATTAAACATAAACAAAAACTTGATATGATGACTGATAAAGAATTAGCAATCAGATTTCAAGACAAAGATGAAAACACACTACGTCATATGGCTTGGAGACATGGTTACGGTAAAATGAGTTCACACTATTGGGATAGAGTTCAAGCAGGTAAACAAGAAACAACTGAAGATTTAGATCATCTAGGATTATCAATAAAAAAAGAAGATGACGAAAAATCTTGGGCGGCATATAAAGTAGCAAGAGATCAAAAAGTTGATTATGCCAATATAATGTTTCGTGGTAAAGAAATAGATCATAATAGCATAGACTATGAAATGCAGGATTTTAGTGATATGATTTTTCAATTACTTGGAGCAAAATATATAGATGGCACACCTTTAACTGATGAAGAATTAGAAGAATTTGAAAAAACAGATGAACTTCTTGATTGGATTGCAGAGGATTATGCAACACAAGGAGAATCAGTTAAAGAAGAAGCACCATTTGGAACAGGAATGGATTTAGTTAGAATGGCTGTATTTAGAAAATTTATATCAGCAGAAGAATATGTAAATTTTGCAAAAGAATTAAAAACAGCAGGTGAAGAAGTTGCTAATAGTGAACAGTATGCAGATTGGCCTGATGGAGAAGGCTTTGGTTCATCTGATGGAAACTTTGCAATTAGAGATTTAATGAGTACAGCAGGATACGAATTTGATGACAATGATACAAGTGGTAGATTTGTTGTAACTAAAATGCCAAAAAAATTACAAAAATTAGGTATAACAAATGTAAGAATGAAACAACCTGAATTACCTCTTAAACAAGAAGGGGATAGTGATGGAGTCCAACCTGCTGATTTAAAAAGAATGGGTCTTTCAACTCCTAAAGCATATGTTCATAAAGATGGACGAACAGTAATGATTAATAAAAAAGATTTACAAAAATATCTTAAAAAAGGGTGGCAAAAATCTAGTTTAAGAGCAGAGTAATGAAAATAAGACAATTCTACATAGCATCTGAAGATACTTTAACAAAAGGACAAAAAAAGAAAAAAGAAAAGTATGTTAAAGGCATGAAGAAAGGTGCAAAAGATTTCAAAAAAAGATACGGTGACGACTATAAATCAGTAATGTATGCTACTGCTACAAAAATGGCTAAAGAAAACACAAATGAAAGTCCTATAGAACAAGATAGAGATAATCCTATTGCAAAACCATATGTAGATACACCAGAGTGGAAAGCTCTACACGATATGGATGATAAAATTATTGACGCATACATCAAACATAAAGAAAAATCAGTTGAAGAAGATCAAATTCCAAGTAATATGCCAGGTGGCATTGGCGACTATGCTAGAGAAATAGCAACAGGCAAACTTGTAAGAATAGTTGACTATACAGATGATGATGAAGGCATTTACACAATATCTTACGGTGATGGTAAAGGTGAAACAGATGTAGTAGCGAAAGATTTAAAATTTAAGGACCCTACTTCTTATTGGTCCGATGAAGAAACAACAGAAGGAGCTAATTTAAATCCTTATTTCTTAACTAAAAAAGAATTTGATGGTAAAATGAGAGACGTTTGGGATTTTCCAGATGGCTATGGAGATGAAGACGACAGTCCTTATCTTTCAAACTTTTCAATGAGAGATGTATTAAATTCATTAGGTTTAGATCCTAATTTCGAAGATGCAGGACCTATTGAAATTAATAAATTTATTAATATTACAACTCAATGGTTAAAGAAAAATATTAATAAACCTTCAGCAGAAGTTCCTACAACAGTTGATAAAAGTGGGGGCGGTGCTACAATGATAGGTGGTGGAAAACCAGAAGGTTACGAAAATAAAGTCATAATGGGATTCAATCAATTCGCACGTAGTATCAAACAAAAATATCCTAAAGTTACGCATATAGGAATTGCGTAAAATTCAATGTTACTTACAGAAATAGATGGTCAAGAGCCAGTGAACAAACCAATAGTCTATGTAGATTTGGATGGTGTATTAGCAGACTTCTTTGGTGGAGTAGAAAAACTATATGGTGTTGATCATTGGAAACAATTAGTATCAGATAAAACTAAAGATCTTAAAATGGAAGTAATAAACAAAATTCAAGGTACAGATTTTTTTGCAACATTACCTAAATTCCCAACTGCTGATCAATTACTTGCTATTGTTAAAGAATATACAGGGGGCACATTTTCAATTTTATCATCTCCTTTAAGAGGTGATCACCAAAATTCTGCAAATCATAAAAAGACTTGGATAAGTCAAAATATAGAAGCACCTGCTGAAATTATTATTACTGGACGGAAAGAATCATATGCAAAAGACAAAAGGACAGGTACTTCTAATATACTAATTGATGATAGACCTAAAAATCTTGATCGCTTTAAGGCGTCAGGAGGTTATGGTATTTTATATCAAGCTAATAGAAATCCGGTAAGTAAAGTAAAAATGGAGTTGGAGCAATATGCCAAAATTTACGGGGATCAATAGAGCTTATTCAAGCGGTAAACCTGACAAGAGATCTTCACAAGAAGAACGTGACAGATTAATGAAAGAATTCCTTGCCAAAGGTGGCAAAATACAAAAAATTAAATCTAAGATAACAAAACAAATGTTAGATAGAGGTAAATTATAATGAAAATTGTTGAAATTATAGCATTACCTTTAAACGATTCAAGGGCAAAAATTATTAACCTTATAAAAACCAAAAATGAAACTGCAGGCGTTGGAATTATTACTAAACAAAACACTACTAAAGACGTAAAACCAGGCGAAACATGGAGGCAAGCGAAGAAACTTAAATTAGTCAAATAAATACAATGTATGAGGAAGATAGCATCTATAATAGTAGTTTCATTTATATTAGTAAGTTGTACACTTATTCCTAGTAAATGGGACTCAAATCAGTCTTATGCAATTACTGATCTTAGACAAATAGTAAGATCTATAGACTGCGACGGTGATGTAGTAAGAAAACTTAATCACCTTAATTATAGGCTAGAATGGTTAATGTTGTACAATGAAAGTAAAGGTACTAAAGACGTAGGAAATTTGGTTACTTTATTCAATGAAACTGTACAAACATTTAGACAAAAATCTACCTCATTTAGTAAAGGATATTGTACAAGTAAAAAAGAAATAATGATCGAACAATCTGATATGATTGCTCGAGCAATCCAGAGGAGGATAAAGTAATGGCGATTACAAGCGAACACGAAGACAACCTAACAGCCGTAGTTACAGCTGATGACGGATTAAAATCTGTTGCAGAAGCGGCTCAAGCCTTAGTTACATCAAGAAAAGCAAACTCTATAACAGAATTAGCATTTATTGATTCTTTGAATGCTCTAATTGATGGCGACAAAGAGGCGGAGCAAAGAGCTGTAGCAGGTGGTCAAGGTAAATCTGCTGAAAAACTACATTTGGCTATTAAAGGCATGATGAAAGTTAATAATAATACTGGCCCTTGGGCATAGTTCATAATTTTATTAACTAAAAGGAACATCATGGCAGATAAAAACATCGAAGCATTAAGAGAGTTAGCTGGTGCAAACAACTGGGCTTCTAAAAAAGCTCAAATGGCTCTTGACTTAACACAACAAAGAGTTGAAGGTTCTATAACTAAATCAGAATATGAAGAACTAGTAGACGATTTAATAAGAACTGACGAAGTTGCCCAGCGAGCTCAAAATGTAGAAATTGCATCTAAATTAAAATGGGCTGTTCAAGGTTTATTAAAAATTTTATAATGAATAATGCCAAAGAAAAAGAAACGCAAAAAAAAGCAACAAGAACCATTTGTAGACATGATTTGGATGCATCATGATTTATGGAATAATTCAGGTAGAACACGAGAAGACATTGAAGAAGAAGTGTATGGTGTAACAAATACAGCAGGTTACAAAAGTATAAATTATCCAAAAGGACATCCTAAAAATCCATGAAAATTTATGAAATATTAGAAAGTCAAGCCGTCAAAGATTTTAAAACCAGATACGATCACCATTATGGTTATGATCCTGAATTACTATCCTACCAACACGAAATTGGTAAAATTTACGGTAAAAAGAATTTAAAAGTCCCCCACGCCAAGTATAGCATAAGTAAAAGAGCCAAACAAATTTATAAAGGCAAAAATGGAAGTAAAAATAATAAATGAACAAGAAGTTTTTGCTATAAATCCATCATTAACAGTCCAAACAAAAAATATCGGAAAATATAAAATTGCTATTGCAGACAATTTTTATAAAAATCCAGAAATGGTCCGTGAATTAATCCTAACAATACCTAGTACTAACAATGAAAAACATAAAGGTGGTATGGTTGGTAGACGTGTAGAAGCATACTATGATTTAAGTCCATTAGCAGATCCCTTTCATAAAATATTAACTAACTTATGGGATTATACAAAAAATTGGTCATATGATGCAATTTATGAAATGTTTAAACAATCATCGTTTATTGGAAATATAATGAATGAAGAAATGTTAGAGTCTAGAACACCTCATCAAGATGGCCCTAAGACATTACCTAAACAATTTATTCCTTCACACACTGGATTTGCTTCTTCTGTTTTCTTAAACACACCTCAAGAATGTGCTGGAGGTACAGCACTATACACATACAAAGGAGAACAATCTCCTCTTCAAATGCCTGATCAATCTGTAGATCATTTTATAACAGAATCCGAAGGTGATTGGGAAAAAATAGGATTAATTGAAATGAAATGGAATAGAATGGTTATATATAATAATTTTATTCTACATACTCCATATGTTAAACAAGGAATGGGCTTTACTGGTAACATCTATAGAATCAATCAAATGATATTTCCTTAATAAATAGTAGTATGAGAGTATGTGAAATTGTTACAGAAGCGGCTACACCAGGTGCTACATCATCTGGTAATATAGCAACAGTTGTATCACCACATATTGCTATTGGTCCAGATAGATACGGAAATTCATATACAGGTAGTCCAGGTAAATCAGGTACAAAAGCACCAAGGGTGCCTAAACCTAAAAAGATAAAACCTACTGACAATGCACTAGATATGAAAGGTGTAAGCATTTTTGGATCACCTATTAAGAGATAAATACTACTAATATGAAATATAAACAAATTAAAGAAAAATTCGCAGACGAGGCTGGTAAAGCTGAAAAGGATCATGAAGTGCAAATGGCACGAGGTGATTTATATAAAGCCGCGAAGTATTCAATTAAACTTCATGACATGATGAAAAATATCAGTGAAACTGAAGGATTAGAAGGATGGATACAAGAAAAAATTACTAAAGCGTCTGATTATTTAAATACAGTATTCAATCACTTTGATTATAAAAGTAAATTCAACAATTCAGTAAATTTTGTTGGTGAAACTAATCCTTTGCCCGATATGAACAAGTATGGAATATACACTACAAAAAGTAAAGATGGTGATTTCCAAGTATGGCAAAATGAAAAACATTTAGGAACGTTTAAAACAATAGAAGATGTTGATGCGTTTTTACATGATTATTTAAACAAAGAAGAATCAACTAATGAAAAAGATTCTTACAAAGAAGACCTTTCTACAAAACTTCAAAATAAGTTATCAAAATAAAGTTAATTCCTTAAAATACAATAAATACCTTATAATTACGTTATGGAAAAATTATTAGAGGAGGTACCGAGGTATGGCTTATTTAATAGCAAACTTGCCACCAGTAGACTGTTATGTTAGAATGGAATATCTCTATGACCTGCAAAAAGATGATAACGGAAAATTATTAGGTCAAGGCAAATATACTCCTGCTGTCTGGGTTACTGTAAAAAGTATATCAGGTAAAGCATTATATATAGAATCCTTACTTCCAGAATATGGTGCATTATACGATAAACTACCTCTGAGTGCATACGTTTGGAAAACAGATGCAGATACAAGTAAATTTTTACCTTTAGATCATTTAGAAATTTGGGATTCCTTTTCATATTACATTACAGTTTTAGAAAAAGCAACATTATCAGGACTTCGTTGTTCATTTTTAGGTAAAGACAAAAAAATGCATAGTGGTGAATATATGTTTACAATAGATAGTTGCCATAGTGATGATAATGAACTTAATACAACTTTTTCTGAAATACCTGATGAACACAAATCATTTAATATAATGAAATTAGATAACGGACAATATGCCGCACAACCAAATAACAGAATGAGATGGTTTGAGCAAAGTTTGGTATCTCATGAAACTAAAATGCCAGATTTTAAAGTTAGCACAAGAGAATATAGTGTTGAAGATAATCCAAAATGGTCAGCCAATTATGGCGAGGGCGATACTTGGGCATACGAAATAAAAGAAAGCAAACCAAAAATAGACAAACCCGATTTAAATAAAGACAAATAATCAAAAACAATTCTTGACTTTTCTATCATTATTAAGTAAAATAAGTTAAATTCATACAAGGAGAAATATGAGTGCCAGAACTTATGGTCCAGAAGAACAAGCCAAATTAAAAAGAATAGTTGACGAAGGAGTTAACGTTCTTTCAGAACTAGAAGATTTAAACGCAGGATTAAAAGACACCGTAAAAGCAGTTGCTGAAGAATTAGAAATTAAACCTGCACTAATTAATAAAGCAATCAAAATTGCACATAAAGGTGAGTGGGGCAAGTATTCAGAAGCTTTTGATAGTTTAGAAAACTTGATTGTAGCAGTTGGAAAAGACAAATAATACTACTGCCAATTTTTTAAAATGGGTAGCCACGGCAACATTAATAATTGGAACTGCAATAAATTCTATAGGAATATATCCTTTAGGTCCTATTATATTAACATTAGGAGGATTTGTTTGGTTAATTGTAGCTCTAATTTGGCGTGAACCTGCATTAATAGTAACTAATATTGTATTAGTTACAGTAGCTACAATTGGTTTAATTTACGCAAACTGGTTAACATAATATGATATATTACATTGACATAGACGGAACCATTTGTTATACTAAAGGTAGCGACTATGACAATAGTAAACCTGATTTAAAAAAAATAAAACAGGTTAATGAATTATATGATAAAGGTCATGAAATTCATTATTGGACTTCTAGAGGAGGAATGTCTGGAAAAGATTGGTATCTATTTACAATAGCTCAACTTAATGAATGGGGTTGTAAATTTACATCAATTAAATTAGGTAAACCTGTTTATGATAAATGGGTTGACGATAAAGCAATAAACGAAAAGGATTTTTTTAATGGCTGAAGATTATGATAATGTAACAGAAGAATGTTTTACATCAACGAAAAGTTATTATAACTTTCCTTGTGCTCATAGACAATATAGACACGATGGCAATTGCCATTTAATTCACGGATACAGTAGAAGTTTTCATTTTATATTTGGAATTAAATCATTTACAAAAGAAGGCTTTGCAGTAGACTACGGTGACTTAGATGAACTAAAAGCACATTTAGATCATATGTACGACCATACATTAGTATTAGATGAAGAAGATCCATATATGGAAAATTTTAAAGTATTAGAAAAAGCAGGTGTATGTC
>Ga0209752_1001678_pt1 | contig 10558 bp, 8 predicted proteins | sample METZYME_3_250m_FD_187548 | JGI IMG/M metagenome (GOLD analysis project Ga0209752, IMG submission 187548) | Marine microbial communities from oxygen minimum zone in mesopelagic equatorial Pacific - METZYME_3_250m (SPAdes) (version 2) | ecosystem: Environmental > Aquatic > Marine > Oceanic | place...
ATAGTTGCACGTGTTTAATGAATCCAACAAATTAGGCGTAGTCTGATTGCCGTTTCCCTGCTACATTTCTCGCATGCTAATCGACATACACACACATATCTATACCCACCGATGGTTGGAGATTCTGCAAGAACAGGGTGGCGACTATCACCTGCGACTGCGACCAGATGGACAAAAAGAAATTTTCCGTGGCGACACACCGGTCTCCATTCCGCAAGCAGGCCATTTTGACTATGACTTGCGCATTAAGGTCATGGACGAAGCTGGCATAGACATCTCCATCGTTTCCCTCACTGCACCAAGTGTGTTTTGGGGTACCGAAGAAGTCAGTTGCAGGGCGGCGCAGGAAGCTAATGACTCCACGGCCGAAGCGCAAGCAAAATACCCCGATCGTATTCGTTGGTTTACTTCCCTGCCTTGGCAATATCCCGATAAAGCGATAGAAGAGTTGGAACGGACTTGCGCAAACGGGGCTGTTGGCGTGATGGTGCTGGCTAACATTGACGGGCGCAGTCTCAATGATGAGTTTTTTGCCCCGATCTGGCAGGCCATCGACGACAAAGCTTTGCCGGTGTTATTGCATCCTACCGACCCTCCTGGTGCAAAAGTGTTAGACATGGGTGAGTTCGATTTGAGCTGGTCAGTGGGTTTTATGTTTGATACCACCCTGGCCATAACTCGCATGATGTTTCATGGATTCTTTGACAAGTATCCCAACCTAAAGATGATTGCCTCTCATGGTGGTGCTGCACTTCCTTATTTAGTTGGTCGCTTCGAAAAAGGTGATAAAGTAGAAATTCCTGAGCGTCGTTTAATGCAGAAAAAACCAACGGATTATCTACAGCACATATATTACGACTGTATCACCTACGACCCTCGCGCATTGGAATATCTGATTTCCATAGTAGGCCAGGATCAGGTGATGTTCGGCACTGATTGGCCACATCAGGTATTCGATACCGATGGAGCTAAGCGCAATACCGAGGCGCTACCCAAGGATCAGCGTGAGGCGATTCGCTATCAGAATGCGCAACGTGTGTTTGCCCTTTGACGGCATCGAATGTTGCTATGACATTCAGTCTTCTACCTGACATGGAGCAAATGTAACGTGGCAAACAATTCCGGGCATGTAGAATTTGCCTCACGCTGGGGCTTCCTGCTGGCCGCCATGGGCAGTGCGGTGGGTCTGGGCAATATCTGGCGGTTCACCTTCATGGCAGGCGAGAACGGCGGCGGTGCCTTCATCTTCTTCTATTTTCTTTTTATTGTATGTTTCGGCATTCCCGCACTGATGGCGATGATTGTCATCGGTCGCCGTGGCGGCAAGAGCCCGGCCGGCAGTACCCGTGCCCTGGCGATGGCTGAGGGTAGAAGTGAGAATTGGAAATTCCTGGGCTGGCTCGCTATCACTATTGCGTTTCTCGCGCTTACCTTTTTCAGCGTGGTGGCAGGCTGGGTGCTGGCTTATATTCCCAAATCTCTGAGCGGAGCCTTCATCGGGATTACCGCGGATGAATCAGTAGCCCTGTTTGCTGAGACCCAGGCCAGTGTATTTGGTATGACGGCCTGGCACGGCGTGTTCATGATTATGACCATGCTCATTGTTGGCCGCGGTGTGCAGAAAGGTGTGGAGAAGACTGTCAAGGTGATGATGCCGTCGCTGTTTCTGATCCTACTGGTGCTGGTTGTGTATGCCGCCATCACCGCCGATTTCAGCGCTGCGTTTCAGTTCATGTTCCTTCCTGATTTCTCGCGCGTTGATAATAATGTTGTTCTGCTGGCCTTAGGCCAGGCGTTTTTCTCTCTCAGTGTTGGCGGTGGCGGCATTATTACCTATGGGGCTTACCTGAAGAAGGAAGCCTCCATTCCGAAATGTGCGGTAGTCATTGCCTCTGCTAACGTGTCGGTGGACATGCTGGCCGGCCTCGCCATTTTTCCTATCGTTTTCGCTTACAGCCTGGAACCCGCCGCTGGACCCGGACTGCTATTTGAAACGCTGCCAGTAGCCTTTGGCCAGATGCCGGGCGGCGTTTTGTTCGGCACCCTGTTTCTAGTACTGGTCTTGTTTGCTGCCCTGAGCACCTCAATCTCCATGCTGGAATCGACGGTGTCGCGACTGGTGGAACGCAAAGATGCCAGCAGGTCAAAGATGACCCTATTGGCTGGTGGCGTAGCGTGGCTTATTGGATTGGGTTCGGTGTTTTCACACAATGTATGGTCCGAATTCAAACCGCTGGGATTCATCGACCTGTTAGCCGATGCCACTATCTTTCGCATCATTGATTTCTTCGTGGTAAATAACCTAATCTTGCTAAGTGCATTTCTGATCGCCATATTTACCGGCTGGCTGATATCCGAAAGCGCGACTCGGGAAGAACTGGGTTTAGGTAATGGCAGATCCTATCGAACCTGGTTGTTTATAATGAGATACCTGGCTCCTATTGCCATCTTTGTTATTAGTCTGATGACCATCATTAGCTATGAACAACCCTAACAAAAGAAGCCCCACTTACTCTATTATAGTTCCATCTCGGACTATTACTTATCATACTGGACGAACGGTTGGGTATTTTTACAGGTAATATGCAGCTCCTTATCTCCACAATGTTACCTTTCGGGAAATCCCTTTAAAAAAATACATACAAAAAGAGATTCTTCTTCTAATATGCTTCGAGTATTTACCTGGATGACATACCTGAATAATGCAGAAGAAAACGGCGAAACGTCATTTGCTCATTATGGGCAAGCGTGAAAGCTGAAAAAAGAAAACTCTAATCTGGGCACCTAAATGGATGCATGCACACTCAGCTGATGTAGTTACGAAAGACTCTAAATATATTTTAACTAGCTGGATGAAATTCCCATCCAAAATTCCGGCAGGAATATAAATCTGAAGTGCTCTAAAATTCTGAAAAGGATGAGGTATGAGCGATAGAGATATAAATAATACGGGCGGTTCTCAACCAATTGGTAGTAATTATTACGCAACTCGTCGAGCGCGAAACTACGCCTTAGTTATATTAACAGGTACGTATTGCTTTAATTTCATTGATCGCCAGTTGCTGTCAATCCTACAAGAATCGATAAAATTAGACCTAGGTCTATCCGACAGCCAGCTAGGGCTCCTGACTGGCTTCGCTTTTGCTATGTTCTACGTTACAGCCGGAATACCGATCGCACGTTGGGCGGATCGGGGTAATAGAAGAAATATTGTAGCTCTTGCCATCGGTACCTGGAGCACGATGACGGCTATTAGCGGCCTGGCCCAAAACTACCTCCAATTGTTTTTGGCTCGCATAGGAGTTGGTATCGGAGAGGCCGGTGGAAGCCCTCCTTCCCATTCAATTATTTCTGATATCTTTCCTCCAGCCCGAAGAGCGAGCGCTATTGCGTTCTACAGCACTGGAGTCAATATTGGTATTTTATTCGGTTTTCTGCTCGGAGGATGGTTAAACGAATTTTTCGGTTGGAGAATAGCATTTGCGGTTGTCGGCATTCCCGGTATTTTAATGGCAGGTATTATTCGTTTTACTCTTAAGGAACCAATTCGTGGTCTTAATGAAAACAAAACTGTTTCCGAAACATTAGTTCCTTTCAGTGATGTAATAGCTCTCCTTTGGAGCAGGCGATCATTTAGACATATGGCATTCGCCACAGGATTGAATGCTTTTGCAGCTTATGCGACTGTTAATTGGCAAGCTTCTTTCTTCATCCGCAGTCACGGTATGACTACTGGCGAATTAGGGACATGGTTAGCCGTGTCATCAGGGTTGCTCGGTGCAATCGGGGTATTCGGAGGAGGGATTCTTGCCGATAGACTAGCTCCTCGAGACAAACGCTGGTACATGTGGCTTCCTGCTTTAGCTGGATTTGTTAGTGTGCCGTTCTTTATTTCCTCGTTTTTGGCACCCAACCAATACCTTGCATTGACTCTTGGGTTTGTTCCAGGGTTACTATTCAACGTATATCTCGGAATTACAATTGCGACATCGCATGCCCTTGTAGGGCCACGAATGCGAGCTACTGCTTCGGCTATCCTATTTTTTATCCTCAATTTTATAGGACTGGGCTTAGGCCCGGCCTCGGTGGGTATACTAAGCGATTATCTAGCGCCTACTTTAGGCATAGAGTCTCTCCGCTATGCAATGGTTTTTTTACTTCCACCTGTAATGGCATGGTCTGCTTGCCATTTTCTGCTAGCCTCTCGGGTCCTTAGAGGTGATTTAGCTGCAGCTCCAGATTAGAGACTCTGGAGACTTTATTGGACTTGTTAGGATGGGAATTTGGTCAGGACGACGTCGACTGAATACCCATCCTAACCCGTTGTTATTAAACAGATTTAATTTTTAACAGAGGATCAATAGACATTTTGAAAACAATAAATACTCTATCCACAATAGCTTGCTCCGTTTTTCTTTGCTTTTCTGTCTTGCAAGCAGCAGAGCCAGCCAACATCACTGTCACCCGTCTTGGCGATGGTCCTATCATCACTCCTGAAATGGATACTCGAATGGGTGGCAATATCCAGGGACCCTCGTTGATCAAGGTGCCTGATTGGGTAGAGAATCCGCTTGGCAACTACTATCTGTATTTTGCCGATCATCGCGGCACTTACATTCGCATGGCCTATGCAGATGAAGTTACTGGCCCGTGGACCGTGTATTCACAAGGCTCCTTAAGACTCGAAGACTCCTTCTTTCCCACTACCTGTCCACCCTGTTCACATGCACCGGGCCAGACTGCGGCCTTATATGCCCACATCGCTTCACCAGATGTGCATGTGCGTGAAGATCTACAGCAGATCGTTATGTACATCCATGGCCGTGGTAAAGGTCGACAATTCACACGTGCAGCTGTGTCTGAAGACGGCATTCATTTCGAAGGTAGAGAAGAGGAATTAGGTCCGCATTACTTTCGCGTGATTGAACACGAAGGATTCTTCTATGCCATGAGCATGCCTGGTTACCTGTATCGCTCGCCCGATGGGTTATCGAGATTCGAAGCAGGTTCTCAATTTTTCAATGCCGACATGCGCCATTCTGCCCTACTGATTCGGGACGGTTTACTCTATGTCTTCTTTACTCAGCGAGGAGATGCGCCGGAACGTATTCTGCTCTCTACACTCGATTTAACTGGAGACTGGAATACCTGGACCCAATCTGAGGCAATTGAAATTTTGCGACCCGAGACAGACTGGGAAGGAGCAAGCCTTTCCATTGAGCCGTCACGGGGTGGCTATATTGACGTGCGCGCGAATCAGCTGCGAGATCCTGCTATTTATCAGGAAGGCGGTAACACCTATTTACTCTATTCAGTTGCGGGCGAAAGTGGTATTGCGATTGCTGAACTACATTTTACGAACTAGAGGCTTGTTTAAAGACCTGTAAAAAAACAGCGATTTACATGCGGTTCCTACCAGGTAGAAGACTCGGCTCAGACCTGAGCGAAGCACCATCGTACGATCAATCATCGCGACCTCCTACTCAGATCTTCGAAGCTCATACCATTCGCTTGATCAATTATTTTGGCAAAGGCTCGCGTTGTAGCAGCAAGACTCACTGCAGGTATGGCTTCTGCGGTTTCAATATTCGTATGTAGTAATACTCCAGCATGCATGAGTACCACCGAAGGAACTAAATTGCTGATCGTTCTTATTTCTCCTGCAGGCCCGCCGGTCTCAGTCCAGCGTGGAATGCCGAACTCATCAAAAGCCTGAAGGGTAGTTGCAGTCAATTTTCCCGATCCATTGATGCGCCAGGAAAAAGGCCCAATAGAATTGGTCGAACACAATTCGTTCCCCCATCTATCGATAAGAGCGTGGGCAGAATGTTCTGCATTAATTAGTAAAACTGTCTGATCTAGAATTGATTCTCGATTTTCGAAAAGCCAATTGTGTCCGGTACGTGCCAGGTTATGATGTCCTGGCGTACCAATTATTTCGATTGTACGTATTCTTTGGCTTTCCGGCACCTGGGCGAAATAGCGCATTAGCTCCAATGCAGTTGCTACACCAGAGGCATTGTCGCTAGCGCCTTCAAAATAAGCATCACGGTGAGCTACGATCACGATTCGCTCGGCATCTGCAGATGATGCCGGCACCTCACCGCGGACGCTAGACGTTGTTAATCCTTCCACCATGTTTACTTCAAATTGAACATCAATTTTCACAGAGTTATTGTTGGAAGAATCCGTAAGCAATTGCTGTAGTGCGGCGCCGTCCGCAGAACCAATGCTAAGGGTCGGCACATTGGTTCCAACGTCATAGAATGCAGTTTGTAAATTGCCAGGTAATTCCAGTACAACCAGAATGGCAGCCGCTCCTAATTCATCAGCTCTTCGAATTGCGCCACTTCTAGCCGCTGAGTTTATGATGGTGCCGGAGGTGGGAATAGAATGAACCACAACCGCTTTACCTGCCACATTTCTGCCGATAAAATCAGTAGCCAGTCCCAGACCTACGTCGACTAATTCCAGTTCTAATCCCTCCAGGCCTGTGCCCAATGATCCATAAGCTGGCCAGGCAGAAGTAAGTTCGACTGATTTACGCCCCTTTGTAGCGGAAACGACCCATCGTTCAGGAATCCATTGCGGCGGCAGCACAATTGAATCTTGACGTACATTTTCGACGCCGGATTGATTGAGCTGTTCCATCATCCATAACGCCGTGTCATGGTCGGATTTCGTACCGATAATTCTTCCCCAGAATTGATTGCCGGCGTTTCGGTACCTATGAGCAATTTCAGCTTGATCTACAACTAGTTGTTTCATGCGATTACCGTCTATCTCGAGATAGGCATCATTACTCGCCTCGACGAACCGTAGGTAAGAATCGTCCGCAGTAAAATCGAGCCCTGCAGTTTCTGAAGAGGGAGCTACACAAGCCAAGGGATACTCAGCCACGGCAGTTTGATTGACTTGTGCGATAGTCACGGATGAAAGTAAGAGGAAGAAAATATATGCAAAGAGCGAAGGGGTCCGCTGAATTTTCATAATCATTCCATTTCTAATTCTTTATATAGGAGCAACATAAAGTACAATACCTTTTTAGTAAAAGCGAATTGACACTCTATCGAAAGATAATGGACATGGTCTGTCCATGGAGCTACTTTTACGGGTTGTGGTTAGTGGAGTACAGACGTGAAACGTCCCATCCTGTGTGGAATCCTTAGTACCTTGTTGCTTGCGTTTATTCTTCTGTTCACACACAGTCTGGCCTACGCAGGTCGACGCTTATAAAACCCATAGAGGAGCCCTAAATAGGTCCTTAAATTGAGGAAAAACTTCCCATGAAAATTATCCTGCATGGAATTACAACTTTAATTCATTCATCAGCTGCCTTTCTAATGTTGTTAGCAGCATCAAATTCAGCAATGGCGCAGCAAATACTCGAGCCACATGAAGCATGTAACAATGATTCGAATGCAATCATCACCTTCGCTGATCCTGTGTTGGGATCCATAGTACGAGAAGCATTATCAATTGGTTCTGACGCCGCGCTTTCTTGTGGTGTGGCAGCAGAGCTCACTGCACTAAACGCTTCTGGTCCAGGCCCAGTACGCAATGTGTCGGGATCGCCAGAGTGGAGAGATCCAGATCATGAGATTCATGATTTATCTGGCATACAGAACCTTACCGGACTAACTCGCTTGTCGATGAACAACCGAGGATTAACGGACATTAGACCATTGACCAGTCTCACGAATCTTGTTGCTCTCAATTTGCACACGAATTGGATTAGCGATCTAAGCGCACTAACTGGCATGACAAAACTGACAAGTTTGTTTCTCAGTGAAAACCCTCTTTCTGACATAAGTCCTTTAAGCGAACTCACGGAATTGCGTGTTCTCAGATTACATCGCCATGGTAATTTTATTGGTGGACAGAATCCTCGATCTTATCGGGGAGCGGCCGGAATTCTATTTACCAACTCCATCACTGATATCGGTCCCTTGGCAAAACTCACAAAGCTCGAAGACCTCAATATTCATACGCAAGAAGTAAGTGACCTGACCCCTATTGGTGATATGGTAAACCTTATCGAGTTACGACTTGCAGGAAATTTATTTACTGATCTAAGTCCCCTACGAGGCCTTTCCAGTTTGCAAAACTTGGAGTTAACCGGAAATTCCATTACCGATATTAGCCCCCTTAGCGGACTGCCTAATCTAGCCCGGCTCGATCTACGCTACAATCCGAATCTTAGTGATATTCGTGCCTTGCTTGAAAACCCAGGTATTGGTGATGGCGATATTGTGGAGCTAAGGCACACGAAAGTAACTTGCGAAGATCATGGACTGTTGGCGGAAAAAGGTGTGGAAGTTCGGACTGAGTTGTTTTCCGCCTGCAACTAGATATTTAGAAATCTGAACTAGTAAACATGTAGCTAAAAATAACAATGAGATGAGTGAGATACCTGCATCAACTCAGACGTAAAGGGGCTACTATTGAGCCCCATCGAGGCGCTAATGAATAAACGTCCCATCCGCAGTTTCTGCATCGCCGCTTGTGCCACATTAATTCTTGGCTGCGGCAGCGATGAAGCGCAATTCGATCCCGCTGTTTTCAGCGCCGAATGGTGGAGTCCGATGGTAACGCAGATCGTAGAACGCCTCGAGCTGATGCCTAGTGAGAGGGTGTTCGCCATTGGCAACCCCGAGCTACACGCGGAACTGCCAGAGCTCTTTGCCGCTGCCGTCGAAGCGGCAGGCGGGACTTACGTCGGCACACTTTCCGGTGCAGAGGGGCCCTACGGCCCTGTCAGAGACGCAACATTTACCGAACGAGCACGGAGAGCAACTCAAGCCGCATCTGGTAGCAATCGAGCAGAGTATCGGGAATTATTGCGTGATGTGCCGGTGGGAATCATGTTGCCGGGCCCCACACCCGCTGATCCGCCTTACGCCGCCATGCAGGATCTGCTTTGGGAACAGCTGGGCCAGCACCGAACCGTACATTTCCACTGGGCTGGTGCTTATACGGTTGAGGATCTTTCCTACCCCATTGGCTCAACCGCCGGAGCAGTTCCAACCGATGGCGATCGGGAGGCTTCCCTGTATCGGCGTGCCATCCTTGAGGAAAACCTTTCCGATCTGCGTTCCCGTCACGATGCGTTCGAGAGTGCGGCGCGCGTCGGCGAGATTCACGTCACAACGCCTGCCGGCACGGACATTCGATTTCGAATCGGAGAGCGGCCTATCAACCGGCAAGATGGCAATGTGTCAGGTGCACGTGCGGCTGCAGGCGCCATTCTCATTGATCGTGAAATCGAGTTCCCGGCGGGCGGGGTTCGAGTGGCGCCGATCGAAGCGTCCGTGCACGGGATCGTCGTCTTTCCTCGTTCGACTTGGAACGGTGAGAGGGTGGATGACTTGCGATTTGTGTTCGAGGCGGGAACGATCGTTTCCCTAACCGCCGCTGCCAATCTGGAATCGGTCGAGGTCGAACTTGCTGCAGATGGGGCCAGGGCATTCCGAGAATTTGGCCTGGGCTTCAATCCCTTGCTCGCGGTCCCAGCCGAGAATCCCTGGCTTCCCTACTTCGGCTACGGTGCTGGTGTCGTGCGACTGTCGCTCGGTGACAACTCCGAGATCGGCGGCAACGTCGAAGGCGCCTACGTTCGCTGGAATTTTTTCCTGGATGCCTCGGTGTCAATTAATAATGAGGCCTGGGTGGAGGATGGACAACTCGTTCGTTTCTAATGCTGTTCGCGCTGACAATGGAGTAATAGTGAATCTTGAAGACTGCTCAATCTCAGCTAATGATCCTGATTCTTCGTATGTGAAGGAGAAAAAATTGAGGAATTTCATTGATCGATATAAGTTTCTCACCGCGATTGCCATTATCTCAATTCTGATAATGTCAATGATGCTATTGCCTCCTATAAAAGCTACAGAGGCTCAATCAAGCATGCCTAGTGATTTTGCGGATTATGTCGTATTAGGAAAATCAATCAATCATCGACAACTTGCCAGCGGTCAATTAACGTTACTCAATACGGTATTTTTTGCAGAAATTTTCCCACTTGATTTAAATCCGGTCTCACCTTTAGTAGAAAATGGTGTTCTTTTTGGGCCAGGTGATGCATCTAAAGGTTTGCATTTTTCAAATGATAATATTCCGTTTCTTGCTGGTGCTCGTGAAATGACGATCGCAGGATTGACAGCTCGTTTTCCCGATACAACCTATACGTTCAGCTTTGATACACCTGGTGGCAGCGTTACTAATCTTCCTGCTACTTTTATAAAAAAACCTCGGGCAAACAACAATCCTGGTCCAATTGAAATTACTCTCATTCAAGGCAGCTTGAAAGCTAATTCAAATTCCATTGATCCTGATCAGGATGTGAAAGTCATATGGAGTGATTTCAGTAAAGGTGCAGCAGATCCCAATGGCATAATTGATGACATGATTTATGTTATTTTAGGAAATTGTATGGGAGATGAAATTAATCACAGCGGCCACGCTATAAGCGATCTCATGGCACTCACGTATGATAAAAAAGAATATATGATTCCAAAAGAAAAACTGTTTTCAGGCCAGTCGTATCAACTAGAGGTTG
>Ga0209752_1001682_pt1 | contig 10550 bp, 9 predicted proteins | sample METZYME_3_250m_FD_187548 | JGI IMG/M metagenome (GOLD analysis project Ga0209752, IMG submission 187548) | Marine microbial communities from oxygen minimum zone in mesopelagic equatorial Pacific - METZYME_3_250m (SPAdes) (version 2) | ecosystem: Environmental > Aquatic > Marine > Oceanic | place...
GCTCACTCTCACCGTCTATCCGTTGAAACCACACTGCTTCGTTACGATATTCCTTACGAAGTTCGTGGAGGCCTGCGCTTTTTTCAGCAGGCCCATATCAAGGATCTGGTCGCCCACCTGCGGCTAGTAGATAACCCTCGGGATGAAGTGGCGTTCAGAAGGGTGCTCTTGTTGCAGCCAGGAATCGGCAACGTAACAGCAAACCGTATCTGGAACGCGGTTACCACACAGACCTCTGAGAGCGATGCTCTGGTCGGTGCATTTGAAAACATGGACATCGCCGGGTTGCTTCCCTCTAAGGCTCGTGCCTGCTGGCCTGAGTTCGTTAAGACGATACGCGAAATCCACGCTTTCCGAGAAGATCCTGAGACCGCAATTAGCATTGTTCTGGACTCGGGTTACAGAGAATACGTTCTTGCGAAGTTCGACAATTCAGAATCGCGAATTGAAGACCTGCAGCAGTTAGCCATCTTCGCTGGCCAATACGACTCATTAAATAGGCTACTAGAGGAACTTCTGCTGCTTGGCGAACTCTACGGGCAAGAAGTGGGAAAAGATCGCCAAACGAACGACGACGAGCCTCCCGTTGTTCTGTCGACTATCCACCAAGCTAAAGGACTCGAGTGGCACAGCGTTTTTATTATTTGCCTGCTAGAAGGATGCTTTCCGAGCCAGCGCTCTCTTGATGAACCAGGCGGGGAAGAGGAAGAACGACGAATCTTCTACGTTGCCACGACCCGAAGCCGGGAAGAACTCTACCTGAGTTACCCAATTCTTCGCGCGGGTGGCTATGGAGCATCTGTTGTGCAAGAGCCTTCGAGGTTCTTACAAGAGCTTCCCGAAACATTGTACGAGACTTGGCACCTCGAGGGGGAACCAAATAGAACAACCGACCCGAACGGCGGAGCGTCTCAAGACTTTGACCCGAATATTGATCCGGTATGGGATGATAACGAGACGTTGGGGGAGCCCTGGCTAGCCGATTAAGTTCCTTTGACCGTTCTGGTGAAATTGCTAGCATACCTTTACCTGAGCCGACTTCTTTCTGCAGGCAAACAACGCATACAGGAATTATCAGTGCGGATCGCTCATTCCAATCTTTGCATTCTGATCACAGTCAGCTTGGTTTTCTTGGCACCAGCAGTGCAAAGCTTCAGCCACACTCAAACCGAGCCGATAAGTCTCGACAATCAAGATATGGAATGGCTAGAAATTGTTGAAGATTTAGCGACTTACGAGTGGAACGTTGACGTACTCAACAACACAAATCAGCCTATCCGCCTACGCATAATTTTTGATCTGCTTGACGATGACGACTCACCGATCAATCGGGATGAGCAAAATAATCCGCAAGACTTTGTGATTATCAGCGTTGAACCCAACCAGACCATCCCGGTGAAGCAACAGGGCAGTCTTAGCTACGACCGCGCCGCTGAAGTCATCACCTATCGTGTACGTCCGGAGATTATTTCGAGACCCCAATAGGTTCCTCCCATTCGTGAAACTTCTCCGTACAGCCTTTGACGTTCGATCCTACGCCCTGAAAAACTGGCGAAAGGTAATCCCAGAGCTTCTTGTCACGCAGACAGAAGTCCACTTGTCTGCCCAGGATGAAAACCTTCTTCAAGTCGATCTTCAGGGTCGCGGGCCGGTGCAGCGCTTGCTGCTCTTACCCTTAGCCTCTGGCGAGCCACGATTGGTCCGCGGCTTGCTGCCACGACTACGCGAACTGGCCCGTCGACGTGACACTTGGGCTGGTTTCGTAGTCCCTCATATGGGCGCTAGTGGAGCCAAGGTCTGTCGAGAAGCTGGAGTTGGCTATATCGATTGCTGTGGGAACGCATATCTACGATTCAACAGTGTGGTGGTGCAGATCCATGGAAATCGCAACAGGTTTGCCAGCCGGAAGCGACCACGAACGCTATTTAATGATAAGGCCACTATTCCACTACGGATCCTGCTTGAGAACCCAGGAGAACTGGTCACTACCCGTGAAATCGCAGATCGCGGGGGCATGAGCTTGGGGTGGGTTTCACAGATATTGCAGCAGTTGCATTCAAAAGGCTATGTCGAACGCAAGCGCGGCGGCGGCACACGGATCATAGACCCCCCCAGGCTAGTTGGTGACTGGTTGCAGCAGTATACGTTCGAGCATAATTCCGTGTTTCCGTTCCGCATGAAGAATTCCCGGCCTGGAGAAACGTTCCAGAAACTCCGCACCCTTAGGCCCCCTTTGTTCGAACGATACGCTCTGACACTTGATGCTGCAGTGGCAACTTTACGGGGCCAACTAGAAGCCAAACAGCTTCACCTTTATCTGCCGGACCTGTCCCATGACAGAGATCGAGCTCTCAAGATGTGGTCCGAGGCTTTGGAGCTAAAGCCCGCGGGCTACGACGCGAACTGCTTTCTCGTTGCACCAACATATAGATTTGCAGCTTTTTTCGGCATGCACCGTGTAGAGGGGTTGCGTGTGGTTTCAGATTTGCAGCTCTACCTTGATCTCTTCCATTCGCATGGTGCCAGCCGACCCAAGGCGCAGACCGCAGTAATCTCTCGGCTTCCCTTCCTAGTCGAAACGCCCACCGCTAACTGACGCGCCATGCACCTTCCAAGGCACTGCGAAGACACTAAATTCCATGTGTGGCAGAGACGGGTAGGGGAGGAAGTGAAGAACAACCTCTTCCCACCTAACGAGTCTCCAGTTCGACCCCTAAGCCATCGGCAACCCGGTTAACAAAGGCGTAGTAGGAAGTCACTACCACGATATCGTGGATAGCTAAGTCATTGAATCCATGTAGCCGCAGGTCTTCGACGTCTGTCAGTTCCATGCGTTGCGGGGTAAGCGTCAGCTTCGCTGCAAAATCAAGCATCACGCGATCCGCACCATCTATATCTGCCTCACGATAATCACGTGATATTGCGTCCACTAATACACCGTTGTTGGTCGCTCGACGGAGGCCCTCCGCGTGATGAGTCAGTCAGTAGTGACATTCGTTAAGCGCCGAAACGACCACAGCAATCATCTCTCGCTGAGCCCGAGACAACGGAGAGCTCCCCTTCATTGCCGTTATGTAGAGTTCGAAGTGGTCTGCTAAAAGCTTCGGATGAAGGCCGTGGACGCGAAGGATGTTATCGACGGTGCCATTAGTAGGCTCAGCAACTTTGCCGTAAACTTCGGCGAGTTCATCCTCGGCATTCTCCGGGAGTATTTCGCGAATCCAAGCCATCAGGGTCTCGATTTCTACTGGACGCCTGTCTCACTTAGCGTGGTGAGGAATTCCTCATTGTCTTCCGTTTGGCCGATGCGCTTGATCAGCAAATCCATGGCTTCGTCGGACTGGACACCGGCTAGCGCTTTGCGCAGCATCCAGACACGCTGCAGTTCAGTTTCGTCTAGCAGCAATTCTTCTTTCCGAGTGCCTGAGCGATTGATTGCAATGGCTGGAAAGATGCGCTTGTCGGCAAGCCTTCGATCAAGGACGACCTCAGAATTCCCAGTTCCCTTGAACTCCTCAAAGATAACCTCATCCATGCGGCTACCAGTCTCAATAAGAGCGGTGGCGATGATTGTTAAACTTCCACCCTCCTCAATGTTTCGTGCCGAACCGAAAAACTTCTTCGGTTTCTCTAAAGCATTGGCATCCACTCCTCCAGTCAAGACACGGCCCGATGTCGGCGTAACGGTATTATGGGCCCGCGCAAGACGAGTTAGCGAATCTAACAGAATCACCACATCAATACCGTGTTCAACAAGTCGCCGTGCTTTTTCCATGACTATTTCACCGACGGCCACATGGCGCGTCGCCGGTTCGTCAAAAGTTGAAGCTACAACCTCTCCAGCTACAGTCCGCTGCATGTCCGTGACTTCTTCAGGGCGTTCGTCAATAAGCAAAACAATTACGTACGCTTCTGGATGATTAGCTTCAAGCGACCGCGCGATAGTCTGGAGCAACAGAGTTTTGCCAGCACGGGGTGGCGAAACGATAATCGCTCGCTGGCCGAACCCCTGCGGGGCAAGCAAGTCAAGAACACGGGCCGCAACGTTCTCCTTGCCGTGCTCCAAACGAATCCGCCTTTCTGGATGAAGCGGCGTCAAGTTCTTGAAATGCGTCCGCTGATGCGAAGTATCGGGGGGGTCAAAGTTGACGGCATCAACCCGAACCATGGCGAAATATTTCTCTCCGCTTTTTGGTTTCCGGATTGTGCCCGCGAGGGTGTCCCCAGTCCGTAACCCAAATTTACGGATCTGTGACGGCGACACGTAAACATCCTCGGGCCCGGGCAAATACGAGAAATTCGGCGCCCTCAGGAAGCCGTACCCGTCAGGAAGCACTTCCACGACACCTTCTGTGTAGAGAAAACCGTTATCTAGCGCCTGGACCTTCAGTATCTCGAAGACCAGGTCCTGCTGAGTTAGCTCAGTGGCCGCTTCAGCGATTCCGACTTCCTTAGCAATCTCCAGAAGCTCAGCGGGTCGCAATTCCACGAGTTCGGATACGGAATGGAGGGTCTTAAGGATCGCTTTCGCTTCCTCATCAACCATCATCTCCGGTCCGCGATGCTTACGCTGATCCCTGTTGCCTCGCGGACTACGGCGACCGCGGCGACGACGTGGACGACGCCTGCGCTGATCATTCATAGGAAATACCCTGGGTCAGGGAAGGAAATAGAGTGGTGCATGGGGCACAAAGATTGCCAGCCTTAGGAATCCAACGAAGGCCCGGCGAAGCGCAAGAAAGTTCGGAGGCGCGCTAACCGCCTATATTGTTGCCAGGAGGACGGGAGCCTGTCAAGACCCTACATCTCCATTGTCGAGAGTTATCGGCTCGGTTTGCGACTAATGTAACCCCCCGCAACGAGGACGTTCACCACATAAGCAGCTACCGCTTTGCTCTGTTCTTCAGAGAGAACTTCAGAGAACGGCGTCATAGCGCTATCGTCAATTCCCTCTATGATCACGCCCGTGATTTCGTCCACAGTCCCACCACCTGCATATTTCCACTCCGCGGCTGTGAAGTCGCGTGGTTTAGGATCAAGGAAGCGGGCCGCTGAACCATCGCCTTTACCTTCTTGTCCGTGGCACGATGCGCATTGCTCTGAATAGATAATGCGGCCGCGTTCAAGCAGTTCAGTGTCCTGCTCCTGATCAGCACGCAGGGAACTGGATACTGAAAAGACAAGCCCAACTACGGTGACAAATAATGCGGCACGAAACTTTGATGAGCCGGGGATAAGATCCGCAGTTTGTCTCGAAAGCATTTCGTTCTCCATACGACCAGTCATTGTTCCTTGGGTGTGTTTGGGGTCAAATTCCATACTGATTATACGCTCAGCGTCCCGCGCTTGCCGATAATCTCAACCGTTCCGCAAGCCGAGACGAACTTTCAAGGTAGGCCCGATCTGCAATGTCAATAATGTCGTTTTCCGATATGGGACCTGCGCCCGATGGAATCACTACCGCGAACGGTTCCAGGATACGGTGTTTAGGATTGGTAGTGAGCTTCCAGAGAGTGAACCCTCTCAGGGTAGGGAAGTTGCCTTGCTCTACGACCCGCTCCAGGGCCTCCAGCGCACGCACCCGCTCGAAAGGATCCTCCGGAGCAGTCGCCCAATGTACACACGTCAACACAGGGGTGGCGCTAGGCCCACTTGGAGAGACCGTCTCCAGTACCTCGACGCGCTGATATGAAAAAGGTCGGACAGTGCTGGCAGCTTTCCGTGTCCAACCGAGTTCAAAAAACATAACTGGCAGGACTTTTCCAGGGCCGCCGGAACGAGTTGCCAGGTCATTAAGTGCACTTGCCACGCGTATCCAGCTTGCTGTCATAGCTTCTTCCAGTCGCTGACCAGCTTGCCCTCGAAGGCTCAAAGGAAAGTAAGCGTTGACTCCCACGACATCGAGCGCATCCCAAAAGCCCACTTCTTGAAACTGATCGAAATTCGCCGCGTAGCTCAGGGGTCCAGCGTACACATCTCGAATGTTTCCAATAAGCTCACGCCAGTATCTGTCGTACAACGCACGTCGCTTATTTAGATGGTCAACTTTTACGCTCTCTACTTCGGACGCCCCAGTGACGTATTGGGTCCAGGCTCGATCGGAAAATTCCTGCGCTCGTAGATATTCATCGAGAGTCACGTAGCTTCCACCATCAGGGAACTGGAGATCCGGTGCTATATCTTTTGCGGATATGTCGGTAGCACATCGGACCAAGGATTCTCTTACCCTTCTGGTACGTTCAGGGGTCAGGAAATAGCGATACAAACCCGGCAGTTTCTCTACAGTTACCGTGGAGGTCAGTGAGTTGAGTTCACTTCCGATTACAAGAAGATCGACATTTTCAGAGGAAGCAATATCAGCGGCCCAAAGAACAAATTCACCGTAATTATGGAACCACTTTGATATATCTTCGTCCTCAGGCCAAATAGTTCCGTGCCAATGGTGACGGTTCGAAATGTCACCTTGCTCAAGCGCAACACGTAACACGAGGGTCACACCAAGTCCCGCGTCCTTGGCCATTCGAATGTTGGCAATAATGCCGTTTGCATTTTTGTGGAATAGTAAGTCAGGGGAATTCCATGCCTGCTGGCGCGCATAAATCGTTAGCTGGATGGCGTCGAGGCCTTGGTCTAGTACCGCATCCATCCATACTTGCGACTCATTTCCATCAACTTGGATTCCGCCTGGCATGACGGGTACATATGGTTTATCAGCGAATTGCAAGCACCCCGCCACGCTTACCCAGATCAACACAAAACCTGTAACTAAGCATACCCGCCGGTTGTGCGGTGCATTCCTAGGAAGGGAAAGTGTGCAATCCAGGATAGTCACGCACATCCTTCTAAAACTTTCCATAATAATCATTATCCAAAAACTGGGATGAAACAACCACCGGTATTTCTATGTTTTTGCCCTTCCGAATGTAACGTACTACGGTTTTCCGGAACATGAATATCTTTAATCACGATTAACCCATCATGTTCTGATTGCTTCGAAGGAGGTCCACCGTGACCAACAAACAGGTACTGCCCCTGATTTGGGTATTCATTTTTGTTGTTTTCATCCTGGATTCCTTTGCTCAGAGTTCCAAACAGGCGTACGAAACCATGCGCCTTATACGCCGCGAAAAAATGGACCTGATCCTTCCAGGCGCGATGCGAGACAACAATGTTGATATGTGGATCCATGTTGTGCAGAGTGCGAACAAGGATCCTCTGGCTTTGGATTTAGGCGGATGGTTTGAATTTCGGGCCTGGGACCCCTTTGGTTACCACATATTCACAGACCGGGGTGGAGACAGGATCGAAAGAATCATCCTGGGCGGCGAAGACGAAGAAGGTCTCTACGACATTTCTGGGTCGGGGGACCAGTTGCTTCGGCTCGTAGAGGAACGTGATCCTCGTGTTATCGCTGTAAACATGTCAACTTCGCTCCCCATCGCAAATGGCCTATCACACACAGCGTATTTACACATGACCAACGCATTGGGAGAGAAATATTCAAAGAGGATTATTTCCGCCGAAAAGGTGATTACCGATTTCAGGGTTCGAAGAGTCCAATCGGAGATTGTCGCCTTCGCAAATGCGCTTGAGACTCAACGACAGATCATGGAAGCAGCCCTTCGTCGGATCAAGCCGGGAATCACAACCCCCGAAGAGATTGGATGGTGGGCCGCAGACCAGCTCCTGGCGCAAGGTATTGGACCTTCCTACCAAGCAGCAACGCTGTTCCTCCCCTACCGACCAAGCGGAGCAACCAATGGAGTCTATCAGCCGGGTGCGTTCATTTCCTGGGATATGGGCATCGGGTATTTAAACTTCGGCACAGACATTAAGAGGAACGCCTATATTCTCCGGGACGGTGAAACAGGCCTTCCGGAGGGGCTCAAACTTGCCTGGGCGCGGGGGATGACGGCGCGGGAGATCCTGCGAAAAACATTCAAGGTCGGCAAGACCGCAGGAGAATCATTGGAACTGATTGTCGCCGCCCTGGAAGCGGCCGATTACGTCCACACACCTTCGGACGACAGAACTTCACAATATCGAGATCTGGTGAGAGCTCTGGGCGATGACAAGAGGTCTGGATTTTCGATCGACTTCCATGCGACGGGAAATACCAGCGTGGGGGATGCTACGGCGGGTCCATCGATGGCAGCCTGGCGATCAGCAACCGCAAATATCATGGTGCAACCAAACTATATATTTTCACTGGAGTTTGAGCTGAATACATGGGTACCCGAGTGGAATAGGCGGATTGGAATCAATTTCGAAGACAATGCCATTGTTACAAACCTTGGCGTTGAATATCTAAGCCCAATAAACGAAAACATCATCATCATCCGCTAGCTGTTTTCCATGGGGAATAATGGTTAGAAAATATTAGAGAGCCGTTTCAAGGGAGCAGTTCAATACCGCGCAGGCACCAGTAGCTTCTCCCCTACCCTGATCAGCGTGCGATTGCCCATGTTGTTGGCGTCTTGGATAGCGCGGATCTTAGTACCATATCGATTGGCGATGATTGTCAGATTCTCGCCCCGCCGAACAGTATGAGCAGTAAACTGGGGCCCAGGTGGCTGCAGTACGATGTTGAGAATGGTTCCCGACTCCGGCAATTGTTCGTCCCAGAGTTGGTTATCTCGAATAACTCGCCAGGCGGAAGTCTCGAACATAGCGATGAGATCATCTATTGATTCGCCATCTGCAACGGTGTGTTGGATCTGCTCGGGTTGTTCAGGCGGTTCGTCGTCATACTGATCCACTTTCGTTTCCCATTCTAGAGGGAGGCGCAATTCCATTCCTGGTGGCAATGCCTGCAGGTGCCAGATCCTGTTCTCCTCGCGCAGGGCATCCAGTGCCACATCAAACGCGAATCCAACGGTGAAATAATTGTCCCCCACACGGCTCCGATAATGGATGGCGTCGGCGTGTACCTGGTAAAGGTCAGCACGTGGCGACTTGGGGTAAGCGATTAAACTCCCCGGAGCAAGCTTTCGAATGCCAATATAAGGGTTATAGAGTCGCAATTGAACAAGAGGGACCCCAAGCCGACGCGACACCGTCCACCAATCGTCATCCTCGCGAGCGATCTCAAGCAGCAAGCTACTAGCATGGCGTCGAATGGGCTCTTCATAAAGTTTCAGCACCATCCGGTAGTGACCAACCCCGATAACGTATTGGAGGGATTCTAGGCGCATCGGACGACTTCGGCCTACAGTATTGGGGCCACCGTTATACCCAGCGACCGCATAGTCCTCGCGGTCAAAACGCGTGACAAGTTGAGCCAGGTACTTGATGCCCGCCTCGATATTGTCATCCACACCGAGAGCTCTCTGCGTTGCCGGCATGACTTGGAAATAACCCTCGGCACCCGCCCATGACGTAAGGGCGGCGTTTCCGCCCGACTCGTATAAACAAACTGCTCGGGCAAGATCATAGTCAAGTCCATAGGTCTCTGAGTGTGTTCCGATCCGTTCCTCGATCTCCATTACTTTCCTGTAAAGTCCAAGGAAACCAGGCGACAGATCATTCAGTGCCAGAGTGTTCGGATCAAGTACACCTGTCGATACTTGCTGCGCCATTAACGGCGAAACCCACAAAGACAAAGTTATTGTCAAGACGCTCGCTAAACGGGCACGGCTCCATCCTACAAACATATAGATCTCCACATAGGTCCCAAGGGCGAAACTGTTTATAGCAACCCCCCGGCAGGGTCTGCAAGCTGTATCCTATTGTCGTTGGACGAATAGGGTAAATGTTGCATGCGGTACTGGGCCGGGATAAAGTCCGGCGATCAGGCATTTTCGCCTGCCCGACGCCAACCTTGCGATCAATAACTAGCCTTCTTTTGCCATGCGTTCTACGCCCTGGAAACTACTTGGAGGACTCGCGATCCTAGCAAGCTCGGCGCTTGCACTATTGACCGCTGGCCCGATTGCTCTCCCAGAACACTCCAGCTCACATCCTTCGGGAGTTGGGGCCACGGCTCCTCGGCCTGTACCAGTTCTTCCAGAAGCTTGGCCACTTAACCTTGCAGCGGCTGCCTCACGTGTTGTTGAGGGCGTCTTCATCTCCGGAGACACCTTCGGCAACGTTTTGAACCGCACGGGGATTCCCGGGAGTTTGATTCACCAAGTGGTTCATGCCGTTGAACCGGATTTTGAGGTCCAGCGTATACGGTCGGGTCGGCCGTACAAGATCTACTTCACCCCAGATGATGAATTGCTGCTGTTTCGCTACCAGCCCGACGAGCAGCAGGCAATTTTCATAGCCAAGGGAACTCATGGTTGGCGTTCCATCGAGATAACCATTCCTTACAACATTCGCCCGCGGTTCATTCATGCCAAGATCCTCGGTAGCCTTGAAGGCGCCCTTGAGACAACCTCAATGGATCGAGCGGGGGCCATCCGGCTAGCTCACCAACTCGCCGAAATCTTTGCCTGGGACATTGATTTTTCAGCGGACCTGCGTGTAAATGACAGTATCGATTTAGTCGTCGAACAACGTTTCCTTGAAGGCACATTTGCTGGTTTCGGCGACGTGCTTTCGGCCGA
>Ga0209752_1001683_pt1 | contig 10549 bp, 8 predicted proteins | sample METZYME_3_250m_FD_187548 | JGI IMG/M metagenome (GOLD analysis project Ga0209752, IMG submission 187548) | Marine microbial communities from oxygen minimum zone in mesopelagic equatorial Pacific - METZYME_3_250m (SPAdes) (version 2) | ecosystem: Environmental > Aquatic > Marine > Oceanic | place...
CACTTTTTCCTGAAGTTAATTCAATTCCCTCCGATTCTGCATGTTCAATAGCTAAGCGCAAATCCTTCAAAGCTAAAACATTTTTAAAACCAGGGCCTATATCATTTATCAAAACCTTTTTAGGATAACTAAAATTCATATGACCTTTTCCAGCGGCTGTCGTTGACATTAATTCTATGGCTAGCTTTTGATCTATTCCTGATTTATGAACTAAGGAAAGTGTTTCAGCAGTAACAATGTTTGAAACAATTGACATGTAATTATTAATGATCTTCATTTTACTTCCTGAACCTATAGTGCCGCAATAAACAACATCGCTTCCCATGCATTTTAAAATCTCTTCAATTTTAGGAAAATCTTGCAACGATCCTCCAACCATAATGAGTAAAGTGCCTTCAATTGCTTCATTAACTAGGCGTGCTACAGGAGCATCAAACATTTGAATATTTTTTGTTTGTAATTGCTTGCTAACATCAATGCTATCTGCCGGTAATATTGTGCTCATATCAATATAAATTAGATCCGTGTTATCTTGATTAATAATACCGCCCTCTCCAAGCGCTACTTCTTTTACATCTTCTCCAATAGGCAGCATAGATATAAGAAAATCTTTAGTCTTACATAAGTCTGCAATAGTTTTTTCTTGTTTAGCTCCCGCTTCAATTAAAGCTTCTATAGTTTTGTTATTAGCAAAAGGATCATAAAAAGAAAGAGAGTGGCCATTTTTAATTAAATTTAAAGCCATAGGGAAACCCATTGTTCCAACACCGATAAAACCTATATTTTTCATATTTCCTCTCTATTAATTAAATAATGTTGATGTTTTTTTTATGAATGAATGAATATATTGCATCCATTCCCCCCTCATAACCAATTCCACTTTCTTTAATTCCTCCATAAGGAATATCAGGATGCAGTGGAGTGGCAGTATTTATAGAAACCCCACCTGCGATAATTTCTTGAGCCATTTTTTTTTGTAAAATCTCACTAGTTGTATAAACATACGAAGCAAGTCCATAATTTAAAGAATTAGCCTTATCTATAACATCGTCATAATCATTGAATTTAAATAATGGAAGTATAGGACCGAAAATTTCTTGATTCATAATTTTTGAACCTTCGTTAATATTTTCAATAATAGTTGGCTCCCAAAAATAACCAATATTCTTATGTCTATTTCCTCCATAAATGATATTTGAGCCATTTTTAACTGCATCATCTACAAAGTCTTGCATTGCTTCAATTCTACGGAAGTTGGCTAGAGGACCCATTGTTATGCCTTCACTCATCCCATTACCTAATAAAATGTTTTTTAATCTACTTAAAAATCCATCCCGTACTTTATCGTATATTTTTTCATGAACATAAAATCTACTGGGTGCAATGCAAACCTGACCAGCATTTCTAAACTTAAAACCAGTTAAAACATCTAAGGTTTTTTCAATGTCAGCATCTTCTGCAATAATTGCTGGGGAGTGCCCTCCTAACTCAAGAGTGCATCTTTTTAATGTTTCTGCCGATTTCTTTGCTAAAAGTTTTCCTACAGGAACTGATCCTGTAAAGCTTAATTTCTTAACTTCATCTCTGCTCAGCAGATAATCAGAAATTTCATGAGGAACACCGAATACCAAATTAATAACATCTTTAGGTAAACCTGCTTCCTGAAATATTTTAACAACCTCTATAGCTGTGCCTGGTGTTTCTTCAGAAGGCTTAATAATTACTGAGCATCCAGCAGCTAGGGCTGGGGCAATTTTTCGAACAACTAAAGCAATAGGAAAATTCCAAGCTGTGAGACACAAACAAATTCCAAGTGGATGAGGTTTGATCAAAGTTTTTAATCCATTATCTCTATCAGCTACCAGCTCATCCTTAATTAATTTTGCATGAGTTCCATTAAATTTTAAAATAGCAATCGATTGGTTTATTTCCCCAACAGATTCAGCAAGGGGTTTGCCTTGCTCTAGCGTCATCACTTTAGATATTGCAGAAATTCTTTCAGATAAAATATCTGCAGCTTTTAAAATTATCCTGCTTCTTTTATTGGGATTAGTATTTTTCCACTCATCAAAGCCTATCTCAGAGGATTTAAGGGCATCATTTAAATTATCTTTAGTTGCATGAGGCAGCCACCCTAAAATACTCTCATCCGCAGGATTTAAAACATTTTCACCCTTTTCAGCTTCATAAATCCATTTTCCACCAATAAATAATCCAAGTTTTGTATACATATTCATTACAGGTGAAAATATGGTGCTGAACTTGGAGAAATCCATAGATCTCTCATTTGCTCATTTGAGTTTAATAAAGATATTGAAAATCCCGCACTTTCTTGCGTTGTGATATATTCATTTATTAACGGTTTATAAATTTTAATTTTATATTGAGCAAGATACTCTTCTACATCATTATATATAATCAATAATTCCATTAACGTAGTAGCGCCAGAACCATTAATAAAAGGTATGACTATATCGCCCTCTTTGTACTTATAGTCATCAAATATTTTATCCATCATCAATTTTATTATTTTTTTTGACGAAGAAATTTTTTGTCTTCCATAACCTGATTCTCCATGAACGCCCATTCCAATAAAAACTTCATCATCATCTAAGTGAAATATTTTTTCCCCCGATATTGGTGAGACTCCTGAAGCTACTGCAATAGACAATGTTCTTGTTTGATCTCTCACAAATTTACCTAAGCTTAATAAGGTTTCTTTTTTTTCTCCCATTTCAGAGAGCGCTCCTAAAATTTTATAAATAAAAGTAGTGCCTGCGCCTCCCCTTCTTTGATCTTCGCTTCCCCTGGGGGCAGAAGCAATATCGTCGTACATTAATAATAAATCGGCATTAATATTATGTTCTTTTGCTAATTCAATTGCCATCTCTCCGTTCATAACATCGCCTGCATGATTGGATATTAAAAGAATACATCCAGAATTCTCTTTAAATATTTGTATACCTTCAAAGATTAGATCTCCAGATGGTGCAGCAAATATATCTCCAACGACATTTGCATCTAACAGTCCTTCGCCGACCCAACCCATAGCAATAGGTTCGTGACCTGAGCCATTGCCAATTAACATGGCAGTTTTCTCAATATTTTTTGGGTGACTTCTTAAAATAATTCTTTTACTGCTATTGGAAAATTTTACTCTATCACTGTTAGCCTTAATATATCCACTCAACATATCATCAACTATCTGATCTTTATTATTTATAATTTTTTTCATAGCAGTGATTCGAAGTACTCTCTGAGTATAATTTCAGTAGACTTAGCTCCTGGATCGATAAACCCAAGACCTCTATTTTCTAAAAATTTAGCTCTTCCAACCTGAGCTTCCATTTCTTTTGTTTTGGCTAAGGAAAGAGATAGAATTTCGTTGATTTCATTTTTTTTAAATTGAAAATCAGAATTTTTTTTTAAAAAATTTAAAACAGGGATATAAATATCAAGAATACTTTTATCACCAGCCTTTACCTTTCCTATCTTCATTATTTTATCTATCGATTTTTCAAAAATATCAATTATTGATGAATTCAAATTTGATTTATCTATTTTTCCAGATTCATCAAAAAATATAGACATTAAAATTCCTGACGCCCCACCCATTTCAATCCGCATTTGCTTTGAAATAATTGCCATCGTCTCATCAAGTGGTGAAGTTAAATTGTTTAAATATAATTGTTTTGCGACTGTAATACCTTTATAGATAGTGGATCCATGATCGCCATCTCCAACAAGTTGATCTAATTTATCCAATTCAACATAATCAGAATTGATTCTATCGTATGAATTTAAAATCCATTTTTTATAAGCGCTATGCATTCAAATGCTCATTTAAAAAAACAAAAGATCTTACAATAGCATCGTATGGGTCATTTTCTATATTTCTCCACGTAAACAAATCTTTGCTTGTATCTACATTTGCTTGAATAAACATTTCAAGAGAAACATTCTTGTTATAGTTTATTTTTTTTAAAGTATTAAAAATTTCTAACCAATTAATAGAGCCGGTGCCTGGTATGCCCCGATCATTTTCTGCAACTTGTAAATGAAATAATTTATCTTTAGCCTTTTCAATTGATTGGCAAATATTTTTTTCTTCAATATTCATGTGATAAACATCTAAAAGCAAACCTACATTTGGATGATCAATTAACTCACATAATTTTAATCCTTCATCCACTGTATTAATAAAATCTGTTTCATATCTGTTGAGTGGCTCTATCCCTAATTTGATATTTTGCTCTGTTAACAAACTTGAAATTTTCTTAATAGAGGTAGATGAATTTTTAAATTTATCTTCCTTGTCCTTACCCAAAGTATTGCTAATACCCCAAGCCGAATGAACAACTCCGGTCAGCAAATGAGAGTTCATAATTGAAGTCATATTAATTGCTCTTTTTAGTGCCTCCTCCCCATTTTTTCGTATGTTCGGATCATTACTGCTTATATCTTCTTCTTTAGATAGACCTGTTGTACAAGTTAGAGAAATATTTAAATCACTAGCTAAATTTGAAATTTCTTTTGCACTTTCAGGAGTTTGCCCTAAAAGAGAAATCTCTACAGATTTAAATCCAGCCTCTTTACACTTGTGTATATAGGGGGTTATATCTTCTTGCCAATTTTTAACAAAAGTGGCGGAATGTACACCTAAAATCATTTTAGTTTATCAATTTTTGTGAAAAAATCATGAAATATTGCATCTCTATTAACCCCGTATGCTTCTCTCATAGGGTGCGATTCATTATTTCGTTTCCAGTACAGTTCATCATTTAAAACAGGTGATGAAACAATATGTGAAGGAACCCACGAAGCATCAATCATCCAAGCAATAGTTATTACATCCCAGATGACCCATGTTCTCCAAGTCTGATCAATTACTCCCCTTTGCTTATGAAGAGGATTATTTGTATATAATTCATAAAGATAATTCCCAATCTCTCCTCTTCCTTTAACAAATTCTTTCATGTCAGGAAGAGATAAAGTTAATTGCGCACCTACGTTATAACCAGGGTGATATACGTTTGCAACCCCGCATTCAAAAAGCAATTGAGAAGATAATATATCCTGAACCAAGTTGAAAGAATGACTATTATTATTTATGCTATGTGTGGGAAAACCAGATGTCCATACTACGATTAAATTATTAATTATTTTTGGTTCCATCAATAAAGCTGAGGCTATGTTTGTTAGGCATCCAATCGCACAGACATAAATTTTTTCATCCGGATATTGAAGACATGATTTAACAATAAATTCACTAGATTCAGTAATTAAAGGCTTATCAAAACTAGATAAATATTGATCCGATCCTCTAAAAACTTTTCCTTCATGAGGAATTTTTAATTTATCAAATATTTTTATTATTTCTAGATAGCTTTTTTCCACACCTTCTTTAGGTGTATCAAAATATATGTCGTTAGGATGTATGTTCGATTCAATTAATCCATTTATCCAATCGCTATAATTATTAACTAAATTAATATTATCTTTAGAAATTTCTTTTTTTTCTTTTATTATATTAAAAGCCTCTAAAAGTTCTTCTTTGTGATGTTGGAAAGAGTATGGTTCAGCAGTTACTCCCAATAAATCAATTTTATCCCCAGACAACAAAGTCCACGCCAAAGCAAATTGATCATCAATTTCGTTTGCAGTATCGGTATCGAGTATAAGTTTATTTTTGCCAAAAGGATTAGATAAATTAAGTAATATTTTTTCATTAGATAATTTAGGGAATTTATTCAAAATTTCTATAGGTACGGTCATTAGCTATTTCTTTATCTAATTTAATTTTAAAAATTAATATTTTTATCTACCAGTATCAATTCATTCGTATGATTATATAAAATCTCGAATCTGCGAATAGACATTTTGATATTTAGTTGCTGCCTTATTAAGCATTGTGAACTTTTTTTATAGCTTCAATTATTTTTTTTGTAGAGGGTATATAAAAATCTTCCATGGGAGGACTAAATGGAATAGGAGTGTGGGGTGCGGTGATTTTAATAACTGCAGTTTTTAAATCACTAAAACATTTTTCAGAAATTAAAGAGGTAATTTCTGATGCCAAAGAACATTTAGGATTTGATTCATCGATTACAATCACTCTTCCAGTTTTTCTAACTGATTCAAAAATTAATTCCTCATCTAGTGGCGAATAAGTTCTAGGGTCGATAATTTCGCAATCTATATTTTCCTCTGATATTTTTTGTGCGGCCTCTTCAGCAAAAAGATTCATTCTTTGTATTGCTATTATAGTAACGTCTTTACCGGGGCGTCTTATTCTTCCTTTACCTAAAGGTATTGCTTTCATATCCTCCGGAACATCACATTTGGTCATATACAATCTTTTATGCTCCATGAATATTACAGGATCATCATCCTTAATTGCCGATAACAATAAACCTTTTGCATCAAATGCGTCATATGGAGCGACGACTTTAAGTCCAGGTATATGTGCATACAAACTGTAGAGTGTTTGGGAATGTTCACTGCCAGCCCTGAAACCAGCTCCCACAACGGTTCTTACAACCATGGGAACGCTTTGTTTTCCACCAAACATATATCTCATTTTGGCGGCTTGATTCATCAGTTGGTCAAAACAAACTCCTGCAAAATCAACATACATTAATTCTACTATGGGCCTCAATCCAGTCATAGCAGCTCCTACTGCTGCACCAAAAAAGCCAGCCTCTGTAATTGTTGTATCTCTGACTCTTTCGGGGCCAAATTTTGTGAGCAATCCTTGAGTGACACCAAATGGCCCTCCCCAACTATCTTGAGTTCCTGGATAATTTTCCCTACCTTTTCCGCCCGCTATATCCTCACCCATCAAAATTACATTTTTATCATTTTCGAATGACTCAACTAGAGCTTCGTTAATTGCTTCCTTTACTGTTAATTCTCTCATCTTAGTAACTCTTTAGGGTAATTTACATATACTTCTTCTAGAGCGTCTTCCGGATTAGGCCAGGGTTGAGTTTCAGCAAAATCAAATGCTTCATTTACTTCGTTCAAAGCATCAGTCTGTATTTTTTTAATTTCATCAGAAGAAAAATTATATTCAGAGGCCATCTCAATTGATTTTTTAATTGGATCATTTTTTTTAGCCTCTTCAATCTCCTCTAATGGCTGGTATAGCTGAGTATCGCCTTCATATTGTCCTGAAAATCGATAATTTTTAAATTCTAAGAAAATAGGAGTATTTTTAGTTTTTGATTCAATAATAGCGTCTCTTGTAATTTGATGAACTTCAAAAACATTATTTCCATCGCCTTGATATGAAATCATATCGTATGCTTTCGCTATATCTTTTAGCTCTTTAGTATTGAGATGCCAATCAGTGGCTGTAGCTTCAGCATATCCATTGTTTTCACACACAAAGAGCATTGGTATATCCCAGAGTTTAGCCAAACCCGCAGCTTCATGGAATGCGCCGTTGTGTATTGCTCCATCTCCAAAAAAAGTAGCTGACATTTTTGTCCCGCCATTAATTTTTTCTTGCAGTGCAGCTCCTAAAACTACAGGAGGGCCAGCGGCAACAATACCAAAGGATCCAAGCATGCCTTTATCAAAATCACTAATATGCATACTTCCACCTCTTCCTTTACATATACCTGTACTTCTTCCGTAAATTTCTGATGTTATTTGTTTTAATTCGCAATTTTTAGCAATTGCATGACCATGATTACGGTAAGTGCTTGAAATCCAGTCATCATCACTCAAGGCAGACATTACGCCAACACAAATAGCTTCTGAACCAATACAAGTATGCAAATATCCAGGGACTGATTTTTCTTTAGCAATTTTTTTAATTCTTTCTTCAAAAAAACGTATGGTAAAGAGTTTTTTATAAATCCAATTTAATTTATTTTTGTCAATATTCATACACAATAAGTTGTTGTAACAATTGAAATCAAAAAATAATCAATAAATATGCTATGATAACATTCGGTAACTAATCTAGGATATATAAATTAAATGGCCGTTAAATTAAATATTGGGTACGTTGCTACAGCTATTCCTCCTTATTATTCTGATGAATATCAAGTTAGAGAAAAGTCCGAAACTGATTTAAAAAAATTATTAGACAATTTTGATGTAAATTTTATTCCATTTCACAAAACTATATTTTCTAAAGAAGATTCAATAGAAGCCGAAAAGTTTTTTAAAAACAAGATAGATTTTTTACTTCTTCAAACAAGCTCTTGCAGTGCAGGTGAGCAGTTATATCCGCTATGTAATATAACAGACAAAATGGGTATATGGGCAGTTCCTGATATTGAGACGGAGGGGGATGTTAAGTTGCACTCTTTAGTCTCTACAAGTCATTACTTAGCAATGATAAAAAAAGTTTTATCTGATAAAAAAATTACAACTAAATGGTTTTATAACTACGCAGATACTGAAGAGTTTAAAAGTAAATTTTCCATAACAATCAGATCATTAGTTGCCCTCAAGAAAATGAAACATACCAAAATAGGACTGGTAGGAGGAATATCTCCAGGCTTTGATAATATGGAGGTTGACCAATCAAAAATTAAAAAGAATCTAGGTATAACAATTGAAGAATCAACAATCAAAGACTTAGTTAAAATTGCAAAAGGTTTTGATCAAAAGACTATTGATAGTGAAATTCTAAAAATCAAAAGTGCAGCCTCTAGTATTTCAGTTTCCAATGAGGATTCATTCAATAAGGTAACGCGCGTTTATTTTGCTTTAAAGAAAATGAAGGAAGACAATAATTGGGATTCTTTAGCAGTTCAATGCTGGTCTCAATTTCAAAATTTATATGGAATAGCGCCTTGCATGGCTTATAGTTGGATGGGAAGTGAGGATGGTGTAGCAGTATCTTGCGAAGGAGATGTTCAAGGATCAATGAGTATGCTTCTTTTGAACTACATCTCAAACGCTGAAAAATCATCCACATTATTAGACTTAGCGACGTTTGATAAAAAAGCAGATGCTGTACAAATGTGGCATTGCGGAGTATCGCCGAGACATTTTGCAAATGAGGATGGTATTAAATGGGTTGATCATACTACCCTTGGAAGAAAAACTGAAAAAAAATATGGCGTTGCTGGTGATCAAGTTTTTGCTCCACAAGAAACCACAACAACATATATAAGTAACAATGGTGAAAGAATATTAGTATTGAATTCAAGTATATTTGAACACACAAATAAAGGTTTTGATGGAACTAGAGGATGGTTTAGAAATATCCATTTAAATCGAAAAAAAATTTCTTCAGAAAATTTAGTAAATACGTTAAATATTGTGGGTCATGAACATCATTATGCAGTTGGTCAAGGTGATTACAGTAAAGAATTAATAGAATTTGCAGCTTGGAACAATTTAAAGCTCATAGAAGAAATTCCCTTGGTAGATTATCTATCGCCAATGGATCACTAATCAAATATATGTTTATTTGATAATTTAGATAACAAAAAAGAGGAGATAAAATGAATATTAAATTTAAATTAATAACCCTCGCTATAGTTAGTTTATTTTTTTCAAAATTAGCTTCAGCTGGAGTTGCCCCAGGATTTGATTCTTGGGATGACGTTACAGCTGCTGCAGATGGCGGACAAGTAAATGTTTATATGTGGGGTGGTTCTGATGCGATCAATGGTTTCGTAGATGACTTCTATGGAGTGCCATTAAAAAATGATTACAACATTACTTTGAACAGAATGCCTTTAAAAGGAACTGTTGATGCTGTTAACCAGGTATTAAGTGAAAAAGAAGCTGGCGTTACAGGAGACAATGGAAACATTGATTTGATTTGGATCAATGGCGAAAATTTCTGGACTTTAAAACAAGCAGATCTTCTTTATGGGCCATTTGGTGAAAGCTTACCAAATAGTCAATTTGTTGCATGGGACAATCCAGCAGTAAATTTAGACTTTGGCAGACCAGTTGATGGTATGGAAAGTCCTTGGTCCAGTGCACAATTCCATTTCATGTATGACTCAGCTAGAAGTAACTACGACGATATGCCAAGAAATTATGGATTTCTGAGTAAGTGGATTTCTGATAATCCAGGTAGATTTACATATATCAGACCTGGTAAAGGTGGATTTGTTGGAACAAGGTTTGTTAAGCAAATTTTCTTTGAATTAAGTGGTGGTCATTCTCAATGGGTTGGACCATACAATGAGGAATTGTATAACAAATGGGCTCCAAAAGTTTGGGCACTATTAAATTCTTGGGAACCTGATTTACACAGAGGCGGTGAAACCTATCCAACTAATAATGCCGACATGCATGCTTTATTCGCAAACGGTGAAGTGGATATGAGTTTTACTCAATCTCCAAGAGGTGCAGGACCAACAAACTCTGCTGGAACAACGCCACCTACTTCTAGAGCTTTTGCTTTTTATAACAACATGATTGGAGATTTTAATTATTGGGCAATCCCATACAATGCTCCTAATAAAGCAGCGGCATTAGTTTATGCTAATCTCGTTCTAGAACCTACTTTACAAGCTGCTCAAGTTCAGCCAGCTAATGGTTTTTGTTGTGGTTGGGGAATAAGCAC